>OAOK01000033.1_pt1 | contig 101339 bp, 72 predicted proteins | sample 1641101 | NCBI WGS metagenome assembly OAOK01 (sample SAMEA104232307, study PRJEB22302) | sediment metagenome | biome: forest; feature: aquifer; material: sediment | place: USA | collected 2011-08-07 | depth 0.01 m
ACGAAGCCGAGCATGCGGCGGAACTGGGCCTTCATTTCCTCCGGCGGCACCTGGTCGATCGCGGGCGGCCAGCTTTCGGGCTGCACGCCATGGCCAAGGAAGAGCGCCCGCCAGCTGTCGGGCGGCAGATTCTCCTCCTCGAACGGCGCGAGCTCGGCCCGGGCCCGGAACAGCCCCACGGCGTGGGCAAGATCGGGCGAGACCGTGCCGGCGCGCGCGGCATCCCAAAAGGGGCCGGCATAGCGGGCGAGCGCATAATGCGCGGACTGGAAATCGCGGATGCGGTCCAGCGCCGCGGTGGCCACGCGATTATATTCGTCGCGCTCGGCGGCGAAGCCGGTACGGGCGGGGAAGTTGGCGAGCAGCTGCACCAGCCCGGCCTGAAAGCCGAGCAGGTCGACGCCGTGCACCGGATCGAAGCTGGCGCCGAGCGTGACGACATTGCCGCGCCAGGGCAGGATCGGGCGGCCCGGAACAACCGGCCGAACCACGGCATCCGCAAGGGGCAGGCCCGATGCCGCAGCGGCAGCTGCGAATGCCTCCGCATCGTCGCCATGGGCACTCGACCAGCCATGGGTGACGAAGGTCGCCGGCCGGCCGGGATGCAACGCCGTCCATCCGGCGGGGCCGGCGCGGCACTCGGCATAGACCGGGATGTTCGCGAAGGGCGGCGCCGCGGCGGCGAGCACGCGATCCACGGGGAAATAGTCCCGCCAGCTCAGGAAATTGTCACCCTGCGGCAGCGCGCCGCCGGCATCGACGAGGAGATCGGCCGTCAGCCGGCGCCCTCCGTCCAGATCGAGCGCCGCAACTGCCCCCTCCCCCGGCACGACCACGGCCGAGACGGCCGGATGGACGACCACGCCGTGGCGCACCGCTACCTCGCGCAGCATCCGGGCATAGGGAATGGCCGGCAGGTGATAGCCATAGTCGCAGCGGCCGTAGATCTCGCTCTCTTCGTCGGGCAGCATCAGCCGGCCCTGGCGCGCGGCGGCGGCGGTGAGCGAGAAATCGTCCAGGGGCACGCCCAGGCCATGGGCCCGCGCCTTCACCCAATAGGCGAAGAAGTCGCGCCCGCCGATCTGGGTGCCAGCCGAGCCATAGGCATGAAGGAAGGGCACACTTGTTCCCCGGCGAAAGCCGGGGCCCAGGCTCGACGTCGCCTCGGTCGCGCTTGCCCTCTCCTCCAAACCACTTGCAACTGGGCCCCGGCCTTCGCCGGGGATCTGGTTGGGTTCAATCCGGCGAGGTTCAAGCTCAACGAAGTTCCGCCCCAGAGCCAGACTGCCGCCCGTCACCTGGAGCAGCATGGCCTCGTCGATGCGGAGCTGGTTGTGCAGCGCCTCCAGCGCCGGGAACGTCGCATGGGCGTCCGCCGGCGCGAGCGCGCTGGGCAGCTCCACTGCCTCCACCCGCACGCCCGAAGCGCCGAGCCCGCGCGCCAGCGCGGCTGCGGCGAGCCAGAGCGGGGCGTCGCGGCCCATGACGATCGCGGTAAAGGGCCGGCTCATGCCACCACCGCCTTGTCGTCCGCGGAACCGCGCGGGGCGGAGCAATAGCCATGGATGAACTCGGCATGCGCCGGCAGGGCGGCGGCGTTGGTGGCGATGCGCTCCCGCAGATCCGCCAGGCGCTCGGCCACTTCGTCGAGCGGCGCGCGGTCGGCCAGCCGGTCATGGGCCTGGGGCAGTATCCCCTGCCCCATCAGCACCGCCAGCCAGCTGTCGCGCGAGAACAGGCCGAGCTTGTAGTCCGGCGCGCGGCCACTCGACCGGAACAGCGCGATCTTGTGCGCCAGGCTATCCGGCAGCGCCATGTTGCGCACATGATCCCAGAGCGGCTCGCCGTGGCGCGCATTGGCCGTGTAGTGCAGCACCAGGAAATCGCGGGTGCGGTCGTAATGGATCGCGAACAGCCGGTTGAACTCGGCCGCCAGCCGCGGATCGGGTGGGCCGCCGCCGGGCGCGGGCATCAGATTGGCAAGGTCGGTGACCGCGGCCTGGATCAGGAAGATGCTGGTCGACTCCAGCGGCTCGAGAAAGCCCGACGACAATCCGATCGCGACGACATTCCCTTCCCAGCCCCGCGCCCGGCGGCCGGCCTGGAAGCGGAGCAGCCGGGGATCGGCGAGCGGCGCGCCGTCGATCGCGCCCAGGACCGTCTCATGCGCCTGCTCCTCCGAGCAGAAGCTGCTCGAGAAGACATAGCCGTTGCCGATCCGGTGCTGGAGCGGGATGCGCCAGGTCCAGCCGCCGGCCTGGGCGGTGGAGCGGGTGAAGGGCGTGATGCCCGCGACGCTGGCGCAGGGCACGGCCATGGCGCGGTCGCAGGGGAGCCAAGCGCTCCAGTCGTGCCAGGCGACGCCCATGCTCTGCCCGAGCAGCAGCGAGCGGAAGCCCGAGCAGTCGATGAACAGGTCGCCCGTGATCGCGGCGCCGGACTGGAGCGCGACGCTCTCGACCAGGCCGCTTTCGGGGTTGCGGGCGACGTCGACGATCCTGCCCTCGATCCGCCGCACGCCGCGCCGGGTCGCCCAGCCGCGCAGATATTCGGCATAGAGGCCGGCATCGAAATGATAGGCATAGGAGAAGGTCGAGCGGATCGAGCGCGGGTCCTCGTTGGGCAGGTCGAACACGCCTTCGCGGCACATCGCCACGGCGAAGCTATGGTCGAACCAGTCGCCGACATCATGGCCGGCGGCCCGGGCACGCAGCCAATGGTGCTGGAAGTCGACGCCGCCCCAGCGCTCGCCGAAGCGGCCGAAGGGGTGGACATAGCGGCCGCCGGGCCTGTCCCAGCCGACGAACTCGATGCCGAGCTTGAAGCTGCCCTGGGTGGCGCGCATGAACTCGGCCTCGTCGAGCCCGAGCATCGCGTTGAACTCGCGGATATGCGGCAGCGTGGCCTCGCCCACGCCGACCGTGCCGATTTCGTCGGACTCGATCAGCGTCAGCGCATAATCGGTCTGCGGCAGCAGGCGCGCGAGACCGGCCGCGCACATCCAGCCCGCGGTCCCGCCGCCGACGATGACGACGCGCAGCGGCGCCGGGGATGGATTCGACCTGGGCTGCATGGCACCCGCTCGTGAAATGGAAAAACTGGCGCCGCCGGGAATGAAGGGTACCGGCGGCGCCGAGGGGAGTTAGAATTTGAACCGGGCGCCGAACTGGAAGCGCCGGTCGACGCGGCTCCAGTTCGCGTCGCGGAACACCGGCTTGGCGTTGGGCGTGGCGCTCGAGTCGCCGAAGATCTGCTGCTGGAACACCGTGGTGGTGCCGAGCAGGTTCGATCCTTCGATCGACAATTCGACCCATTTGGCCAGCGAGACGCGCAGCGACCCGTCGAGGAAGCCCGCCGCCTTCTGGAACACCGGCAGGCCGATGCAGCAGTCGAGATTGTTGGTAAGGAAGCGCGAGCGCCAGTTATAGGCGAGACGCATCGCCACCGGGCCCTTTTCGTACAGCGCCACGGCGTTGAACGTGTGCTTGGAGATGCCCGCCAGCTGGTGCGAGTCGATCACCACGCCGCGGCCGCCGGAGACGTCGAGGCCCGCGCCGAAGCCGCCCGTGCCGCCCGAGTCGAGCGCGCCCTGCGTCACCAGGTTGGAATTGCTGATGCCCGACTGGTCGACAAAGGTATAGTTGAGCTGGGTGCCGAAGCCGCTCAGCACGCCGGGCAGGAAGTCGAAGAAGGTCTGGAACGCGACTTCGACGCCCTTCAGCTCGCCGCCGCCGGCGCCGTTGCGCGGCCCGCGCATCAGCACCGTCTGGGTGGAGCCGTTGTTGGTGAAGCTACGCAGGAACTCGCCATAGGCGATCGTGCCGTTCAGCTTCTTGTAGAAGCCGTCGATCGTGAACGAGCTGCTGCGGCCGAAATAATGCTCAAAGGTGAGGTCGAACTGGTCGGCCGTGATCGGCTTCAGCGCCGGGAAGCCCGATTCCGCGCGGAACACGAAGTTGTAGCCGGTCACCGTGCCCGCCCCGTTCTTCACCAGATAGGGCGAGTCCGGCCTGCCGTTGAGGTCCGGCCCCAGGATCGAGACGAAGTTGCGCAACAGGCCGAAGTCCGGGCGCGACATGCCCCGCGAATAGCCGAAGCGCACGAACGTCTTGTCGTCCAGGCCGAGGCGGAGGTTGAAGCTCGGCAGCCAGTTGTCATAGCTCGCCGTGTAGCTGTTGGGGCTGCCGCCACCGCTGGCAAAGGCCGCCACCGCCGGCGTGACGAAGCACATCGGGTTGACCACCCAGCCCGTGGGCAGCGGGCCGCCGCAGGGGACATAATTGTTGAAGGTGGTGGTGAGCGGATAGCCGACGCTGCCGTCCGACGCGATCTCGGTGCGCACGAAGCGCAGGCCGATATTGCCGCGAACGTTGAGCCCGCCGATGTTCATGCCGTCCCCGCCGAAGCGGAGCATCGCATAGGCGGCCTTGGTCTTCTCCTTGACGTGCATCACCTCGGACGGGAGGTAGCAGCCCTCGATCGTGGCATCGGCGCGGTCGCAGATCGGCTGCCAGCTCATCGGCGAATTCGTGGTCGCGCCGCTGACGCCCTGCACCAGCCGGGTCCGATCCATCAGCGTGGCGCGGTTCATATAGACCAGCGCCGGATTGTCGTAGACGCTGCCATTGTAGAAGCCGTCGCCAAGAGTGACCGACTCCCACATGCCCGCGCCATAGCCCTTGAAGGCCGGGTGACCCGCGTTGCAGCTCGGATAGGCACCGCCGGTGGTGTTGTCGATGTTGAAACCCGGGCCGTTGCAGTTCCACGAAGCGGCGACCGGGCTCCAGTTGAAGGTGGAATAGCGGACCGTCTGGCTGCGATCGGCATAGCGCACGCCGACCTTCAGCGAGTCGAGCCAGCTGCCCTCGTCGAAATCATAGGCGATATCGCCGCGGAACGCAGTTTCCTTGGCGTCATTATGCTCCATGTGCGCCTGGATGAACGGCATCCAGTAATTGTGCGGGTTGGAGAGGCCGCCAGTGGCATAGTTGACGTTCGAGCCAGGCAGCAGCTTCACCTGCGGGGTGCCGTCGCTGTTCGTGCTGTACTGCATGTTGGCCATCGAGCCGACCGCGACGAGGATGTCGTCATTGGTCGTGTTCGCCCAGATGTGCTGCACGTCGAGATTGATGTGCAGCTTCTCGGTCGGGTCCCAGCTGATGTTGCCCGACAGGTCCTGGGTTCGCTCGCGGTGATCGAAGTTGCGGGCCTCGTTCTGGAAATAGAGGCCGTCCTGCAGCGTCGTGCAGACCGAAGGCGCGGCGCAATTGTTGACGAAGGGCAGGCCCGGCACGGCCGAGCCGGTGTTGATCGCTTCCTGGGTGCTGTCCCAGCTCCCGCGCCAGCTGCCATGCGCCTGGGTGAGCGTGCCCGAGCGGAGCATGCCGTCCGGCCCGAAGATGAAGGCCGAAGTGCCTGGCGCGGCGCCGAGGAACGAGCCGGTGCGCGGAAAGAAGGACGGCTTGCCATAGGCGTCGCCCTGGAAGATCACATGGCTGGCCCGCTCGAGCCAGGCATTGTGATATTCGCTGTCATTGTACTGCGCGGTCATCCGGAAATTGCCGGCATTGTTCTCATATTGCGCCGCCGCCGAGATGCCGCGGCGGACGCGATCATAGTCGACCTGCGAATAGCGGATGCCGTCGGGGATATAGGCCCAGCCCGAGCCGCCGAACGGGTTCGAGGCGCAGGCGACCGAGCCGTCGGAATTGACGATGCCGCCGCCCGACGCATTGGTCGAGCCGGTGGTGCAGAAGGTGTCGATCTTGTCCATGATCACGCTTTCCGTGCGCGTGATGACATGGCTGCGGGCGAAGTCGGCGAGCAGGCCGAAGCGGCCGATCGCAGTGTCCCAGGTGTTCGAGATCAGGCCCGAGAACTCGCCGGTCCACTCCTTGGAGCGGCTGCCATAGGTCGCCTTGGCATTGCCGGCGACGACGAGGCCCTTCTGGTCGAACGGCAGGCGGGTCCGCAGGTTGACCGTGCCGGCCAGGCCGCCCTCGATCATCTCCGCCGTCTGGTTCTTATAGGCGTCGACGCCCGACATCAGCTCGGGCGACACGTCGTTGAAGTTGAGGCCGCGATAGCTGTCGGCCGAGAAGCTGTCGCGCCCGTTGAATTCGGTGCGCACGAAGGTGAGGCCGCGGATCAGCACGCCGGTGGGCTCGCCCGAGGGGTGCGTGGAGTCGTCGGTCGATTGCAGGCGCGAGGTAGTGATGCCCGGCACGCGCTGAAGCGCGCCCGACACCGAAGTGTCCGGGAAGGCGCCGATATCGGTCGCAGTGATCGAATCGACCACCGTGTCCGAATCGCGCTTGATCGTCTGCGCGGTCTCGAGCGCCTTGCGGACGCCGACGACGACGATCGCGGGCGAATTATCGTCTTCCTTGGCCGTTTCGGGTGCGCTGGCCGGTGCCTGGGCGGTTTGCGCCTGGGCGATGCCGGCAAGCCCCATCAGGGCCATGGCGGCAAGCGAGGCGCTGCCCCGCAAGATGGTGGTCTGCTTCATCTTTCCTCCCTCCGTCGCTCCTTTGCGGAGCTGTTGCACGCACGACGCCCCGGAGCCCCCGCCCCGTGGCGCCGCGTCAATTCCCTTGTCGGTGCGTGGAAATGCGATCGCGCGAAATGCGCGCGCGGCAACGCCCGGCGCTGCTGCGCGTGATCGCAAGCCGGCTATGCCGCGCTTCCCCCAAGACACCCTCCTTATGTGCCGGCGACGCTCCAAGGCGCCGCCATCCACTACGAGCCGCCCGCTCCGAAGGCATGAAACGCCGACGGCCTTGCCGGGAAGCTCTTTGCGTAACTTTGCGTAAATTGAGCATAACCGCAAGAGGGAAATTATCGAACAGCGAACTAAGGTTATATAATTATAAAATAACACTTTACCTGGTTATATCGCCAAAATAGATCCAAATTCCTCGCCCGCCCACGAGTCGCGCAATGCAATTTTGCCTTGCAATCAATGCAAGTTTTGCACAATCTGGCAATGCAATGCAAAGCAGAGCAATCTCGTGCGCGGCCCCGCCGGCGCTATTGCCGGGTGCCGGTATCGGCGCCGGAAGGGAGCGCGAGCGCGAAGCCGGCTGCGATCAGCAGCGCAGCGGCGGCGAGGACCAGCGCATATTCGGCCTGGCCGTGGAAGACGCGGCCGACCAGTGGGCCGAGCATCGTCGAGGCGACGAGCTGCGGGATCACCAGGAACATGTTGTGGATGCCCATGTACACGCCGGCCTTGCCCGGCGGGACGCTGCCGGCGAGCATGGCATAGGGCATGGACAGGATCGCCGCCCAGGCGAGCCCCACGCCGATCGTCGGCAGCCAGAGCGCCACCGGATCCGCGACGAGCAGGAAGCCGAGCAGCCCCGCCGCGCCGAACACCAGGCACAAGGCATGCGTCGCGCGGCGGCCGAGCCGCTCGCCGATCCCGGGCAGCAGCAGCGCGCCCAGCGCCGCGACGCCGTTATAGCCGGCGAAGAGCACCCCCACCCAGTCGGCGGCGGCGTTGTAGCCCGGCGAAGCGGGGTCCGCGGTGCCATAATGGCGCAGCGCCAGCGCGGGCACGGTATAGATCCACATCGCAAACAGCCCGTACCAGGTGAAGAACTGGACGATGGCAAGCCGCTTGAGGAGCAGCGGCATCGAGCGGATGTCCTCGACGATCTCGAGCATGCCGATCGAGCTGCGGCCGAGCCGGCGCAGGCGGACCACCACTGCCTGGAGCAGTCCGAACAGGAAGCAGATGCCGGCAACGACATAGATCTCGCGCTTCCAGCCGGCGAGCGCGGCGGCGCCGGCGATGCCGAGGCCCGCGAGCATCCAGGCCATGCCATGGCGGACCAGCGAGGCGGCGCGTTCGGGCGACAGGGCGTGTGGCGGCATCGCCGCTTCGGGCAGCCGCGCCGGCGCGGGGCATTCGCGAGTGGTGGCGATCGTCCAGCCCACAGCCGCCAGCAAGCAGAATCCTCCGATATAGAAGGCCGTGCGCACCGCTTGCGGGAGCATGCCCGGCTCGGGCCGGCCGCTCAACCCCGCCCAATGGACGAGCATCCAGGGCAAGGCCGAGGCGAACACCGCGCCGATGCCGATGAAGAACACCTGCATCGCGAAGCCGGCGGTGCGCTGGCTCTCGGGCACCCGATCCGCCACCAGCGCCCGGAACGGCTCCATCGCGATGTTGATCGAGGCGGTGAGCACCCACAGCATCAGGCTGGCGACCCAGAGGCTGGCAGCATTGGGCATCAAGAACAGGGCGAGCGCCGTGCACAATGCCCCCGCCAGGATATAGGGCCGCCGCCGGCCGAGCGGCCCCCGGGTGCGGTCGCTCAGATGGCCGATGATCGGTTGGACGAGCAGCCCCGTCGCGGGGCCGGCGATCCACAGGATGGCGAGATCGTCGAGCTCGGCGCCCAGCGTCTGGAAGATGCGGCTGGTATTGACGTTCTGCAGGCCCCAGACGATCTGGATGCCGAGCAGACCGAAGCACATGTTCCAGATCTGCAGCAGGCGGAGCCGCCCGCCCGCGGGCCCGGCACCGGACACGGCGTCACGCGCCTGGCTCGGCCGGCCTGCTTGCAAACTGATCCCCCCGATGCATTAACTCGGCCGTTTTCGGCTCTTCTCCAGCTTGGGCACAATGGGCAGCAGTAGCAACAACAATACGACGCTGCAGGATCTCGCGCAGCTGGCCGGCGTATCGATCTCGACCGTCTCGCGGGCGCTCAACGATCACCCGCTGATCAGCGCGCGGACCAAGCAGAAGATCTGGGCGCTGGCGCGTGACCATGACTATCCTTTCCGGCCCTATATGCCGGCGGCGCCGGTAGGAGCCGAGGGGACGATCGTGATCGTCACGCCCTTCATGCGCGGCCGGCCGCTGCCGCTCTCGCACCCCTTCTTCCTCGAGCTGCTCGCCAGCATCGGCGAGGCGGCGCGCGCGCGCGATTGCGATTTCACGGTGAGCCACACCACGCCGGCAAACTATGAGGACCTCGTCGCCACCACCACGACGAGCCGGGCGAGCGGGGTGATCTTCCTCGGCCAGTCCATGCTGCACGACGCGTTCAACCAGCTGACCGAATCCAACGCCAATTTCGTGGTGTGGGGCGCGCAGATGGCCGGGCAGCTCTATTGCTCGATCGGCTCGGACAACCAGATCGGCGGGCGCCGCGCGACCGCGCACCTCGCCCGGCTGGGGCGCAAGGCCATCCTGTTCCTGGGCGGCACCGATCCGGAATCGATGCAGCGCAAGCGCGGCTACAACGAGGCACTCAAGGAAGCCGGGCTGGAAATGGACCCCAAGCTGGTGGTGCCGGTGGATTTCGAGCTGGAATCCGCCGATGCGGCGATCAGCCGGCTGTTGCGGCGCCACGTCCATTTCGACGGGATCGTCGCCTCGTCGGACCTCATCGCACTCGGCGCGATCCGCGCCCTGCGCCGGGCGGGCGTATCGGTGCCCAGCGACGTATCGGTGGTTGGCTATGACGACATGCTGCTCGCCCGGCTCTCCACGCCCGCGCTCAGCACCATCCGCCAGGACACGTTCGAGGCCGGCCGCCAGCTGGTCTCGCGCATCCTCGACCCCTCCCCCGATCCCAGCGCCGAGCGGCTGCCGACGGACCTGATCGTGCGGGAGTCGTGCGGGGCCTAATCTCGGCCGTCATCCATGCTTTCGCCGGGAGGGCGGCTATTGCCTTGCCGCCATGCATGCCGCTCGGCTATGCCCACGCGTCAATCGGCGGGAAAACCCGCGTTCAGAGGTGAAGGTCAGCTTATGCACGGTGCGCTCGGTTTGATGCGGGAGCGCCGATTCCTGCCGCTGTTCGTCACCCAGTTCCTCGGCGCGTTCAACGACAATCTGTTCAAGAACGCGATGATCTTCTTCGCGACCTACCAGATCTTCAACTCGGTGGAGGACGAGACCCGGTTCAGCGCGATCGCGACCGGCATCTTCATCCTGCCCTATTTCCTCTTCTCCGCGCTCGCCGGCCAGCTCGCCGATACGTACGACAAGGCGAAGATCATGCGGATCATCAAGGCCGCCGAGGTCGGCATCATGCTGGTCGGCGCCGCGGGCATCTTCCTCAAGCATCTCGAGCTGATGCTCGTCGCGCTGCTCGGCATGGGCATCCACTCGGCCTTTTTCGGCCCGATCAAATACGCGATCCTGCCCCAGCACCTGGAAGAAGACGAAGTGCTGGGCGGCACCGGCATGGTCGAGGCCGGCACCTATATCGCGATCCTGTGCGGCACGATCGCCGGCGGCGTGATCAGCGCGAAGGCCGCCGCCTTCGCGGTGATCGGCGTCGCGGCGGTCGGCTGGTTCGCCTCGCTGCGCATTCCCTCGGCACCGCCGATGACCACGCTCAAGATCGACTTCAACATCTTCCGCGCCTCGTGGCGGCTGATCTCGGCCACCATGCACATCCGCCGCCTCTATCTCGCGATCATCGCGATCAGCGTGTTCTGGACGATCGCGGCCGTGCTCGGCGTGCTCTTCCCACCGCTCGTCAAGAACGTGTTCCACGCCCAGAAGGACGTGGCGAGCGTGTTCCTCGGCATCTTCTCGGTGGGCATCGCGATCGGATCGGTGATCATCAACCGGCTGCTCAAGGGGCATGTCTCGGCGAAATATGCCGTGCGCTCGGTGCTGACGATGATGGTGTTCGTGATCGGCTTCTATGTCGTCGCGCGCTTCTGGCCGGTACATGACGGGCCGCTGATCAAGACCGCCGAGTTCGTGATGATGCCGCTGGGCTGGGCGGTGCTCGGTTTGCTGATCGCGATCGCGATCACCGGCGGCATGTTCGTGGTGCCGCTCTACGCCTTCCTGACCACCACCGTCGAGAAGTCGCAGACCGCGCGCACCGTGGCGGCGAACAACATCGTCAATTCGGGTTTCATGGTGTTCGGATCGGTCGGCATCTTCGGGGTGAGCAAGATCCCCGGCATGGGCGTGGCCGAATGCATCCTGGTGGTGGTGGTGCTCTGCCTGGCTTCGGCCTGGTGCGCGAACCGGCTCTACAAGGCCGAGGATGCGCCGCACGCGCCCGACGTGCTTCCTTGATGCAGCTCAGCCGACGCTGAACCCGGGCGGCACCGGGCCGGTGCCGCCGCCGTCAGGCAATGAACGTGAAGAAGCAGACGAAGAAGGCAGTGAAGCTCAGCGCGAAGAGCTTCACGTCGCTGTCGTCCCGCAACTTGCGCTGCTGCGCCACGGCGCGGCGGACATGGCGGCGGAACGGGTGGCGGCGGGGCGCGTAGCCCTCGATGACGAGCTGGCGTTGCATGGCCAGCAGTTAACGACTTCTTAACCTTTGCCGCCAGCGTTACCTATGGTTAACCACTGTCCGGCGGCGGGACAGCCCTTGGTTACCGCGCGGCCGGGCCCGTGCTCGCCCGCACCACCAGCTGATGATCGAGCGTGACTCGCGGCTGGGGCGTATTGCCGCCCAGGATCAGCTCGGCTGCGGCGGAAGCGAGCTCTTGCACCGGCTGGCGGATGGTGGTGAGCGGCGGCCACACCGCCCGCGCCAGATCCGAATCGTCGAACCCCGCGATCGAAAGCTGGCCCGGCACGTCGATATCGCTCTCATGCGCGACGGCGAGCGCGCCGGCAGCCATGTCGTCATTGCCGGCGAAGATCGCGGTGGGCCGCTCCTTGCGTGCCAGCAGCTCGCGCGCGGCCGCGGCGCCCGAGGCGAAGTCGTTCTCCGCGGCGACGACGAGCGACGGATCGAAGGCGATCCCGTGCGCCGCAAGCTCGGCCTTGTAGCCGGCGAGGCGATCCGCCGAGGAGGCATGGCTGTCGAGGCCGCGGATCATCGCGATGCGGCGATGTCCGAGCCCGATCAGATGCCCGACCAGCTCGCGCGCGGCAGCGATGTCATCCATCGACGCGGACATGCCGGCATCCTTGCGCGTACCCGGCGCGATGCGGACATAGGGCAGCCCGCGCCGGTCGAGCTCGTCGAGCAATGCTGTGGCCTCGGTCACCGGCGGCGAGAGGATCAGGCCGTCGAGATGCGTCTCGTCGATCAGCGCGAGCACGTTGGAGACGAGATCGGGCGACTGACTGTCGATCGGCTGGAGAAGCAGGCGATAGCCCAGCTCGGTGCAGCGCTGCTGCGCGCCGGTCTGCACGTGATAGATGTAATAGGGGCTGGGATTGTCGTAGAGCAGGCCGACCTGGAACGACTTGCGCCCGGCAAGCGTGCGGGCGGCATGGCTGGGCCGGAAGTTGAGCCGGGCGACGACTTCCTCGACACGGCGGCGCGTCTCTTCGCTGACATGCTTCTCGTTGTTGAGCACGCGGCTGACGGTCTTGAACGACACGCCGGCGATCTTCGACACTTCCTTGATCGTGGGACGGCTGGACATCACTTTCCCCGCCGGGAAGCAGCCCCGGCCTGTGCAAGCCATATTTGACAGCGCTGGCAGTGCGCAAGCTAAGAAGCAGATCGATGGACATCGCGCAGCCTCCCCCCGCCGCGGCCGAGATCATCGCCGCACGGCTCCGACCTGGCGCGCGGAGGCCCTTCGTGCTCGGCATCGCCGGCGCCCAGGGCAGCGGCAAGTCGACGATCGCGCGCGCCCTTGCCGCCCGTTTCGGCTGCCCGGTGCTGTCGCTCGACGACCTTTATCTCGACGGTGCCGCCCGGCAACGGCTCGCCGAGACCGTGCACCCGCTGCTGCGCACCCGCGGCGTGCCGGGCACCCATGACGTCGCCGCCGGGCTGGCGGCGATCGAGGCGCTGGCGCACGGCCCTGCCCTGCTCCCCCGTTTCGACAAGGCACGCGACGAGCCCGGCAGGCTCGAGCGCGTGGCCGGGCCGGCCGAGATGCTGATCCTGGAAGGCTGGTGCCTGGGTGCACAACCACAGGACGCGGCGGAACTCGTCACGCCGATCAACGATCTGGAGCGCATGCACGATGCGGACGGCCGCTGGCGGCGCTGGGTGAATGCGCAGCTGGCCGGCCCCTATCAGGCGCTATGGGCCCGGATCGACCAGCTCGTGTTCCTCAAGGCGCCCGGCTTCGACGTGGTGGCCGATTGGCGGATCGAGCAGGAACGCGCCGCGCACGGGCCGATGTCCGATGCCGAGGTCCGGCGCTTCGTCCAGCATTATGAGCGGCTGACCCGGCACATGCTGCGCCACGGCCATGGCTGGGCCGACCTGACGCTGCGCCTGGACGCCGATCGGCGGCCGAGGGATTGATCCAGGTTAATCGGCGCCCGCAGGCGCCGGGCCCGTTCTCGCTGGGCGCCGCGGCTCGCGCGGCGCCCGCCCCCCCGAAAAGGGCCGAGAGCCCGCGCGGCCGGACCGCGCGGGCTCTCTTGCTACTTGTCGCCGTCGCCCGCGCCCTCGCGCTCGCCATCGCCCTCGAGATTCCGGGAAGGGTTCTGGTTGAGCGAGAAGCCGCCGCCGACGCCGAGTCGCAGCATTCTGAGGGCGTCGCTGGCATCGGCGCCCGATTGGGTGAAGCTGATCACGAGCGTGCCCGGGATCACGGTGAGCAGATAATTGGCCGACAGCGCGAGCGTCCCCTGCCCGATCGCATAACGGCCCACCTGCTCGCCGGCGATGCGGGCCAGCGCGCCGGTGAAGCCGTCGCCGCTCACCAGCGAGCCGGCGGAGACGGCATAGCCGAACACCGGATCGGGCTGGCCGAACAGCTTGGTCGCGTCCTGCGCCGTCACGGTCACCGCGCGGCGGCTGATGTCGGCGATCACCGGCGCGCCGGACAGGCTGACGGCATAGTTCCCCGCGTCCGCCCCCGCCAGCGCCAAGCCGCTCACCTGCACCGCCCGGCCGGTGCCGACATTGGCATCGGCGAAGCGGTAGGTCGCCGTGCCCGTCACCGTGTCGCCCGAGATCACGCCGGCAAGCGCGATCCGGCCGGTCGTGCCGGTGGTGCCGTCATAGGCGCGGCTGTCCGCGGTCGCCGTGGCGGTAATCGCGCGCTGGGCGATCGTCGCGGTGCCGGTGGCGGTGCCGCTGATCGTGTAGTTCGCCGCATCGGCGCCGTTCAGCGCCAGACCGCTCGCGGTGGCGGTGCGATTGCCGGCATTCTTGCTGTCGAAGGCGATGCCGCTGGCGGTCACCCCGACCTGATCACCCAGGACGACCCCGCTCAGGCCCAGCGTGCCGGTGGCGGCGGTGGTGCCGTCATAGACGCGGCCATTGGCGGTCAGCGTGGCGGTGATCGCCTTGGCCAGGATGTCCGCCAGGTCGGTTGCCGTCGCGGCGACGACATAATTGCCCGCGTCGGCGCCCGAGAGGCTGATCCCGCTCGCCGTGACCGTACGGGTGCCGGCGTTCTTGCTGTCGAACGCCATGCCCGTGCTGTTCACCGTCACCGCGTCGCCCGCTACCACGCCGTTCAGGCCCAGCGTGCCGGTGGCGGCGGTGGTGCCGTCATAGGTGCGGTCGTTCGCCGTCAGCGTCGCGGTGATCGTCCTGGCGATGATGTCCGCCAGCGCGGTCGCCGTGGTCCCCGTGGTGTAGTTGCCCGCATCCGCGCCCGAAAGGGTGATGCCGCTCGCCGTGACGGTATGGCCGGTGCCCGCATTCTTGTTGTCGAAGGCGTAACTGCCGTTCGCGGTCACCTGATCGCCGGCGACCACGCCGTTGAGCGCCAGGCTGCCGGTGGCGTTGGTGGTGCCGTCATAGGTCCGGCCGTTGGCGGTCAGCGTAGCGGTGATCGCCTTGGCGAGGATGTCCGCCAGCGCAGTCGCCGTGCCGCTGACCACATAATTGCCCGCATCCGCGCCCGAGAGAACGATGCCGCTCGCCGTGACCGTGCGGGTTCCCGCGTTCTTGGTGTCGAACGCCAGCGTGCCGTTCGCCGCCACCTGGTCGTTGCCGATCAGGCCGTTCAGCGCCAGCGTGCCGGTGGCATTGGTGGTGCCGTCATAGGTCCGGCCATTGGCGGTCAGCGTAGCGGTGATCGTTTTGGCGATGATATCCGCCAGCGCAGTCGTGCTGGTGCTAGCGATCACGTAATTGGCCGCGTCCGTGCCCGAGAGCGTGATGCCGCTCGCCGTGACCGTGCGGGTGCCCGCATTCCTGCTGTCGAAGGCCAGGACGCCGCTCGCCGCCACCTGGTCGCCGCTTACCAGGCCGGTCAGCGTCAGGCTGCCGGTGGCATTGGTGGTGCCGTCATAGACGCGGTTGTCCGCGGTGAGGATCGCGCTGATCACCCGGGGATCGACCACTACCGTGCCCGCGCCGAACGCGAAGGCATAGTTCATCTCCGAGGCCAGCGTGCCGAGCGCCGAATAGACGGCATAGGTGCCGGCATCGCGGCCCGCCCCGCTGAGCGCGGCCGCCCCCGACCAGGCGCCGCTCGCGCTGTCGCCGTTCACCAGCCCGGTGATCGTCGCGGTGAGAACCGGGATGGCGCCGTTATAGGTCACGTGGAAACTGTCCGGCGTGACCGTCAGCAGCGGGCGATAGCCATAGACGAAGCGGTTGCCCGCATTCGGCGCGGTGGCGAAAGTGCCGGCGCCGAAATCATAGAAGTCGCCATAATAGCTGGTGCCCGCCAGCCCGCCGAAATTGTTGTTCGGATCGGAATGGCCGAAATTGCCGCCGGTCTGGGTGTAGATCAGCCAGCGGCCGGCCGAGGCGGCCAGCGCATCGGCGCCCCGTGCATTGGTGAACAGCCCGTCCGAGGCGAGCGTGATCGCATCCCCGCCCGCCGACGACAGGATCCGGCCATTGGCCGAGATCGTCATGCCGCCATGCGAGGCGATGGTCACCGCGCCGCCATTGCCCTGGACGGTGCCGTCGATCGTCAGGCCGATATTGCTGGTGAGCTTCAGCCCGCTGCTGGAGAACTGGCCGAGCGCGGCGATGCTGTTGCCGCCCGTCAGCAGCGCCGCGCCGGTGGCGCCGCCCTGCAGGCGATCGGCGATGATGTAGTAATTGTTCTGGGTCAGCGCCCCGGCGACCTGGAGGTCCAGCGTGCCGTGCACCTCTACCACGCCGTCCAGGCCCAGGTCCTGCAGGTTGCGCAGCTTGAAGCCGCCATTGTTGACGGTCACCATGCCCAGGCTGGCGACATGCGAGCCGCTGCCCCCCTGGTCGAGGTCGACATTGCCGTTCACCGCCACCACGCCGAGCGTGCCGGCCGAGACGCTGGCACCGGTGATCCCGCCCGCGACCGCGAGCGCCACGTCTCCGCCGACGAGGTTGCCGAAGCGCAGGCTGCCCGTGCTCGCCCCGAGGTTCACGACGAAGCGGCCCCAGATGTCGCCGGTGGTGACGTCGCCCTGACCGGCGATGTTGATATGGCCGGCATTGGTGGTCACGTCGCCGAGCGTGAGCGTGCCCGTCGGTCCGGCGATCGCGATCGCCCCGACCGCGTTGATATCGCCCATGGCGAGATTGCCGGTGAGCACCCTGGCCTCCACCGTGCCGCCATTGACCGCACCGAGCGCGTCGGCCTGGTATAGATTGATCGCGAGCTCGCCATCGGCATCCAGGCTCTTGCCCGCCAGCAACGTGCCGGCATTGGCGAAGGTATTGCCGCTGGTGATCGACGCGGCATCGGCGGCGCCGAACGTCAGGTTGCCGCCCGCGCTGAGCGAGAACGCATTGGCGCCGGTGCCGGTCAGCGCGGCCCCGGCCAGCGTCAGGTCGCCGCCCGCGGCCAGGCCGATCGCGTTGCCCGCCTGGACGTTGCGGACGTGCAGCTGGCCCTGCGCGGCACGGATCGAGACCGAACCCGCAGCCGCGAAATCGGTCGAGCCGAAGTCGAAGTTCCCTGCCGTGTCGGTGATGCTGAGCGAGCCGCCCAGCACGCCGAGCGATGCGAAGCTGTTGCCCGCGAAATGGCCGGCGGTGAGCGTGTAATCATGCGCCACGACCGGCGCCAGGTTCAGCTCGATCGTGCCGGTGCCGGCGTTGAGCGTGACATCATGGCCCTGGAGGAAGTTGATCCCCAGATTGCCGGACTGGATGGTGACGCTGCTGTTGCCGTCGGACTGGATCGCGTCGAACACGCCGGTCAGCCCGAGCAGGTTGATCGTGACGTCGCCGCCCAGCGAGACGACCGTGCCGCCACCGGTGCCGCAGCCGCAGCCGCCCAGAGTGCCGCCGGTGGTGACCGAGTTCTCGGCATCGATCGCCGCCGCCGTATCGGCCCCGAGCGTGACATTGCCCTGCGCGACGAGCGCGAAGCCGTCGACCGCGGTCAGGCCGCGCACCGTGGCGCTGCCGCCCGCGGCGAACTGGCCACCGCCCGCGAGCGAGACCTGGTTGATCGCAAGATTGCCGGCGGAGATGATCGAGGCGTCCCGGGCAGCGTTCAGCTCATCGATCGTGATCGCGCCGGTGAAGCTGTTCACCACCACATCGCCGCCCGAGCCGAGCGAGGCCGCCCGGACTTCGCCGCCGTTGATCTCGAGATAGCGGTCGGCCGTCAGGATGGAGACGGCGGTGGTGTCGACCAGGTTGCCGCCGGTCAGATAGAGGTCATTGGCGGTGATGCTGCCGCCGCCCAGGATCAGGTCGCCGTGCCGGGCCTTCAGATCGACTCTGTCGCCCAAGGCCGTGTTCACGGTGAGCGCGCCGTCCTCCAGATAGGCGTTGGCATTGCCGCTACCGGCCTTCAGCTCGCCGATCGACAGGTCGCCATCCAGCACGTTGACCGCGGCGCTTGCTCCCGTGACCTGGGTGAGCGCCGCCGAGTGGTCGAGATTCACATAGGCGCCGCTGCCGCCGAGGACCTTGGCCGTACCGGTGGAGCCCGCAGCGCGCTCGAAATAAAGGTCGTCGTCGATGCCGGAGTAATCGTCCGCGCCCAGCACTGCGTCGCCGGTGGTGCTCTGCACCACGAGGTCGCCGGCCGTACCCGTGAGCTTCGCCTGACGCAGGATCGCGTCCCCGCCCTGCGCATGGAGCGTGATGTTGCCGCCCGCGCTGGCATAGCCGGCGGTGATGCCGCCGCTGCCGCTGGAGAGATGCACGTCGCCGCCAGCTTCGATGCTGCCGGTCAGGTTGAGGGCGCCCGCGCTCGCGATATGGGCGCCGCCAGTGCCGCCATCGACACGGAAGGCCTCGAAGCCGCCGACCGTGGTGGACACATCGACACCCGTCGCGCCGAGCAGCGCGTACACGTTGATCGCGTCCGCGGCACCGTTCACCGAGCCGGAAAGCGAGCGGATCGTGCCGTTGCCGAGCAGGCCCGCGACCGAGAAGTTGACGTCGCCATCATATTCGAGCGTGGTGCCGCCCATGTCGAGGGCGCCCCGGCTGGTCAGGGTCCAGGTGCCCGCCCGGGGGCCGCCGGGCGCCAGCGCGCCGTTCAGGAGCGAGCCGCCGCTCAGCCTGTAGTCGCCGGCGACATAGACAGTACCGATATCGACGGTGCCGCTGCCCGCATCGAGCACGACATTGCCGGAGCTGCTGCTCGCCCGGCCGAGCGCAATGCCCGTGCCGGTGATCGAGAGCGTGCCCGTGCCGACGTCCACCTGCCCGCCGGTGATGTTGCCGACCGCCGAGATGGTGAGGTTCCGGCTTGCGCCGAACGCGGCCGGCAGGGCCAGATTGCCCTGGGTGTCGGTGACGAAGACATCCAGCGGGACGCCGCCCGCAAAGGTCAGCGCGCCAAGGTCGATGTCGCTGCCGGTAACCGAATAGGTGCCCGGCGTGGCGATCGAGCTCGCCTGGACATCGGCATCCGCGGCCAGCGTGACGTTCGCGCCGGCGACGGTGCCGAGCAGCAGCCGGCCGAGCGACCGCGCATCGACATCGCCCGCTGCGGAGATGGTGACCGCCGCATTGTACATGGCATCGACGCCCAGCGTCGCGTTGCCGGTGGCCTGGACCTTGACCGAGCCCGGCGTGGTGCCGACGCCATAGTCGACGACGTTCGCGCTGGTGATCGCGCCGGGCGCCGCGCCGAGCGTAACGTTGCTGCCCGAGATCAGTGCCTTGAAGCCATCGCCCCCGACGTCGTTGTTGCTGTACAGATAAAGCGAGCCGACCGTGACGTTGCCGGTGCCGGTGACCGAGACATCGTCGCTGGTGGTGATGGCACCGATGTTCAGGTCGTTCGCGCCGCCATTGAAAGTGACATTGTTGCCCCAGAGCTCGCGTGCATAGCCGCCTTTGGCGGTGATCAGGATGTCGCCATAGGTACTGATGCCGCCATTGGCGGTCAGGTTTCCGTCGATATCCAGCGTGACGTCGCCGGAGCCGGGATTGCCGATGAGCCGCAGGTCCTGGGCATTGGTGAAGCTGAACGCGGTGCCGTTATTGGCGGCGCCCTGCAGCCTCTGGACCTGGTTCTGCCGGTTGGCCGCGACGCCATAGCCGTAGAGCGCCAGCAGCTCGACCGTCAGCGCACCCGCCGACTGGGTGATCTGGCCGGTCGCATCGATCACCGCCCCCATGGTCACGACGATATTGCCGGTGAGGTCGATCGCGCCGTCATTGTACAGCTGGAAATTGCTGGCGCTCACGTCACCGAGCGCGCTGAAGCGGATGGTGCGCGGGGACATCGGCGTATTGTAGAAATTCGCCCAATGCCCCGGCGTGGATACGTTCAGCGTGCCGCCGCTGATCGGATCGGCGCCGGTGACGTTGATGTCCCCGCCCGCGATCAGCGTCATGGCCGAGCTGGCGCCGGCAGTGAGCGCGCCGGCGATGTTGAGGGCACCGCTGGTCTTGAAGGTCAGGTCGCCGCCCGCGCTCAGCCCGTTGATCGTGCCGATCGTGTTGCCGCCGCCGAGCAGCAGGTCGCCGGTCGCCGACCCCGCAACGCTCGCGGCGCTGATGAGCGAGCCGGCGGCCTGAGTGGCCGAGCCGTTGGTCGCGGCCACGCTGAAAGCGCCCGCCGCGACGACGTTGCCGGTCAGGCTGACATTCGCGGCGCTGATCGAGACGGTGCCGCTCCCCGCCGAGAGATTGCCGAACTGGCCGATGCGATCGGTGCCGAACAACAGGCTGATATTGCCCGCAAGGGCCGTGGCGCCGAGCGTGCCGCTGATTGCGGTGCCACCACCGCCACTGGTGACGCTGGTGCCGCGGACGAACAGATTGCCGTCCACGGTCGCGCTGTTCAGGGTGACCGCGCTGCCGGTCGCCGAGACCGTCGCATTGCCGTTGAAGTTGAAGTTCAGCTCGAGCGGCCCAGCCCCGGAGATGTTGTTCAGCGTTGCCGTGCCGGCGGTGCCGGTGTTGCTCAGGCTGATCATCGGCGTGGTGATCACGCCGCCGCTGGCCATGGTCAGCGCGAAGTCGGTCGCCAGCGCCGAGCGGACAAAGGCGACGCTGCCGGTGCCGTTCAGCCAGCCGGTGATGTCGGTCGTGCCCACCGCCAGCGAAATATTGACGCCGGAGAGGTTGCCGAGATGGGCGATGACGTTGTCGCCGGTCAGCTCGATATCGCCGCCGGTGGCGTCGATATTGAGCAGGTTCGCCTTGACCGAGTTGGCGGTGATGCGGCCGACCGTCAGGTCCACCGTGCCGTTCCCGGCGGCGATCCGGCCGGCATTGAAGATATTGGAGCTGGTGGTGAGCGTGATGTCGCCGTTCTGCGAGGTCAGGCTGTCGATATAGTTGAAGCTGCCGCCGAGCAGCTCGACGCTCCCCGCCGCAGTGACGTCGAGGATGTTGGCGGTGAACAGGGCGCCGGGGTTGGTGACGCTGCCCGTGTCCGAATAGAGGCCGAGCTTGCTGCCGGCATGGACGGTACCCCACAGCGCGATGTCGCCGGCATTGCGGAAGAGGAAGTCGCCACTGGTGGTGACCGTACCGAGCCGGCCGACCGCATTGGCCTGCTGCAGGTCGGCGCTGTCCGCGTCGACGCTCAGCGTCTGCCCGGTGATCGTGCCGCCGGTCTGACTGATGCCCGCGGTGCCGTTCAGCGTGACGCTGGTTCCGGCGGAGACGTCGTCGGTCAGATCATAGGCGGTCGCGCCGGTATAGGTCAGTTCGGTGCCGGCACTGAGCGCGCCGACGGTGCCGATCGCATTGCCCTGGTTGAGCGAGAGCGAGCCATGCGCGGAGGCCGTGATCGAGCCGCCGCTCATCGCGCCCGACTGCCAGATATTGCCGTTGGTCGAACGGACGTCGATCGCCCCGCCATTCGCCGCGGTGATGCCGGCGATGGTGAAGGTGCCGGTGTTGACGAAGGTGACGTTATCGCCCGCCAGGATCACGTCGCTGCCGGCGTCGATCTGGTTGGCGCCGCCCAGATCGATATCGCCCGCTGCATTCACCCTGAGCCAGCCGGTATTGATCCGGCCGCCCGTCTGGCGGACCGCGCCGCCGGCATTCAGCGTGAAGGTGTCGTCCACGTCGATATCGGCGGTCAGCGTGACGGCATCCAGGCTGGCGATCCTGACATAGCCGTTGGGGCTGTTCAGCGTGCCGAGCGAGGCGATGTGGTTGGTCGCGCCGTTCAGGTCGACAAAGCCATAGCCGGTGGCGATCAGCTTGTTCGCGGTGATCGAGCCGGAGGTCTGGCGGACGAAGCCGCCATTCGCCGTGCCGCCGAGCGTGACGGTGTCGCCGCGGATATCGCCCTGGATATCCAGCAGGGTGGAGAGGATCGACACGTCGCCCGTCGTGGCGGTCGCGCCATAGACATAGCTCATATTGCCGGTGAGCGAGATGCCGGTCGCCGCCTGGGCGGTGATCCCGCCGCTGTTGACCGCCCCGCCCGCCATCGAGATCGAGCCGCTCTGGCTGGTCAGGATGCTCTGGTACATCCCGTTCTGGATCGCGCCCGAGATGGTGAAGCTGCCGGCATTGGTGAAGGAGAGCTGCCCCCCGCTGAACCCGCCGAGCGAAGCGACATGGTTGGCGGTGGTCAGGTCGACATAGCCGCCGGTGAGGTTCAGCGTCAGCGTGCCGGCGGTGATGTTGCCGCCGGTGAGATTGTCGCCATTGTTGATCGTGACGTTGTGGCTGCCGGCGTCGATCGCGTCGATCTGCAGCGCCACCCCGTTGCGCAGGTTGAGATTCGAGCCGGTGGCGATCAGGCCGATGCGGCTGATCTGGTTGCCGCTATTGTCGAGCACGACATTGGTGCCGGTGGCCGAGAAGGTGCCGGCGATGATCGAAGTGCCGGCCTGCTGGGTGACGGCGCCGCCGTCCGAGATCATCTCGACGATATGGCCGGCCGCGCTGATGTCGCCGAGCGCGAAATCGCCGGTATTGCGGAAGCGCAGGTCCTTGCCGTTCGAGTTCAGCGTCGCCAGCGCGACGTCGTTGCGGTTCAGCAGGCTGATGCCGTTGGCCGCACCCGCGCCGCTCGTCGCCTGAAGCTCGCTCGAGCGGATCACCCCGGTGCCGGTCTGGGTGAGGTTCCCGGCGGCGGTTAGCTTCACCAGGCCGGGCGCCGAGATATTGCCGTCGAGCGTCAGGTTGCCGCTGGCGTTCAGCGTGAAGCGGCCGTTCGTGGTGACGTCCTTCACCGTGCCGATCGCATTGGCCTGGTCGAGCAGGATATCGCCGTCCAGCGAAGTGACGGTCAGGGCGCCGGCGGAGATGGCGACGGTCTGGTTGATCCCGCCGGTGTCCGAGGTGAGCGAGAGCAGGCCGGGCGTGCTGACGGTGCCGAGCCTGATCGAGTTCGCCGAACGGAAGCGGATGTCGCCGGTGGTCGATACGAGCTCGATGCTGCTGAAGGGGTTGGTATTGTTGGCCGCGCCAAGGGTGATCGCGCCATCCGCATGCGCGATCAGGTTGTCGCCGGTCAGCGTGCCGCCCTGCTGCAGGATCGCGCCGCTGTTCGAATAGAGCGCCAGCTGCTGGCCGAACGCGCCGACATTGTCGGTCAGGATCAGGTCGCCGGCATTGGCGAGCGTGATGTCGCCGCTGGAGCCGAGGTTGCGGACCGCGCCGAAACGGGTGATCGCGTTGGCGTTGCTGTCCAGGCGGATCCCGCCATCCGCGGTGAGCGTGGCCGTGCCGCCCACCGTCAGGATGGTGCCGACATTCTGGCGGATCGCGCCGCTATCCGAGAGCAGCGTGAGGTTGCCGCCCACCGTCATGTTGGTCAGCGCGATATCGCCACTGTTGCGGAAGCGCAGATTGCCGCTGGTGGTGCCGAGCCCGCCCAGCGCGGTGGCGTTGTTGGCCCGGAACAGGTCGAGCCCGGTGCTGGCATAGGCCGAAAGGCTGGCCGTGAGGATCGCGCCGCCGGCCTGGCTGATCGCGCCGTCGGTGGAGCTGAGCGTTACCGAACTGCCCGAGATGGTACCGAGCAGCGTAAGATCGTCGCGCACCGTGAAGCTGGCCGCATTGCCCGCGGTCAGATCGCCGAGCTGCCCGACCTGGTTCACCCGGGTCAACAGGATCTGGTTGCCCGCGCTCGCGTCCAGCCGGGCCGCGGTGATGATGCCGGCATTCTGGTTGATCGAGCCCAGGGTGGCGTTCAACGAGACGGCATTGCCGCCGCCGGCCGTGATGTCACCGCCCAGCGCGAAGCCGCTGTTGCTGGAATAGGAGATGCCGCCATTCTGGGTCGCCAGGCCATAGATCGTCCCGACGCTGTTGTTGGCGTTCATGGTGATCGCGCCGGCGGCGGTCACGTCGAGCCCGCCCGCGGTGATCGCGCCGCTGAGCTGGGAAAGCGTGCCGGCCGTGCCAAGCGACAGGCGGCCGGTGCCGAGGTTGATCGTGCCGTTGACGGTGAGATTCGAACTGGAGCGGAAGGATGCATCGCCGCCCGCGGTGACGTTGCCGAGCGTGCCGATCCGGCCGCGCAGGTCGATGGTGCCGGAAGCGTTCGCCGTCAGCGTACCGACGTCGATCCCATCGGCGCCTACGCTGAGATTGCCGCCGGCGACGGTCAGCGAGGTGGCGCCGCCCGAGACATAGGCGAGATTGGTGTTTCCGCTGGAAACGGCGGTGACGTTGCCCGCCCCGCTCCAGGTGATCAGGCCGGCTCCCGTGAGCTGGTTGGTGGCGCTGGTCAGCGAGATATTGTCGGCGCGCAGCTCGAAGAAATTGCCGCCGGGATTGCCCGAATCGACATGGCCGGCGCTCTGCGTGATGTTGCCGGCATCGGCCCAGAGCTCGAAATAGGGCGAGTAGATCGTGCCGGTCAGCACGACATTGCCCTCGGTGTAGATCTGCGCGGCGGTGTTGACGTTGCCGACGCCGGCGATGTGGTTCCAGTTCCCGCCGCCGACGCCGCGCAGGTCGAAGGCCTGGCCGCCGCTCAGATTGACCGTGCCCGCGGTGACCAATCCGCCGTTCTGGCGGACATTGCCATTGGCATTCACCACCGTGAGCGAAAGCGCCTGGCCGCCCATGGCGTTGATGTCGCCGGTGATTCTGAAGCCGTCGGCATCGGTATAGGCGATGCCGCCAGAGGCGGCGTTGGTCAGGCCGGCGATATTGACGACATTGTTGGTCGCGCTGGTCAGGGAAAGGCCGGTGGACGCCGTGGCGCGCAGCGTATCGGCGACGATCCCGCCGCTGCTCTGCGTCATCGCGTGCCCGATGCTGACCAGCAGCACCTCCTGGCCCGCCGCCGAGATGTTGCCGGCCAGATCCAGGTTCGAGAAGGTGGCGAAGAGGATGCCGCCGCTGATGCTGTTGGTCAGCCCGGTGATGGTGCCGATGGCGTTGCCGGCATGGCCGAAGGCGATGCCCGTCGCCGCCTTCGCGAAGAAGCTGCCCGCGGCAATCGGACCACCCTGGCTGATCGCGCCGGTATCGGAGGTCAGCGAGAGTGCATTGATGGTATAGCCCGGTATCCCGCCGAAATCGATGCTTCCCAGATTGCGGAGCGTGACATTGCTGCCGTCGCCATAGGCGAAGCTGGAGCTGGCGCCGGTGAAGTCGTTCGCGCCGCCGAGGATGAGGTCGCCGCCCGAAGTCACGTTCAGGCTCGGCGCCACGATCTTGGCGCTGCCGCTCTGCACCACCGAGCCGTTCACGGCGCCGAGCGTCGCGCTGGCGGCGGAGATCGTGCCGGCAGTCTGGGCGATCCCGCCGCTCGTCGCGGTGAGCGTCGCGCCGTTGGTGGCGGTAACGTTGCCGTCGAGGGTGAATCCGGTGCTGGCGAAGGCGATGCTGGTGCCGCTCAGGCCGTGCACCGTCGCAATCTGGTTGCTGCTGCTCGTCGCCGAGAGCTGGCCGCCGGCATTGGCGGTGAGCGAACTGGCCTGGAGCCCGAAACTGTTGACGGTGATGTCGCCCGCCGCGCTCAGGGTGACGTCGCCCGCAGGGTTCATGAACTGCAGGTTCAGCGCGTCGCCGTTCAGCCGCACGGTGCCAGGGGCGCGGACGACGGTGGGCGTGGCGGCGCCGAAGCTGTTGTTGCCCATCAGGTCGAGATTGGCGCCCGTCAAGACCGATGCATTGGCGTCGACGCGGCCCGTGCCGCTCTGCACGATGTCGCCGCTGCCGCGCAGGGTGACGTCATTGGCCGAGATCGTGCCCGCCGTCTGCGAGATCCCGCCGCCATTGGCCACTAGATTGACCGAGCGCAGCCCCAGCTTGCTGGCGCTGACATCGCCCGCGACGGTGAAGCTGCCGGCATTGGAGACGAGGACGTCGCCATAGGTGGCGACCAGCCTGGCGAAGCTGTTCACGTCGACGCTGTTGGTCAGGTCGATATGGCCGGCGGTCATCGACAGGCTGTCGACGACGATCCCGCTCGAGGCGAGATTGCCCCCGACGGTCACCACGGCATTGCCGGTGGTGTTGAGCCCCACGACGATCCCGCCCGAACCGCCATTGTTGAGGGTAATGGTGCCGCCGCCGGTCGAGGTGCCGATGAAGTTGGTGAAGCGGTTGTCGCCGCCGAGCGTGATGTTGCCCGCCGCGCTCATGGCGCCGGTGGTGACGTTGACGGTCCCGCCGCTCTGGGTGATCGCGCCGGCCGTGGCGATCAGGCTCGTCCCGATGGCCGTGAGGTTGCCGGTCAGCTCGATGCCGCCATCGGCGGTGAGCGTGAAGCCGCTATTGACGCCGACGCCGCCCAGCTTGATGTCGCCGGCCGCCGCCAGCGTGGCATTGGTGCCGACCACGCTGAGCGTGTCCGCATCGATCTTGCCGCTGGTGGTGGTGATCGCCCCGGTGGTGCTGAGGAAGACTGTGTCGGCCGCGGTGATGTTGCCGTCGATGGCCAGGCTGCCGGTATCCCGGATCCGGACGTCGCCGGCATCCGTGGCCAGGCCGGCCAGGCGGGTGAAGTTGTTCGCGCTGCTGTTGAAGCCGATACCGGTCGCGGCCCGCGCGATGAGCGTGTTCGCGGTCAGGGCGCTCGTCTGGCTGATCGAGCCCGTGTCCGAGGTCAGGTTGAGCGTGCCGATCGCCGTGCCGTTGCTCGGCAGCAGCAGGTTGCCGCGATTGCGGATGGTGATGTCCGCACCCACGCCATGGCCCATGTCGGACAGCGTGCCGAAATTGTTCGCGCCGCCGATCAGCAGGCTGGTCCCCGCGCCGATCGCCAGCCGGTCGGCGGTGATCCCGCCCCCGCTCTGGCTGATCGCGCCGCCGCCGGCATAGATCTGGACGCCGCCGCCGGAGATGTTGCCGCTCAGGCCCAGTGCGGTGGCGGTGTAGATGTTGATGTCGGTGCCGCCGGTGCTCTTGGCGGTCAGGTCGCCGAGCCCGCGGATCTTGTTGTTGCCATAGGTGAAGACGATGCTGCCGTTGGTGGCGGTGGCGGTCAGCTTGTTGGTCTCGACATAGGTGCCGGTGATGTTGCCGGTGTCCGAGGTCAGCGTGAGGTTGCCGTTGTTCGTGACCTGGTTGCCCGCCCCGCCCAGGTCGAGCGTGCCGACCGTGCGCAGCGTGAAGTCGCGGCTGATCGAATAGGCGTCGAGCGCGCCGATCTCGTTCGCTTCGCCCAGCGAGACGTCGATGCCGGCGAGCGCCAGGGTGTTCGCCACCACCTTGGCACCGCTTGACTGGGTGACATTGTTGACGGCCCGGAGCTGGACATTGTCGCCGGTGATCGTACCGCTGTTCTGCAGAATCGAGTTCTGGCTCGAATAGAGGCGGATAAACTGGCCGGGGGCGTTCGCGGTGACGTTGCCGTCGAGCTTGATGTCGCCCTTGTTCTCGATGTCGATCGCGCCGCTCGACGAGGTAAGATAGCGATAGCTGCCGACACCGATGGTGACGGTCTGGTCGTTCAGATAGATTCCGCCGGCCGCGTTGATCCCCACCGAGCGCGCGAGCACGTTGTCGTTGTTGCCGGCAATGCCACCGGCATCGACGGTGAGGTCGCCGGTGGTGTCGATCTTGAAGAAGATGTCGGCATTGCCGGTAAGGTTGATGCCCCCGCCACCGCTCGAGCTCGCCCAGATCAATGCGTTGCCGGTGCTGTCGAGCGTGATGTCGCCTGCCGCGGTAGCATTGACCTGGCTGGCAGAGATGGTGCCGCTGCCGCTGCGCCGGATCGCGCCAAGGGCCGCGGTCAGCGTGGCGGTGCCGCCATTGGTGTTGAGCGTACCGGCAACCGTCAGGTTCTGATCGGTGTCGATCGCGAAGTTGCCGTTGGTGGTAACGGTGCCGAGCCGGATATCGCCGCCGGCGACCAGGTTTGCGCTGGCTGCCGACACGTCGAGCAGGCCGCCCGCGACGACCAGCCCGCCATTGGTGGTGATCGCCCCGCCCGAGGTGAGCGAGAGCGCGCCGGCCGCGCGGACCTGGCCGGTCAGGTCGAAGGCATCGGCATCGACGATGGTGACGTTGCCGCCGGTGCTGCGGATCGCGCCGAGATGGTCGAAGTCGTTGCCCGCCTGGTCGAGGACGATATCGCCCACCGCATTGGCCTTGAGCGTGCCGGCGGTGATGACGCTGAAGCCGGTCTGGCTGATCCCGCCCGTGTCCGAAGTCAGCGTGACGGTGCCGCCCGGCGCCTTGATCAGATAGTCGAGCACGATCGCGCCGGCGTTGCGCAGCGTGATGTCGTGGCCGGTGCCGCTGTCGTAGCGATCGGTGTCGAGCCGGCCGACCAGGCCGATCTGGTTCGCCCCGGTCAGCGAGATACTGCCGGAGGCGATGGCGTTGAGCCGATCGGCAGTGATGATGCCGCCGCTCTGGCTGATCCCGGTATCCGCGTAGAGGCTGATGTTCCGGCCGGTCACGTTTCCGGTCAGGTCCATGACGCCGCTATAGGTGGTCAGCAGGATGCTCTGGCCGGCAGTGATGGTGCCGAGCGAGGCGATCGTGCCGGCGAGGCTGATGGACCCCGCCGCCGACGCGGTCAGGCGCGAGGTACTGGGCCCGGTGTTGGTGCTGAGGATGCTCCCGGTATCCGAGATCAGGGTGAGCGCGCCGCCCGAGCCGTACCGGCCGGTGCCCCCGAGAATCGGGCTGAGATCGATGGTGCCCCGGTTGCGCAGCGTCAGGTCGCCGCCCACCGCGAGATCGGTGAGCGTGGTGAAGTCGTTGGCCTCGCCCAGCGTCACGGTGCCGCCGCCGAAGAGCGACAGGCTGGTGCTGTGCAGGCTCGCGCCGGTGCCCTGGCTGATCGTGGTGCCGGCATTGAGCGCCATGGTGTCGGCGGTGAGCGTCGTGCCCGCATTCTGCGTGATCGCGCCGCCGTTCGACGTCAGGTTCAGATGAGCGCCGGTCATGTCGATCGACTGGGTGACGTTGAAGCTGCCGGCATTGGCGAAGCTCAGCCCCGCCCCGCTCATCGCGCCGAGATTGCTGACCTGGTTGGCGCCGCTGACATTGATGCCGCCGGTCGCCGACATGTTCAACGTGTCGGCGGTGATCACGCCCCCGGTCTGGTTGATCGGGCCTTGGGCGTCGGAGATCGACACCGTCTGCCCTGCCGCGCTGATATTGCCGGTGAGGCTGGTGCCCAACGCGCTATAGTTGACGATGTTGATGCCGCCGCTGGTCGTGTTGGTGATCGTGCCGAAATTCTGGATGCTGTTGTTGCCGGAAGGGGAGCCGCCCGGCATGTTGATGCCGGTGACTGCGCTCAGATTGGCCGTGCCCGCCCCGAACGAGCCGTTGATGCTCTGGGTGATCGCCCCGCCCGAGCTCAGCGAGATCGTGCTGAAATAGACAGACTGGTCGATCAGGAGGTCGGTGGTGCTGTTGAGCGAAAGCGTGCCGTTGCCCGAGATGGCGATGAGCCGGTGGATCCGGTTCGCCTGGTTGAGCGTGACCGTGCTCGTGCCGGTGGTAACCACACCGAGATAGTCGACGTCGATGATTCCACCGCTCTGGGTGATCGACCCGGCACCCGCGGTGCGCAGTGCGAGACCGCCATTGGTCGCATTCGCAGTGATGTTGCCTGCAATGTCGAAGCCATTGGCGTCGCGATAGAGGATGCCACCATTGGTGCTCGTCGCGCCGCCAAGCGTGGCGATGTCGTTGCTGGTGCTGTTGAGCAGCAAGTCACTGGCGCCGCTCAGGAAGAGCTGGTTCGCGCGGACATAGATGCCGGCGCCGGTGTTCTGGGTGATGCCGCCGGTGTTCGAGGTCAGCCTTAGCGTGCCACCCGTGGCATCGACCCGGCCGTTGAGAATGATGTCGCCATCGTTGCGGAAGGTGATGCTGTGCCCGCTGGTGAACAAATTGGCGTTGAGCCCGCTCACCGTGGTGATCGCATTCGCCTGGTCGAGCGTGATGTTGTTGTTGGCGGTGGCGTTGAGCGTGTCCGCAGTGATCTTGGTGCCGGCGTTCTGGGTGATCCCGCCATTCATCGCGAGCAGAGTCACATTCGTGGCGGTGATGTCGCCGGTCAGGGTGAATCCGGGGAGATCGGTGCCGATCTCGATGTCGCCGCCCGCCTTCAACGTGCCGAGCGAACCGATCAGATGACCGCCGCCGCCAAGCCGGATCGACCCGTTCACCGCCGTGGCGGTTAGCTTCGAGGTGGTGACGACATTGCCGGCACTGATGTCGCCGGTGTCCGAGGTCACGGTCAGCGCGCCGCCCAGGGTGGCGCCGCCGCCGGTCGTCGGATCGAGATCGATGCTGCCCAGGTTGCGCAGCGTCAGGCCGCCACCGATCGAGAGAGCGGCGATGCTGGTGAAGTCATTGGCCTGCCCCAGCGTCACGGTGCCGCTGCTGGTGAGCGACAGCGCGCCGCCGTGCAGCGTCGCGCCGCTGGCCTGGGCGATGCCGGCGCCACCGCTCAGCTTGATGATGTCGCCGGTGATCGTGCCCGAATTCTGCAGGATGTTCTGGCCCGAGATCAGGCTGACCGTGTTGCCCGTGCCGCCGGCGGTGACGTTGCCGGCGAGCTTGATGTCTCCCAGGAGGTCGACGCTGACCAGGCCGTCGTCCGTGCTGAGTTGGCCGAAGCTGCCGATATCGACGGTGAAGCCGGTATTGACCAGGTTGATCCCGGTGCCCGCGGCGATCGCCACCGAATGGGCGACGACATCGCCGCTGTTGTACGCCTGCCCCCCGGCGTCGACGGTGAGGGCGCCGGTAGTGCTGACCTGGAAACCGACATCGCTGTTGCCGCTGAGATGGATGTCGCCGCCGCCACTCGATGTCGCCCAGAAATTGGCGAAGCTGTCACCGACCAGGCTGATCGCCCCCGTGGCGTCCGCGGTCGTCATGAAGGCCGAAACCGTGCCGCCATTGCTGGTGATTGCGCCGTTGGTCGTCGCCAGGATCAGGTTGCCGGTGCCGGTTCTGACGGCGCCGGTCAGCTCGATATTGCCGTCGCTGCCCAGGTAGAAATTGCCGCCGCCGCTCGAGGTGGTCACCGCGCTCAGCTTGATGTTGCCCGTCACGTCGAACGAGGCGCCGTTGCGGGCGGACACTTCCAGCGTACCGGCGCTGAGATGGCCGCTGCTGGTGGTGATGGCCCCGTTGGTGCCGAACTGGACCAGCCCGGCCCCGCTGATGTTGCCGGCAATGTCGAAGCCATCGTCTTCGATCAGGGTGATGGTGCCGGCGGTGCTGTTCAGCTCCTTCACCGTGCTGACGCTATTGTTCGCGCCGCCGCCGTCCAGCCGGATGCCGGTCGCCGCCCGGACGGTCAGCGTGTTGGCCCGCAAGCCGCCGAACTGGGTGATCGCGCCGCTGTCGGAGATCAGCGTGAGATCGGTGACGGAGGTGCCATAGGCGGCATATTTGAAGTCGCCGACCGAGCGGATATGGACGTTCGCGTTGGTGCCGGCGGTAAGGAACGGCGTCTGGTAGCCGAGGTTGTTCGCGCCGCGGAGCAGCAGGTCGCCGGTCGAATGCCCCTCTAGCGAATTGCCCGCCAGGATGCGCGCGCCGATATCCTGGTCGATCGCGCCGGCCGAGGCGTTGAGCAAGATGTCGTTGCCCGAAATCGTCGTGCCGGCGCCCTGGCCGAGCGACCGCGCGGACAGAGACACGGTGGAGCCGCCGCCGACATCGCCCGTCAGCGAGAGCGCGCGGCTGGAAGAGATCGAGACCGAGCTGCCGCCAGTCACCGCGCCCAGCGAGTCGATCGCGCCGTTCAGTTCGATCGCGCCGGCGGCCGAGGCGATGAAGCGCGATGCGGTGACAGGGTTGGTACCGGTGACGTCGCCGGTGTCGGACGTCAGGTTCAGCACACCGCCCGAGGTGTAGCCGCCGCTATTGAGCGGATTGAGATTGATGGTGCCGGCATTGCGCAGCGTCAGATTGCCGCCGACGGCGAGATCGCGGAGCGAAGTGAAGTCGTTGGCGCCACCGAGCGTGGCATTGCCGCCGCTGGTCAGCGACAGCTCGGTGCCGTGGAGCGCGGCAGTGCCGGACTGGCTGATGGCGGTGTTCGCGTTCAGCCGGATCGCGCGGGCGCTGATCGTGCCGGCGCTCTGGTTGATCGCGCCGCCGGTCGAGGTGAGCGACACGGTGCCGGCCGGATCGGCGGTGATGCCGACACCGAGATTGATCGTCGATGCGTTGGTGACCGAGACGCTACCGGCCGCCGCCGACAGGTTCGTGTAGCTGCCGATCGATTCGGCGCTGGTGTTGATGGTGATGTCGCCGCTGTCGGTCGCGACATCGAGCGTGCCGGCATGCAGCACGCCCGAGGCAGTGACGCCATATCCCGCGCGGATGGTCACGGCACCGCCGGTATCGACCTGGAAATCGGGGTTATAGGCGAACAGGCTGATCGCGCCATTGCCGGTCGACGTGCCGACAAAGCTGGTGATGCTGTTATTGGCGCTCTGCAGGTCGATCGCACCGCTCGCCGTGGCGGTCAGCGTGTTCACGCCGCTGAACTGGCCGCCGGTCTGGGTGATGTCGCCGGCGGCGGCAGCCAGGGTGAGATTCTTGCTGTTGCCGGCGATCATGCCGCTGAGCGTCAGGCCGCCATCGGCCCGGATCGTCGTGTCGTCCCCGATGCCGACCTGGAGCAGGTTGGTGCTGCCCAGCACATTGATCGTGCCGCCGCTCTGAAGATCGAGATATTGCTGGGGCGCGGAGAGCTTGCCGGCGCCCGACACCGCGCCGCGCGACGTGAAGATCACGCGGCTCGTCGAGCTGATCGTGCCGTCGATCGAGAGCGGATTGTTGGCGCCGACACGCAGCCGGACTTCGCCCGTGCTGCTGCTGACATTGCCGAGATAGGCGATCGCGTTGTTCGCCGCCGACCCGATGTCGATGTCCTGCGTCGCGCTGGCCGAGAAGCGGTTGGCGGTGAAGGCGGCACTGCCCTGGCTGATCGAGCCGTTGTCGACGATCAGGTTGAGCGCGCCGATGGGGGTGCCCGTCGACTGAAACTGGATGCTATAGGCCGAGTGATAGGTGACGTCCCTGCCCGAGCCCCAGCCGAGCGTCACGTCGGCAAAGTCGGCGAGCCGGTTGCTGCCGGCCAGGATCAGGTCGCCGCCCGCCCGCACCGTGCTTCCGACGAAGCCGGTGCCGCGCATCACGGCCGCCTGGTCCTGCAGGATCGAGCCGCTCGCCGTGACGTTGATCGTCTGGCCGCGGATCGTCGTGCCGGCCGCCTGGGTGAGGTCGCCACCATTGGCATGGAGCGCGACCGTCGCGCCGGTGACGTCCCCCTCCACCGCCAGCCCGGTGTCGGTCGTGACCGCGGCGGTGCCGCCCGCCGCCAGGGTGCCGAGTTCGAAGATGCTGGTGCCGGAGCCGCTGAAGTCGATGCCGCCGGCTGCCGTGGCAGTGAGCCTGGAAGCGTTGACGTTGTTGCCGCCGATGATGCTGCCGGTATCCGACGTCAGGTTCAGCGCGCCGCCGGAGCCGTAAAAGCCGCTGACTGCGGTGCGGAGATCGATATTGCCATGGTTGCGCAGCGTCAGGCCACCGAACACGGCGAGGTCGTTGATGACGTTGAAGTTGTTGGCGTTGCCCAGCGTGACGTTGCCGCCGCTGTTCAGCGATATGCCATTGGCCCGGAAGGTGGCGCCGTTGCTCTGGCTGATCGAGCCATTGGCATTGAACTTGATCGTGTCGCTGTTGATGCTGCCAGCGACCTGCTTGATCGCGCCGTTCCGCGAGGTGAACGTGCCGATGCCGCCGGGCCCCGCCTGGATGGCGCCGCCAAGCGTGAGATCGCCGTCCATCGCCAGCGTGATGTTGCCACCCGCCTGCAGGTCCCCGAACGCAGCGTCGCCGCCGTTGGAGCTGAGGTTGATCGCGCCGCCCGCGGTCACGTGCAGACCTCCGGCGATCAGCGCGTTCGCGCCCGAAGATGTCGCATCGCCCCCGACGGTGAAGCGGGCGGTCGAGAAGGTGTTCACCTTGAAGTCGAGATTGCCCGTCGCGTTGACCGTGATGTTCTCGCCATCGGTGGAAATGGCCGTGAGGCTGGTGAAGCTGTTGGCCCTGTTGAGGGTGATCTCGCCAAGGGCGTTGGCGACCACGCTGCCGACCAGCCCGTCGCCACCGGTCTGGCGGATCGAGCCGCTCGCGGCATTGAGGATGACTTTATAGCCGAGGTCGTTCGCGCTGCCGTTCAGGCTAAGCTTCAGATCGCCGGTGCTGTTGACCGTGAGGTCACGCGTGATCGCATAGACATATTCGAGCGTGGCGCCGCTATCCAGGTTGTAGGCGCCGCCACCGGCCAGCATGGCGCCGCTGGCACGGACGATGCCGCTGCCACTGGCCTGGCCGATGTTCAGGTTGACGCGGCCGGGCGAGACGATGTCGCCGGCAATCTCCGTGATGCCGAGGCCATTGTAGAAGCTGATGTCGCCACCGGCGGTGAGGCCATTCACCCTGTCGATTGCATTCGAGCCGCCGAACTGCATCGAACCGCCGGACCGGGCCGTGAACGTGTCGGTGGTGATCGCGCCGATATTGCTCCAGAGCACCCCCTCGGCGGCAAGGTCGACCGTGCCCCCGGCGGCGTTCATGTTGGTGCCGACCGTGATCGAGCCGCTGGAGAGCATCGAGATCGCGGGCGCGGTGAAATCCATGAAGTTGCCGCTGGCGAGATCCGCGCCGCCATTGCCCGCAACGGCGGCCGCATCCGCCGCTCCGTTCACGATATTGTGCCCGGTGGTGAGGACGATCGCGCCGGTCTCGTCGAGCGCCGCGGTCGTCGCGGTCAGGTTGCCCGTGAGCAGCAGGCGGGACATGACGCCGGTCTTGGAGACGAGCGCGGCGAACACCCGGTTGCCGCTCGTCGCGCCGCCGAGCGTGAGGGCGTTGGCATCGCCGGTGCCGTCCGCCCCGCTGGCCACTTCGAAGCTGAGCAGGTCGAGATCGTCCGCGCCGGTCTGGCGGAAGCTGATCTGGTATTTGGCCGCCGCGCCATAGAGCACGTTGCCGCCGTCCTGCGCCGAGATGCTCGATCCCGCCTCGGTGGTGACCACCGGCGCCACCAGCGCGATCGCGCCGCCATGGCTGGTGATCTGGGCACCGTTCTGCACCATGATGCCGGTGCCGCTCGAAGCGCCGGTGAAGCCGAAGCTGGTCGAAGCGCCGTCGAGGAAGCCGCCCGGGCTGGCGTCGGTGGCGCGGTCCACCGCCGCGGTGGTGACGAGCAGGCCGCCGGTGCTGATCCGGGCATTGGCGCCGATCACCACGCCGTTCGCGTTGTAGATCCAGATATTGCCGCCGGCCGCGCCGCCGGCGCCGATCGTGCCGTTGAGGTTGCCGTTGATCGTGCTCGAGGTCGCGCTGTTGACGCGGTTGAGCACGATGTCGTTGCGATTGGCGAAGACGAAATTGGCGGTGTCGCCGCTGTTTATGTCGAACCGGCTCCAGTCCATCACCGTGCGCGAGCCGTTCAGCGTTACCGTCGTGGTGTTGGGCACCGACTGGTCGACCACCGGGGCGCCGCCATTGCCGGTCGCGCCGGTCTGGACGAGCTGCGCATGCGCGGGCGCCGCCCAGAGCGCGGCGAGCGCGAGCGCGCCGAAGGCCGAAGTGGTGAAGAGGCGGCTGCGGCGGCGGGGGGCGGACATGAGCATATCCCTCAGAAGATCGAGGCGGAGAGGCTGACGAGGATGCGGTCGGCGGGCTTGGGCGCCTTGGGGGCGACCCGGTCGAACGGATGCGCCCAGGCGAGATCGAGCGAGAACCACGGGCCGATCTGCGCACGGACGCCATAGCCGGCCGAGCGCAGCGTCACCTGGTCGGCGCCGGGGCCGATATTGGTAAGCCGCACCGCATCGAGAAACGCATAGGGCCGGAAGGCCGAGCGCTTGGCGAAGGCGAAGGGCGCGGTGCTGATCTCGAGGGTCGAGCCCAGCGCGCGATCGCCCGAGGCAGCCGAGGGATCATAGCCCCGGCCGATCGAGAGATTGCCGGCGGCAAACTCCTCGTACGAGAGCAACGGCGTGTCGGTATATTGCCAGCTGGCCGAGACGCTGGCGGTCACCGGACCGATGACCCGCCCGCCGACCGAGAGATCGGCGCGGACCACCGTCGCATCCGGACGCCCGCCGAAGCGCGAGGCGACCCGGTTGCCATAGGGCGTGGCGCCCAGCCCGTTGATGCCCTTGCGCAGCTCGAGCGAGCCGGTGGCGGCCACCGAGTGCGAGGCCAGCTCGCGCGGCGCGAGATGGCCGTCGAGCCGGGCGAAGAGCACGCGCAGCTTGTCCTCGGTCAGCGTGGCGACGCCGCCGCCGAACTCGACCTTCTGGTCGATCCATTCCAGCCCGCCCGAGAGGTTCAGATTGTAGCGGCGATGGCGCAGCAGCGGATAGGTGAGCCGGGCATTGCCGGCGAAGCTGTTGCCGAGCAGATCGAGCGGCTTGAGCGCGGCGCCCGGCCGGGTTCGCGCGAACGAGCCCGACAGGTCGAGCTGGAGGCCCTCCCCGCCCAGCTTGACGCTTTCGGTCAGCTGGATGACTCGCTGCTCGGGGCTGGAGATCGTGCCATAGCCGACGATGGTGGTGCGCTCGCCGAACGGCGTGAAGCTGTTATAGTCGACGCGCGCAGTGGCAAGGTCGCGGCCGATCGAGTCCGAACCATAGTCGTTCACCGCGAAGGTGGCGGTGACCGGCGTGCGCGAGACGGCGATGTCGAGATCGACCGCGCCGTTGCCGCCCGGCGACTGCTTGAGCGAGGCCTGGACGATCACGCCGGGAATGTCCGAGGCGAGCAGCAGGTAGCGCTGCGCGACGTTGAGATCGAAGGGGGTCATCCCCTTCAGCTTGTCGAGATAGCGCTCGACCTGCCGCTGTGCCGGGCCGACATCGCCGTGATAGCTCACCGAGACCACATGCGCCTCGACGACCGAGAGGATCAGCTTGCCGTCGGCGATGCGCTGCTGGGGGATCTCGACCGCCGCCAGCACGCCGCGGCGCAGGTAGAGCGCCGCCACCCGGTCGCGGATCGTGCAGATCGTGGCGATGGGCACTTCCCTGCCCAGCAGGTCGGCATAAGCGAGACGGAGCTTGTCCTCGCCCAGCGCGAGGGCGCCATTCGCGCCCTGGAACGCAACGTCGGTCAGCGTGACCTTCAGGTCGCTGCCGGCAAAGGGGCACGGCCCCGCTTCCATGTCGCGGAACAGCTCGCCGCGCGGCGCGGCGGGGATCGGCGTCTGCTGGGCGGGATTGAGCTGCTGGCGCGTGGGCAGCACCTGCGCGGCTGCGGGCAAGGCCAGCACGGTGCCCCCGAGGAGCAGGAACATGGCAAGCGTCTTCCGCCCGCTCGGGAGATGCTGCACGGCAACCTTCGGCATCGCTCGGCCTTTTTTTGTCTGGAACTGGGGAACCCGGAGGCCGCTTCGCCCCACGACCCGGGCAAGCGATCCTGCCTGCGGATCGTACCGCAGGCGGAATTTTCCGTCTGTCGCTACTAATAGTGACAGGCGAATGACGTTGCGAAACCGCGGCATCGCCGCCCCATGTTCCCCCCTTCGCCCCCGTCCCGCACGCAAGTCACGACAGGAAAACACCAGCTTCATCGACACAGGCCCCCGACCGCGATCATGCGCACACGATCCGGAATGGAGTTGCCTAGGCAGGCGCACCGGGAGCGAATAGCTCCCATATGGTAGTGGTTTAGGCGCGGTTCATCTTTGCGGGGAAACCGGCCGGTGCGCGCCCTATCCGAGTCGGACGGTGGGCACCGACATGGCCAGGCGCACGAGATCGAGCTGGCGGTGGCAGCCGGTCTTGGCCTGGATGGTCTTGAGCCGGGTGCGCGCGGTCGAGAGCTGGATGCCGAGCTTCTCCGCCGCCTCGTTCAGCGGCACGCCGGCGATCACCGCGTCGGCGAGCTTCTCTTCCGCCGGGGACAAGGCGAAGCGCCGCGCGATCCAGGCGACCGCGCCGGGCGGCGTGTCGTCGGGATCGGATATGACCAGCAGCACCTGCCCGGGCAGGCTCGGCAGGCCGAACTCGGCCGCCGTGGCGATGGGCCAGAGCATCGCGTGCAGCGGCACCCCGCCGCTGCGGCGCGGCAGCATCACGCCGGAAAGCTCGCCGCTCGCCTCCATCGGCGTGTCCGCGCTGGCGCGGCAGGCGGCGAAGGCAAGGTCGAGCGCGCGGCTGCACTTGTCGTCGAAGCTGCGCGGCTGGCCGAAGCGATTGAGCACGACCCCCTCGCCCCGCGCGACCAGCGCTTCGGCGCGGCGGTTCATCGTCATCACCCGGCCTTCGCGATCGAGCACGAGGGCGGCGTGCATCCAGCCGTCGAACACTGCCTGCGCGGCCATCCCCGCCATGCGCGCGTCCATCAGCGTGCGGCGCAGCTTGAACGCGCGGCCGAAATGCGGGGCGAGCAGCCGGAGCAGCTGCATCTGGTGCTCGCGCCGCGCCGTGTCGTTCCGCCGGTCGGCGAAGGAGAGCGAGGCCCAGCCGCCCGGCTCGCGCTCGAGCACCATGCCGGTGCCATGATGGCCGATCCGGTGGACGCGCATGAAGTCGTTGTAATGCTCGGTGCGGAACAGCTCCTCGTCGCGGATGATCGCCTCGGTCCGCACCGGCTGGCCGACGCCGTTGTGCGGCACGAAATCGACATAGGGGCTGTTGGAGAAATAATGGGCCGCATAGTCGCGCATCGCGGCATCGGAATAATTGGCCGTCACCGTCAGCGCGGCCGCCGGGAGATGGCTCTCATGGCTGAACAGCGCGACAGTGATTTCGGGGTAGATTTCCTCGACGCGATCGACCAGCCGCTGCCACAGGCACGGATCGAGCGCGGCTTCGTAGATACCGCCGACCAGCTCCGCCACCAGCAGGGGCGTCAGGGGTTCCGGGCTTGGCATGAGGCGACTCTCGTTTGTGCCCGACCTGGGAAATGCGACATTAACCGGGGCAGGGCTCCGGAACAAATTGTAACGAGCATGAAATATTGCGTATGTCGCTATTTCTAGGGACAAGCCCGGGGCGGTTCGAATGGTAAGAGCGCGAAAACCGGGCGCCGCCGCGCGCCCATCCGATCGCCGCCACGGCCACGCCCCGGGAAGCGGGCCGCTCCAGGATGTCCCGATGCCCGATGCCGCACCGCCACTGCTCAAGGTCGCGCTGGTGGAGGACGACATCGCCTTCCAGAACAGCTTCGCCGCGGCGGTGCGCAGCTCGACCGACATGCAGCTGATCGGCATGGCGCACAATGTCGCCCAGGCGCGCAAGATGCTGACCGGCGATCCGCTCGACGTGCTGGTGGTCGATCTCGGCCTGCCCGACGGATCGGGGATCGACGTGATCCGCGCCGCCCATGCCAGCTGGCCCGACTGCGGGATCATGGTGAGCACCACCTTCGCCGACGAGAAGCACGTGATCGCCTCGATCGAGGCGGGGGCGGCGGGCTATCTGCTGAAGGACAGCTCGGCCGAGAAGATCGCGGACGAGATCCGCGCCCTCCATGCCGGAGGCAGCCCGATCAGCCCGCGCATCGCCCGTCAGATCCTGCTGCGCTTCCGCCCGGCCGAGCCCGCGCCCCAGGTCCCCACCGCTGCCGCGCTGGCGACGGCGACTCCGATCGCTTCCCCGCTCTCGCCGCGCGAACGCGAGGCGCTCGAGCTGATCACCAAGGGCTTCAGTTATGACGAGATCGCCGAGCTGATGCTGGTCTCGCGCAACACGGTGATGACCTTCGTCCGGCGAATCTACCAGAAGCTCGAGGTCACCTCGAAGGCGGAAGCGATCTTCGAGGCCCGCAACCATGGTATTCTCTAGGTCGCTGCGGACCTTCCTCGTCTATGCGGGGCTGGCGACGCTGGTCCTCATCGCCCTTTATCTCGGATCCCGGCCGCAGGGCATTCACCTGACCCGCGCGCAGCTGCTGGTCCAATATACCCAGGGCTATCCCCCACCGTCGCGCACCGCCGACTGGCGCGCGCTGCCGGGCCGGTGGCAGGACGTCGCCCTGCCCCATGCGCTCCGGCCGCGCATGCTGCCGGGCGCCGGCGACGCCGGGCTGCTGCCTACCCAGACGACCTGGTATCATTTCACGCTCGGCTCCGCGCAGTCTGCGCCGAGCGGCGCCTATCTCTACATCCCGCGCTGGAAGACGGATGGCGAGCTGGCCATCTATGTCGACGGGCGGCTTTTCTACCAGACGCACGCCAATCTCCAGTGGAACGGTTCGAACCGGCCGCTGTGGATCCCGCTTGAGGAAGCCGCCGAAAGCGCCCCGCCCAAGGATCTGCTGATCCGCATCCGCCACGTCCGCGGCATCGGCGGCGCGCTTTCGACGCTGTGGATCGGCGACTATCGCCAGCTCGCCGCAGCTTACTACACCCGCGCCTTCTTCCAGGCCGAGCTGCCCTATATCAGCTCGGCGATGTTCCTCGCGACGGGCGCGTTCGCCTTTCTCGTCTGGCTGCGGTCTCGGCGCGAGACGCTCTACCTCCTCTATGCGCTGATGACCGTCGCGACGTTCCTGCGGGTGATGCACGCCTATATGGGCGCGGATCGCCTGCCCATCTCGGACGCATGGTTCGGCTGGATCACGGTCAATTCGGTGGGCTGGACCGTCCTGATCGCCCATCTCTTCCTCACCGCGCTGCACCACCATCATGCACGCTGGCTGACCGCGGCCATCACCGTCATGTGCCTGGGCTTCGGCGGAATCACCCTGCCGCTGTTCGAAGGCACGGCCGACGCCACCATCGTCTCCCCGCTGATGTACATCACCATGGTGAGCATGGGCACCTTCACCTTCATCGTGCACATCATCTGGAGCCGCCGGGCGGGCACCATGGAGGGTATCGGGCTGGCGATCTGCGGCCTGCTCTCGTTCATCCTGGGCGGGCGCGACATGCTGCTGCAGAACAACATCATCGACATCGAAAGCCTGTTCGTCTCCTTCTACGCGCAGATCGCGCTGATCATCGCCTTCTGCCAGATCATGCTGAGCCGCTACATCCGGGCGATGCACGCGGTGGCCGAATCCAACCTGGTGCTCGCCAGCCGGCTGGCCGAGCGCGAGGCGGAGCTCAACGCCAGCCACCAGAAGCTGCGCGAGATCGAGCGGCGCGAAGTGCTCTTCCAGGAACGCCAGCGCCTGATGCAGGACATGCACGACGGGCTCGGCTCGTCGCTGGTGAGCACGCTGCGCATGGTCGAGCACGGCCATATCGACGAGGCGGACATCGCCCAGCTGCTCAAGGGCTGCATCGACGACCTGAAGCTCACCATCGATTCGATGGAGCCGGTGGAGACCGACCTCCTGCTGCTGCTCGGCACCCTGCGCTTCCGCCTCCAGCCGCGGCTGGAGGCGACGGGCATCCGCCTGCGCTGGGACGTGCGCGACGTGCCGCCGCTCGCCTGGCTCGACCAGCGCCATTCGCTCCACATCCTGCGCATCCTGCAGGAGGCCTTCACCAACGTGATCAAGCACGCTGCCGCCAGCGAGATCACGGTCACCACCGGCGTGCGCGACGGCCAGGTCTGCGTGGGCGTGGAGGACAATGGCCGGGGCTTCGACGCGACCATGGCGGCGCAGGGCCGCGGGCTTGGCAATCAGGCCCGCCGCGCCGAAGTGATCGGCGGCAAGGTCGCGCTGGAGTCGACGGCCGAGGGGACCCGCTTCACCCTGCTGCTCCCGATCGAAGGCGCCCGCACCCAGCCCGCCTGACCCACGGCCCCGGGGGTTTCGCGCGGGCCAATATTTCCTTTGCTGAAAGTCCCATCGGATTAGGGGATGTTGACCGCACGCACCACGAGGCAGCTTTCATGCGTTCGACACCGCCCAGCCCCGCCCCAACCGCCTCCGCCCCAACCGCCTCCACCTTCGCGACCGAGATCGCGGGCACCGTCTCGGCGCTCAACGCCGCGCGATCGGCGTGGCGGACGCGGCAGCCGAGCCGCGGGAGCGTGACTCGCTTCCCTTCCCCCTTCGGCCTGGCGCGGGTCGTCGAGCATCTCTCGGCGGCGCTTTTCCCCGCCCGGCTGGGCGGCTTTCGCGGTGGCCTGGCACGCGAGGACGATTTCGTCGCGGAGCAGCTGGGCAGCGCCCTCACGCTGCTGCGCGAGGAAGTGGCGAACGAGCTCGATTATTGGCAAGCCGAGTCCGACCAGCTCTTCGAGCCCGATCAGCCCGACGCCATCGTCCGCCTCTTCACCGCGACGCTCGCGGACATTCGCGCGCTGGTCGATGCCGATGTCGAGGCCGCCTTTGTCGGCGATCCGGCCGCGCGCAGCGCCGATGAGATCCTGATCAGCTATCCGGGCGCGCTCGCCATCCTCCACCACCGGATCGCGCACCAGCTCCACACGCTGGGGGCCGTCATCGTCGCGCGCGTGATCTCGGAGCTGGCCAATGCGCGCACCGGCATCGACATCCATCCCGGGGCGACGATCGGCCCCAGCTTCTTCATCGACCACGGCACCGGCGTGGTGATCGGCGAGACCGCGATCATCGGACGGGGCGTGCGCCTCTACCAGCACGTCACCCTGGGCGCGCGCAGCCCGCTCGGCCTGGCGCCCACCGGTCCGCGCAACCGGCACGCGCGCCATCCGATCGTCGAGGACGACGTCACCATCTATGCCGGCGCCACCATCCTGGGCCGGGTGACGATCGGGCGCGGCAGCGTAATCGGCGGCAATGTGTGGCTGCTCGACGACGTACCGCCCGAAAGCGTGGTGGCACAGCCCGAGGCGATCCGGCTCGCCCCCGCCGCACGCGCCGCGCTGTCCGAGCGGCTGGCGGAGCACGGCGCATGAGCCCGCTGATCGGCGTCCTTTGCTGCAACAAGATTGCCGACCGGCCGATCCAGGCAGTCGCGACGCGGTTCATCCGCCCGCTGGCCGAGATATCCGGCGCCACCGTGCTGCTGGTGCCCGCCATTGCCGGCGGGTTCGACGCGGCCTCACTCGCCGCGCGGCTCGACGGCCTGCTGCTCACCGGTTCGCGCTCGAACATCGCGCCGCGCCGCTATGGCAGTGACGGCCCTGCCCAAGGCCCGCTGGACGAGGAGCGCGACGAAGTGGCGATTGCGCTGGCCGGCCGCATGATCGATGCGGGCCGCCCGGTGTTCGGCATTTGCCGCGGCCTGCAGGAGCTCAACGTGCTGTTCGGCGGCACGCTGACCGACGATCTCGCCGCGCACCACCGTGAGGGCGAACATCTGCCCTATGAAGCGCTGTTCGACCATGACCACGACGTGGACCTGCGCCCCGAAGGCCTCCTCGCCGCCATTACGGGCGAGCGGCGCATCCGCGTGAACTCGGTGCACCGGCAGGGAATCGAGCGCCTCGGCGACGGCCTTGCGCCCGAAGCCCATGCCGCGGGCGACGGCCTGGTGGAAGCATTCTCGGCTCGCCCCGCCGGCGCGCCAGTGCTCGCCGTGCAATGGCATCCGGAATGGGACGCGGCGCGCCGGCCCGAAAGCCGCGCCTTCTTCCGCTTCGTCGGCGAGGCGATCGCCGCCTGAACCTGCCGCCAGGATCGGGAACCCTCATTTCGTCATCCCCGCTTTCGCGGGGATGACGATTTGCCGATTGGCTCCGGCCCGCAGGCCGGCCGGGCTCAGCCCCCGCGCAAGCTGTCGGGAACCACGCCGCCATTCTCGGCGAGCTTCGCCATGACCGCCTGGTGCAATGCGATGTTCTGCTCGGCGGTGCCGGGCTCGCCGGCATGCACGTCCAGCTCGTCGGCGAGCTGCTTGCGCGCATCGAGGCTGGAATCGAGATCGAGCAGCTTGAGCAGATCGACGATCGAAGTCTGGTAGTTGCCGCCGCCGCCCTGCATGCTCGCCATCTCGGACAGGACGGCTCCGACATCGACCGGCGTCGCGTCCGCGGCGGGAGCCGGTGCCGCAGCCGGAGCGGCCTCCGCTTCCGCGGGCGCGGGCTCGGGCGCGGGTGCGGGTGCGTCCGCCTTGTGGCCGAAGATCTTGCCCATGATGCTGCCGAAAATGCTCATTCAATCCTCCCGTCCCATGCGATGAAGCGCCCTGCGCTCCCGCTCCAAACGCACGCTCCGCCAAAAGGGTTCGGGCGGAACGGGCAATAGCGGCAGGCGTTCACGCCATGGTTCCGCACCAGGAGCCCGAACAGGAGGTAAGGATGCAGGTTCTTCGCTGGATGATGCTGGGGGCCGCCGGGCTCGCACTCGCAGGCTGTGGTTCGAAGACCGAAACCACCAAGACCGACACGACCACCGTCACCACCAACACCGATGGTTCGATGATGTCGAACGGGATGGACATGGCGCCCGCCGCCGCGTCCGCCGGCCAGGCCTTTGCGAACGCCGCCGCGGCGAGCGACGCGTTCGAGATCGAGACATCGAAGCTCGCCCAGGGCCAGTCGCAATCCGCGGCGATCAAGAAATTCGCCGATGCGATGATCAAGGCGCACACCGAATCGACTGCCAAGCTCAAGACGGCGGCGAGCGCGGCCATGCCCGCCATCACCCCCGATCCGGCGCTGACCGCAGCCCAGCAGCAGGTGCTGGATGCGCTCAAGCCGCTCAAGGGCGCGGAGTTCGACAAGGCCTATGCCGCTGCCCAGGTCGACGCGCATCGGAAAACGCTCGATGCGGTAAAGGCGACTGTCGGCAACAAGGACGTGCCGCAGCAGCTGCGCGATTTCGCGACCAAGCTGATCCCGACCGTCACTGCGCATCTCAACATGGCCAAGGGCCTCAAGGCCTAGGTTGAGAACCTAAGCAAGTATTTGATTTTCCACCGTCACCTCGGCCTTGCGCCGGGATCCCGCTTCTTCTTGCGCTGGCGAGACAGCGGGGCCCGGCGCTAGGCCGGGGTGACGAAGGAGGGGGTATGAGTCCTAACCCAGGGCCAATGCCCTCACCCAGGCCCCACCCATCCCGCGCCGGCCCCATGTTACATTTTTTCGGCGGGATCGGCCCCTCCCTGCGTCTCACGGAATGACACCGCAATCAGCGCGGCAGGGAGGGACAATATGCGAAACCGGGGGGTGTTCTCGATCCATGGCTCTTGCTCCGCGATGGCGGCGGCCTTGTGTTTATCCGTCGCTCCGGCCGCGGCGGCGCAGCAGGCCCGCAGCTTCAACATTGCCGCCGGAGACCTGGGCAGCGCGCTGAACGCCTTTGCCCGGCAGGCGAACCAGGAGATCATCTTCTCCAGCGCGATGGTGGCGGGCAAGCGGACCAGGGGCATTCATGGCAGCCTGGCGCCGCGCGACGCACTGCGTGCCCTGCTCGAGGGGACCGGCCTGAGCGTCGAGGGCGGAAGCGTCCTCACCTTGCGCAGGATCGCGCGGCCCGAGGAAGCACGCCGCCAGACGGCGAGCTTCGAAACCCCGCCCGCCCCGGCGCGCGGCCAGGACCGTGCCGCCGACCAGACGCCGTCCGCCCAGCAGGAAGCAGCTTCGGAAGGCGCCGAGCTGATCGTCACCGGCTCGCGCATCGTCCGCAACGGCAATGACGCCCCGACGCCGACCACGGTGCTGAGCGCCGAGGACATCTCGGAACGCAACCCGACCAACATCGCCGACTATGTCAGCCAGCTTCCCGCGATGGGAACCGGCAACACGCCGCGCACGACCACCCTGTTCGCCAATGCCACCGGCGGCGCGAACCAGCTGAGCGCCCGCGACCTGGGCGTCACCCGCACGCTGACCCTGCTCGACGGCCGCCGCGTCGTCGGCTCCGGCATGTCTCCCGCGGTGGACATCAACATGCTGCCGCAGAACCTGGTGCAGCGCGTCGACGTGGTGACCGGCGGCGCTTCGGCCGCCTATGGCTCCGACGCGGTGGCGGGCGTGGTGAACTTCATCCTCGACACGAAGTTCACCGGGCTGAAGGGCGGCTTCAACTTCAGCCAGACCGACTATGCCGACGGTCGGGTCGTGACCGGTGACCTCGCCTGGGGTGCCAGGTTCGCGGGCGGGCGCGGCCATGTCCTGCTGAGCGGCAATTATTACAAGGGCGACCGGATCGACTTCTACCACCATGTCCGCGACTGGTATCAGCCGGGCCTGCGCCTGATGAACAATCCGGCATGGACGGCGACCAATGGCGAACCCGGCCAGATCGTGCGCACCGATGCCGGCTATAACAGCACGCCGGGCGGCGTGATCGCCACGGGCCCGCTGAAGGGCATGTCCTTCGGCCCGGGCGGCACGGTCGGCACCTTCGTGTTCGGGCCGATCCAGCAGGGCCAGGTCCAGGCCGGGGGCACGGTGGAATCCATGCCCATCCGCGGCGCGCTGATGCCCGACGACAAGCATTGGAGCCTCTACGGCCGCCTCAGCTACGAACTCACCGACGCCATCAACGCGATCGTCGAGGCAAGCTATGCCGGCAACGACACGATCAACTGGTCGGCCGTCTACAACCGCCAGGGGACCACGGCGATCACCGTCGCGCGGGACAATCCCTTCATCCCCCTGGCGACGCGGCAGGCGATGGACTCGGCGCAGGTCACGTCGTTCCAGATGAACCGCCTGTTCTACGACATGATCAACACGCCGGGCTCGCATATCGGCGAGGCGGGCTATAATCGCCGCCAGGATCGCGTCCTGCTCGCGCTGGAGGGCAGCTTCCTGACCAGCGGCAAGTGGCGCGCCTATTACCAGCGCGGCCACAGCAAGGTGTGGTACACTCGCGACAACAACATCATCCTCAGCCGGTTCAACCAGGCGATCGATGTGATCGCCAATCCGGCCGCGGGCGGCGTGGCCGGAGTGGCGGCGGGCACGCCGATCTGCCGCTCGACGCTCGCCAATCCCGGCAATGGCTGCGTGCCGATGAACCTGTTCGGCGAGGGATCGCTCGGCGCCGCCTCGATCGCCTGGGTAACCGGTTATGCCGACGGGCTGCGGACCCGCCAGGACCTGGACTTCTATCAGGACGTCTGGTCGATCGACGCGCAATATAATCCGTTCTCGACCTGGGCGGGGCCGGTCTCGATCGCGGCGGGCTTCGAATATCGCAAGGAGTCCTTCGTCTCGACGGCCGACAGCTATTCGCTCCAGTCGCTGTGGAACGTCGGCAACTTCAAGGGCGGCAGCAACGGCTATAATGTGAAGGAGTTCTTCGGCGAGGTCCTGGTGCCGCTGCTGAAGGATTCGGCCATCGCGAAGAGCCTGGAGCTGAACGGCGCGATCCGGCGGACCGACTATTCGACGAGCGGCCCGGTGACGACCTGGAAGGCGGGGCTGAGCTGGGAAGTCGTCGACGGCCTGCGGCTGCGCGGCACCCGCTCGCGCGACATCCGAGCGCCGAACCTCAACGACCTGTTCGCACCCGCCAGCCAGTTCGTGAACGCCTATCTGGACCGGACCCAGCCGGGCAGCCCCCAGGTGCCGAACACCACGCTGAGCGGCGGCAATCCCAACCTGACGCCGGAAATCGCCGACACCTGGACCGCCGGCGGCGTCTACACGCCGCACTGGCTGCGCGGCTTCAGCTTCTCGGTCGACTGGTACAAGATCGACATCAAGAACGCGATCACCGCGGTCGGCGCCCAGCAGATCATCGACATGTGCTACGGCTTCAACCGTCCGGTGAACCCGGCGGCCTGCGGCTCGATCGTGCTGGCGCCGGGCGCGACCAACCTGGTGAACGCCACCATCTATACCAGCGGCATCAACGCGCAGAACGTCGCGGTGGAGGGCATCGACTATGAGGCGAGCTATCGTGCCAACCTCAGCGACATCTCCGCGAAGCTGCCGGGATCGATCAACCTGCGGCTGCTGGTCTCGCAGCGGCTGAAGGACGAGACCAACCTGCCCGGCGATGCCGCGCCGCCCATATTGGGCACGTTCAGCAGCCTGAAATGGCGCGGCCTGATGACCGCCACCTATGCCGTCGGCCCGAGCCGCACCACTTTGACGACGCGCTATCTGGGGCCCGGCCGGATCACCAACCAGCCGGAGGCGAGCCGGACGGGCATTCCCGACGCGCTGAACCATGTCGATCCGGTCTGGTATTTCGAGCTTGCCCAGAATGTCGACATCAAGCTCGGCAGCCGCAAGGTCACCCTGTTCGGCGTGGTGGAGAATCTGTTCGACCGCGCGCCCGAACCGATCCCCAGCAGCGGCACTTCGTTCGGCACCTCGGCGCCCTATGACATGATCGGCCGCAGCTATCGCATGGGCTTCCGGTTCAAGTTCTGAAGTACCCGCCGCCATCCCGGTTCGAGCCGGGATGGCGGTTTCCTGAGCGCGATAAATAACCCGTGCGGACCTGTCCGCACGGGTTCCCGATTTCGGCGGAAGCTTCCCTCAGCGCGGCGCGCGACGAGGGGCGCGGCCGCCAAAGGTGACGAGGCTCTCCGCGCCGTCCGCCGACAGGGCGGAGACGCCGATGAACACATCGTCCACGATCACGTCCTTCAGCACCGTCTCGCCAGCCGAGGCGGGCACGTCGCGCTGCTCGGTCCAGTCCTGCTTGTCGTTGCGCCGCCAGCGGACGCGATAGCCGGCCGCATCGGGCACCGGGGCCCAGGTCACGGTGGTGTTCATCCCGAGCGCGCCGTTAAGGCTGACCTGCGCGGGCGCCGCCGGCGCCGCGGCGAGCCGCGCGATCGTCGCGGCGTTGATCGCCGTCACCTTGGCGAGATAGGGGAAGTCCATCTTGTCGACGGTGTCGCCATATTCGATGCCGCCCTCGGTGCGCAGATCCTGGTGCTGCTGGTTGTAATTCTCGATGCCCACCGAGAAGCGCACCGCCGGATAGCCCAGCTTGAGGAACGGCTCATGGTCGCCGCCGCGGCCGAACCGGTCGTTGCGGCGATCGACGAACACGTCGAGCCCGCCCGGTATCCCCTGCGCGACCTGGTCGATCGCCTTGGCCAGGGCGCGGCTGGGGCCGTCGTCCTCGCCGCCATTGACGCGGCGCGCCATCTGCCCGGCCAGGTCCTCCGACGCGCGAATCCCCTCGGAAAAGACCCGCACCCGGTCCGCCACCCGCGTGCCGTTCTGGCCCATGGTATTGCCGACGATGTCGTTGTTGAGCACCGCCGTGACGTTCCAGCCCCGCTCCTTCGCGGTCTCCGCGAGCAGCGTGCCGCCCAGCAGCCCCTGCTCCTCGCCCGAGAGCGCGGCATAGACGATCGTCGCCTTGAACTTCTTCCGCGAAAGCAGCCGTGCCGTCTCGAGCACCAGCGCCACGCCGGACGCGTCGTCATTGGCGCCCGGGGCGTCGCGCGTGATGTCCATCACGTCGCTGACGCGGCTGTCGATATGGCCCTGCACGATCACCACGCGGCTGGGATCGCTGCCCGGCTGGACGGCGAGGACGTCGACGACGTTGACGCCGGCCGGCGCGCGCTCGTTGGTGAACACCCGCTCGATCGTGGAGACCTGGATGCAGCCGCCGCAGCGGGCGGCGGTCTTCTTCATCTCCTCGCCGAACCAGCGGCGGGCGGCGCCGATCCCGCGCTTGGGATCGTCGGGCGAGGACAAGGTGTGCCGCGTGCCGAAGCTCACCAGCTTCTCGACATCGGCCTTGAGCCGGGCCGGATCGGGCTTGTCCTGCGCGGCCGCAGTGGCCGGCAGCAGGATGGCGGCGAGAGCGAGAGACGAGTAGCGCATGGTTTCCCCCTTGATCATTCGGCCATCGGTCCAGGCCGTTTCGAGACGTATATTCGACCCTCGCCGTCGTGGCGCACCTCGACGGGAAGCGTCACTTGCAGCGCCTCGAGGAAGCCGGCCTGGTTGCTCGTCCGGAACATGCCGTTGATCCGCAGGTCCGCCACCGTGGGATCGACGACGATCTTCCGGCTCGAATATTCGTTCATTTCCTCGACCGCGCTGGCGAGCGGCTCGTTCTCGAAGAAGACCTGCCCCTCCGCCCAGCTCATCGCGCGCTCGGTGTCGACGGTGCGCAGCTTGGGGAGCGCGTCCCCGGCAGCCGCCACCAGCTGCTGCCTGGGCTGCAATATCTGCTGGGTGGAGCCGCGGCGGAACTGCACCGGCCGGACCGCGACGCTGCCCTCGGCCAGGGTCACCCGCAACTCGCCCTTCGAGAGATCGACGTCGAACACGGTGCCGAGCGCGGTGATCGTCCGCTCCCCCGCCTTAACGACGAAGGGCCGCCGCGGGTCCTTGGCGACCTGGAACAAAGCCCGCCCGGCCAGCAGCGTGACGTCGCGCCGCGACGCGCCGAGCAGCACCGAAAGCCGCGTGCCCGAATCCAGCGTCACCACCGAACCGTCTGCGAGCGTCACCTTGGTCCGCTCGTTCGGCGAGGTCACATAGACCGAACCGCCCTGGAGCTGCGCCACGATCTCCGCGCCGCGCTCGGTCTGGGCGCCGATGGCCACCATCACCACCAGGAAGACCGCGGCCGCTACCGCAAGGATCGATGCAAGGCGGCGGCGCCGGATCGCGTCGACGCCGTTGCGCGCCTCGTCCCGCAGCGCGCTGAGCTCGGGCAGCCGCGCATGGGTCCGCAGCTCGGCGAGCGCCACCTGCAACCGTTCATGCGTGATCCGGTGCAGCGGATCCTCCTGCAGCCATGCCTGAAAGGCCTGGCGGTCGCTGGACGTCGCCGTGGCGCCGCGCAGGCGCGCGTCCCAGGTCGCCGCCGCTTCCTCCACCTTGTCGAGGGAGGTGCTCATCGGGCTTTCCGGAGGCGGTGGAGCAGGTGCCCGTTCGCCCTGGCCATGTGCTTCTCGACGGTGCTGAGCGACAGGCCCGTGCGGCGCGCGATCTCCACCTGCGCAACGCCGTCGAAATGATATTGGCTGAACACCACGCGCACGATTTCGGGCAGCTCGTACAGGGCGGCGATCATGATCTGCAGCGCCTCGCGGCTCTGCAGGATGCGTTCGGGAGAGAAGCCTGCCTCGTCCTCGACGTCGAAGCCCTCGGGCGCCGGGCTCATGATGCTGCGCACGCTCGCGCGGCGCGCCCTGTCGCGCAGGACGTTGGCGGCGACCTGGAAGACATAGCCCTGGACATTGGCGATGGCGGCGAGATCCTGGGCCGCCAGCCGGCTGAAAACGTCCTGCACCAGATCGTCGGCATCCTCGAAATGCTCGACCCTGCGCTGGAAGAAGCGCAGCAGCGGCACCCGATATTGCGCGACGACTTCATCCAGCCCCGGGTGCCTGGCGGCATCTGGCATGCAAGATCCTCCCGACCCCTAAGACGCAAGCCCTTGCCCATCCCGTAAAGGAAAAGTCGAGCCGCCCGGCTTTGTCGCACCATTTCGGGGGCTTCGGCGCAAGGGCCGGGAAAGGATGGTCGAGAGATGCGATCGTTGGGAGGCGAATCCGCAGGGATCCGGCGGGAAGCCGATCGCCCGCTAGGTTGAGGCCGTATCTTCTGCTTTCGTCGCCCCAGCCTTGAGCCGGAGTCCTGCTACCCTACGGAGGGAGAAAGAAGCGGGATCCCGGCTCAAGGCCGGAATGACGTCTGAAATCAAATACTTGTTTGGGCCCTCAGCCTAGGAAGCGGCGCCGGGTATCTCCGTCGCCGCCTCGCGCATCAGCCAGCCCACCCATAGCAGCACGCCGAGCAGGCCGCAGATCAGCACCGGCACGGAAAACGCTTCCCCGATGCGCGCATGGCTGGCGATCGCGCCGCCGAGAAAGGCCGTCAGCAAGGCGCAGCCCATCGCCGCGAACCTGCGGGTAAGGAACCCGCAAACGCCGAGGATTAGGATGCCCGCCAGATAGGGAAGCTGCCCTGGCGGATAGCCGATATGCTCCTGGGGGGCGGCCAGCACGCCCGGTGCCAGCAGCATGACCAGCGCATCGGCCAGCAGCAGCGCGCTGGCCAGGATCGAGCATATCCAGCCGATGCGCGGCCGGGCGGAGGCGAGAAACGGCCTGGAGAGGATAGGCACCGGGCAAATGTCCCTTCTGAAATCGGAAACGGGAGAAGGCTTTGATGGGCTCGAACGCCGGGTCGAAGACCCGGACGGATATCCGGTTGCCATCGTCATCCCCGCCCCCTGGCCGGGATGACGATGGAAGGACAAGCCGGCGCGATCAGAACGCGATCGAGAGGCCGGCATTCACGCTGTGCCGGGTGACATCTCCGAACTTGTTGCCGACGCCCGAACCATATTCGCCCGAGTAGCTCAGGTTCAGCCGGACGCCCTTCGACACGGGCGCGGCCACGCCCAGCGCGAGATGCGCCATGGTATCGCCGCGCTCGGCCGCCAGCGCCGACATCAGGCCGCCCGCGTTCGCCGCGGCATAGGAGGCGCTGGCCCGGCCGTTGTCGCCGCTGAACTGGTGGCGGATGCCCGCCTCGGCCCAGGGGGTGATTCCGCCGAGGTCGAAGCTGACTCCCAGCGCGGCATCGCCGAACAGCGCGTTGCCGGTGTTCCGGGCCACTTCCAGCGCGAAGCCCGAACCGCCCTCGGTCAGGTGGTTGCGACCGCCCTCGACATAGGTGAGGCCGACGCGCGGCGTGATGCGGGCCGAGCCCAGCGCCACCTGATAGCCCGCCGACACATCGGCGACGAAGCCGCCCAGGCCGTAGCGCGAAGTGGCGGTCGCGCCCGGCACGGCGCGACGGGTCTTGGCCCGCGACAGGTCATAGGCGACCAGGCCGCGCAGCGCGAGGCCGCCGAGCTCGGCACTGGCCGAGACGCCGACCTGCATGCCCTCCAGCCTGGTGGTGGCGCCCAGGCCCTCCACCGTCTGGCTGGTCGAGAGCGTGCCGGCAAAGGCATTCACCCGGGCCGTTTCCGAGAAGCCCCAGCCGAACCCGCCGAGCAGGCCGCGGCTGTCGCTGCGCAGGTCGTGCGCGCCGGTGCCGGCATTCCCCTGGAGCGCGCCCTCCTGATACAGGCCCTGGGCGAAGCCGTAGAAGCCGACATGGCCCTTCCCGCCATTCTCCAGCGTGCGCATCGCATCGACCACGGCCAGGCCGTTCTCGATGCTCGCCTGGTCCGCCGCCGCATAGGCTTCGGCGCTGAGCTGGGCGAAGCCGGCGGCACGCGAGGCGCCGTTGGTTTCGACCAGCGCCGGCAGGGCGGTGGTGAAGGCCTGCACCATCTGGCCGCCGCCCAGCACCGCATTGGCGTAGCGGATCGAATCGCGCACATTGGCGCCGAAGGCGGCGTCATTTTGGAATTCGCCGACCAGCTGGATACGGTTCCCCCGCGTCGCGACGAAGCCGAACACCGTTTCCGACTTGTTGATCGTGGTGAAGCCGCCGGTGATGCCGCCCTGTGCCACGACGAGATCGAGCGCGCCGCCCGGCGTGGACTGGAGAATGCCCGTGATGTCCAGCGTGGCGCCCGGCTGGATGTTCATCGTGCCCGAGATGTTCAGGCGGTCGCTGCCGGTCGGCGCCATTTCGAGCAGCAGGTTCGAGCCGTTGGTGAACAGCACGTTGCCGTTGACCGTCATGGTCCCCGGCGAAGCGCCCGGCGACAGCGTCCCGCGCACTTCGATGTTGGCGTTCACCGTGCCCGCGGTGCCGAAGGTCGCGCCGTGGCTGACCACGATGGTCTTGGCCGAGGTGATGGTGGTGCCGGCCTGGCCGATCAGGCGGCCGCCGGTGACCGAGACGGTGTCGTAGCTGATGTTCCCCGTCAGCGACACCACGCCGCCGGCAACGTTGAACGCCTCGAATTCGGTGAAGCCCTGGCCGTTCCACGCGGTCGGCGCGGCATAGGTGCCCTGGGTGTTGAACTCGAGCGTGTCATAGCCCGTGCCGCCGCTGGCGGTGCCGGTGATCGCGTTGGCGCGGCCGAGCGTCAGGCGGTCGTCGCCCGCGCCCAGCGCGACATTGCCCGCCAGCGTGCCCTGCACGTTGAGGTTGTTGGCCCCGTCATTGCCCGTGAGCGCCGGCGTGGTGAGCGTGGAGCCCGCCGCGACCGTCAGCCTGGCGCCGAACAGGTCGACCGTGTCGAACTGCGCGTCGCGATCGACGATCAGCTCGCCGGCGTCGCCCGATTCGAGCTGCTCGAAGCCGGTGGCGTTGACGCTGCTCAGCTGGCGGACGGTATTGACGGCCTGATTGAGCACCAGGCGATCGATGCCGTCGCCGCCGTCGATCGCGCCGCTCAGGGTCGCGCGGCTGGAAAGCGTGAGGACATTGTTCGCTACGCCGAAGCTGATCTGCTCCGCGGAGATCGCGCTGCCCGCGGCGATGGTCAGATCGCCCTGCTCCACCGAGATGGTCTGGTAGCTGCCATTGCCGCTGATCGCGAGGTTGCCGGCACCCCGCGCCAGGATGTCCTCGAAATTGAGGATCCTGGCGGTGGCGAGCGTCGCGGTCTGATCGGCGAGCGTGTTGAACACGAGCGCGTCATGCCCGGCACCGCCATTGACCGTGCCGAGGATCGAGCCGCCATCGACGATCAGCTGGTTGTCATGCTCGTCGAAGTTGAGCGTCTGGTCGGCCGCGATGGTGCCGCCCAGCGTGAGCGACGCGCCGCCGGCCACATTGATCGTCTCGAAGCTGGTGATCCCGCCGGCGATCCGCGAATCGCCCGTCAGGTTGAGGTTGAGCACGTCGTTCCCCGCGCCCCCGTCGAGCATGCCAGAGAGCGTGCCGTTCAGGATCATGGTGAGCGTATCGTCGCCGCCGCCCAGCGATACGCCGCCGGTGAGCGCGGTATTGAGGATCACCGATTGCGCGCTGTCGTCGCCGATGATGTTGCCGATGTGATGATCGCCCATGCCCGGATTGACCGTCAGGTCGGCGCCGTTGCGCAGCGTCACCGTGTCGAAGTCCTGGTTCATGCCGATCGTCAGCCGGGCATTGCCCGAGACGTCGAGCGATTCGAAGTTGACGACGTTGGGCAGGTCGCTGGTGTCCTGCGTGATCTCGAAGGCCACCGTGTCGATGCCCTCGCCCCCGTCGATCAGGCCGGTGACGGTGCCGCCGGCAAGCACGAGGCGATCATTGCCCGCGCCCAGGTCGATATTGCCCTCGACCACGCCGCCGGCGTTGAGCGTCACGGTATCGTTGCCGCCGCCCATGGCGAGGCCGCCGCCGATCGCGCCCGAGACGGTGACCGATTCCGCCGCGTCCGAGCCGGCCAGCGCAGTCGCGCCCTGGGTCTGGAAGCGCGTGCCGGCCGCCACCGTCACGTTCGAACCCGCCATGTTCAGCGTGTCGAGATCGGCGGTGCCGCGGATCGTGATCGAGCCGGTGCCGCGCTGGCCCAGCGTCTCGAAGCCGCGGAACTGATCGAAATTGACCGTGCCGCCGCCGGTCACGTCGACGAGCAGCGTGTCGGTGCCCTCGCCGCCATAGGCCGTGCCGGTGAAGATGCCCGCGGCGGCATAGACGAAAGTGTCGTTGCCGTCGCCGAGGCGCAGGTCGCCCTGGAGCGTGCCGTAATTCTCGAAGACGTCGTCGCCGGCGCCCAGGTCGACATTGCCGATGATCGTGCCGCCGGCGAGGTTGCGGATCTTGTCGGTGGTATTGATCGTCTGGATGCCGCCGGCGATCACATAGGTCTGGGTCGTGTCGTCACCCGGGGCATGGAGATCCATTCCGCCCGCGTCGAAGTTGCTGTCGCCCTGCAGGACCGTGTCCGCCCCGCCGCGGATCATGCCGAGATTGTCGAGCTCGAACAGCCGCAGCGCCGCATCGACGCCGGTGCTGCCATAGCCCTCGTCGTCGAGGCCCGTGACCATCAGCGCCGTCGACACGCCGCCGGTGGCCTCGATCGTCCCGCCTGCCGCATTCGTCATGCCGACGATGCCATGGTCGCCGAGCAGGGCCGCGAAGACCCCGGTGGCGATGGCCGCCGACGAACCGCTGCTGCTGCCGCCGCCATTGGCCGCGATCCGGCCGCTATTGACCAGCTTGCCGACCAGCACCGGCTGCTGCTCGTCGGGGCAATCCTCGCCGAACGCGCCGCCGAGCGCAGTGAGCAGCAGGCCGGTGCCGCCCCGGCCGGTGGACTCGATCGTGCCGCCATTGGTCACATCGAACGCCTGGCCCAAGACCTGCGCCCCGGCGCTTTGAAGGTTCGCCGCGCTGATCGTGCCGGTGTTGGCGAGCTTGACCAGCCCCCCTTCGCCAAGGAGCCGCATGCCATTGCCGCCATCGGCCGACGCCGTGATCTGGCCGCTGTTCGTCACATCGATGCTGCGGCCGTTCGCGTCGCTGCCATAGCTTTCGACCTGGGCGCCGTCTCCCTCGGTCGAGGTAATCCTGCCGCTGTTGTTGAGGGTGAAGGCACCGATGCCATAGTCGCGATAGACCCTCAGGCCGTTCTGCCGCGCGGTGATCGTGCCGGTGTTGGTGAAGCTCGACAGCGTGGCGGTGGCATAGACTCCCCGAACCGCGCTGGTGATCGTGCCGTTGTTCACCAGGTCGAGCTGGGCGTCGTAGCGCGGATCGGTGACTTCGATCGCGGCGTTCAGCGTGTCGTCGGCGATGTCGAAATTGGCGTTGTTGATCACCTTGCCGTCGCCCAGCGCGCGCAGGCCCCTGGTCTGCGTCGCCGCGGAAGTGATCGTCACTTCGGTCTGCGCGCCGCTCGCCTCGACGCCGTGCAGCTCGAAGTCCGTGGGGATCACGTTGGTGGCGAGATCGAAGGTCCCGCTGCTGGTGAAGGACCGGCCATAGGCGTCGATGCCCGCCCCGCCGGTCACGGTGCCGCTCACGTCGAGCGCCGCGCCGTTGCGGGTGAGCACCGTGTCGTCGCCATTGCCCATGTCGAGATTGCCGGTGACCTTGCCGCCGGTCGCGAGGTAGAGATCATTGCCGTTGCCGAGCAGCACATGGCCGGTGATGGTGCCGGCATTCTCGACAATGTCATCGGCATTGCCGCCGACGATCGCGGCGCCCGGGGTGCCGGCGGCATTGTCCGTCTTGTGGCCCTGGATCAGGCCGGCCGCATAGTTGACGATGCGATTGACGCCGTAGCCCGTGGTCTCGATCGCATTGCCATGGGCGCTGGTGATGTCGCCGCTGTTATGGACCACCGAATTCTCCATCCGGATGCCGGTGCCCTGCATGGTGACCCGGCCGACGCCCAGATTGCCGCGGTCGTTGGTGAACATGCCGTTGCGGAGGTCCACGCCGAGCCCGAAATTGCCCGCCGAGGCGTCCTTCGAATCTTCCCAGATCGAGGCGCGGTTCATGATCGTGCTGCCATCGGCCTCGAGCAGCACGCCATAGGCGCTGCCCAGCTTGCGCAGGTTGGTGCTCGCCGAGATCAACACTTCGGTGCCGGCCCCGGTCTTGAGCGCGGTGCCGCCGGTGATGCCGATATAGCCGCTCTGCGCGAACAGCTCGACGCGGCGGGCATAGGTCGCGTCGACCGCGATGCCCGCGGTGCCGCCGTTGACGGCGCCGGCAATCACCAGGTCGAGCCCCTGCCCGCCCTCACCGAACACGCTGCTCGTCGAGTCCTTCTCGACGATGATCGACGGACGATCATAGCCGCCATTGTTGAAGCCCATGTCGAGCACGACGCGACCGTCACCGGCCACGCGCAGCAGGCCGCTATAGCTGTAATGGCCGCCGGTGCCGTCGGCCGGTCCTTTCAGCGTCAGCACCGTGCCGGCCCCCGCCGCCTCGTAGATCGTGCCGCCGGAGAAGCCGGTGGCCTTGCCCTGGAGCACCGAGAAGGTCTGCGTCTCGCCGGCACGGGCCTGCAGCACGTTGGCGCCGGCGCCCATGTCGAGCGTTCCGGTCACCAGCCCGCCGGTATCGACGCTGCCGTTCTGGCCAAGCCGCTTCAGGTCGACGACCAGCTTGTCGTCGCCGGCTCCGGTCGAGACATTGCCCTGCACCGAACTGCCCTCGGCCAGCCACACCATGTCCTTGCCCGAGCCGCTCAGCACGACGTCGCCCACGATCACGCCCTTGTTCGCGACCTGCGCGCCGGAGGGAGCCTCGGTGTACAGCTCGACGGCGGCGCCCGTGCCCGCGCGGATCTCGCCTTCGTTGATCAGCCGGGGCGAGTTGTAATATTGCGTGCCATAGGCGGAAACCGCGGCGTGCCCGCCGGTCCCGACGATCGAGCCGCGGTTCGTCAGGCTCGAGTCATAATAGAGGACCACCGCCCGATCGCCGCGGATCACGCCGCCGGTGTCGTTCAGGAAATTGCCGTACAGGCTGTCCAGGCTCACGGCGGCGCTGTTCTCGGACGTGTTCGAGATCGTGCCGCTGTTATAGCCCGAACCGGCCACGCTCACCGCAGTCGACACCGATCCCTCGGCATGGATCGATCCGCGATTGGTGAAGCCATATGCGTTCTCGGCGGACCCGCCGCCTCTCGTGCGGATGCCGGAGAACGCCTCTCCGGAGAGATTGATCGTCGCGCCCGTGTCGTTGACGAAGCTGGTGCGGTAGTCATTGGCGTCGATCAGCGCGGTCGGGGCGTCGTTCTCGGGGGTCGATATGCCGGTGAAGTTCAGCGTGCCGCGATTGACGAAGGTCAGCGGCGCCCCGTTGTTGAAGTCGTTGTACGCCGTGATGGTGAGGCCGGCGTCCGATCCGGTATAGGTGAGGTTGGCCAGGTTGGTGACGGTTCCGGGGCCGGACACGTCGAGGGCGCCGGTCAGGTTCTCGGCCGCGATGGTCACGTCGAGGTTGCAGCCGCACAGGTCGAGCCCATAGCGCTCGAAGCCCGTCGGCAGCTGGCCGAAGGCGATCGTCCCCGAGCCGGTCATGCGGATGCCATAGGTGTCGATGCCCGCGCCGCCGTCGAGCGTGCCGCCGGGCATGCCGGCAAGGCCGGTCCCATTGCCCTCGCGCCAGAACTGGTCGTCGCCGTCGCCCAGCACGATGTTCCCCGTCACGCTGCCGCCGATACGCTGGTAGAAGCGATCGCCATATTGGCCGAGCGCGAGGCTGCCGCCGATCTGGCCGGCATTCTCAATCTCCGCTCGCCCGGTGACTCGAATGGCTGTGTCGCCGGCGCTGCGGATCACACCCCCGGCCTTGTTCTGGAGCTCGAGGTACAGGGCCGAGATCGCCGGCGCGGCGCCGCGCGCCTCGATCAGGCCATGATTGCGGATATCGCCCTGGTCGACGGCGATGGCCGCTTCGGCGGCCGAGTTGTTCGCGATGGTGCCGCGATTCTCGATATCGAGATATTGGGCACGGATCGCCGAAACATCGCCGCCCTCGATCGTGCCGGCATTCGCGCCCTGGGCCTCATGGACGTCGACGCCGCCTTCGATGCGGCCGGTGCCACGGTTGCGCAGCTCCAGCGCGGCCGAACGGGCGCGCACGGCCGGGCCGTCGGTACCGCGCACCAGGCCGCTATTGTCGAGCGTGATGAAACCGCCGGCATCGTCGCCCTGGCGCAAGGCGTTGCTGCCCGAAAGCGTGCCCGACCTGCCGATCTTCACGTCGAGATTCGCCGTGTCGGCGAGCAGGACCGCGGGGCCCTGGGAGAAGACCCCGCCATCGACGATCAGCTTGCCGCCGACGTCGAAGCGCAGCGCCGGACCTTCGATCGCCTGGCTGCCGACGGTCGCGCCGGGCCGCACGGTGACCGTGCCCTCGGCCACGGCCATGACGAAAGGCGCCGACGTGCCCGTGCAGACGACCTGCGCGCCTTCGCCCGCGCATTGCGCGCGCGCCGCCGTCGAGGAAAGGGCGATGGCCAGCGTCGCCGCGCTCACGAACAGCGCCGCACGGCCCTTGGCGCGAGGAAGAATCGAAATACGGGTCGGGAACGCGGTACGCGCCATGATGCTGCTCCAATGCCGGAAGTGCCGGCCCGGATGTGCGCGCCAGCGTGAACAGCAAGGGCAGATGCCGATGTTCGAAAAGGAGTGCCAACCCTTTAATTGCACAGCGGAATGCAACTTCACGCCACTGTGCAGTTTTCAGCCGGGTATTCCCGCCAGGATGTTCTGGACCAGCAGCCCGGTCATCGCGCTCGCCGAATGATTGCCATGGCGCGCCGACACTTGGGCGGCCTGCTGGCGCATGCGATCGTCGCCGGCGGCGCGGCGCAGCGCCTCCCGCACGACATCGGCGCCGGCGGACACGGCCTGGGACCGCGCGACGCCGGCGAGGCGCAGCCGATAGGTGAGCAGCAGCGATTCCAGCGTATCGGGCAGGAGCAGCTGCGGCACGCCCGCGGCGAGCATGCTCGCCGACGCGCCATAGCCGCCGCGGCCGACATAGAGCGCCGCCCCCGGCCCCGCCGCGGCGAGATCGATGGGCGCGGCGCTGTACCGGATATTGGGCGGCAATGCCCCGCCGGGCGGGCTCGCCGAATGCCAGAGCACCGGCCAGCCCAATCCGCCGAGCGCCTGCGCCACCACCGCGCTGCCGCCCCGGTCGAACGGCAGGTAGACGAGCGTGCGCGGCCCCTTCCCCCCGGGCCATTCGGGATGGGCGTCCGCTGCGATGCCGATCAGGGGGCCGTAATAGAGGCTCGCCCTGTCGGGCCCATGATGGTCGAGCTCGGCCCAGGCGAGCGAATGGAGCGGCGCCCCCGCGAGCAGCTCGCCGAGCCCGGCGAGCGCGGGCGCGCCGAAATGGCGGCAAATCTCCCGTACCGCCTGGTCCGCGGGTTGCCGTGCCGCGGCCAGTTCGGCGGCGGCGTGCCCGGCCCAGGGCTGCAGGCTCGCGCCCGCGTCGCGCGCGCGGGGCGCCACGAAGGTCGGGCCGAGCCTGTGCGCGGGAAGCCCGGCGACATGCGCCGCCAGCAGGGACATGGGGGCATGCTCCACCAGCAGCGCGCCCGGCTCCAGGCGCTCGAGGACATCCAGCCATTGCCGGACCAGGGGGATCGCGCCGGCCGCATCGGTCAGCCCGCCCGCCGCGAGCACCTGGCCATAGGTCAGCGTCTCCCGCCGGGGCACCGGGCCGGCGAAGCGCGGGCTCTGCACCACCAGATCGAAGGCGTCGCGCTCGAGCCGAAGCGCGGTCTGCGGGGTACGCGCCGCCAATGCCAGATGATGCCCGCCTGCGCGCAACGCGCGGCAGACGGGCGCGAGGGTGGCGACATGGCCATATCCCAGCCCGAGTTCCCAGGTGGCGAGCAACCGCATGCAATCTCCCGGGGCGGACCGGAGCAATCCCGCACCCTAGCCGCGACCGGGCGCCGGCGCACAGCCGCCTTTCTTCCCACCGGCGTGCAATCCCGTCGCGAGGCGGACGGCTTCCGTCGCAGCCGATGCGGCATGGCCGGCCCCGATTGCGCATGGGCGCGGCCAGCATTGAAAGGGGGCAGCCATGTTCATTGTCGGGGACATCCGTCCGGAGACTTCCGCGCCCCGCAGCCGGCGCGACAATCGCGCCGCGATCCTGCACGCCGGCCGCGCGCTGTTCGCGCGCCACGGCGTTGCCGGCGTCACCTTCGAGCATATCGCGCGCGAGGCGCAGCTGACGCGCCGGACGATCTACAACCACTTCGCCAATGTGGACGATCTGTTCCTGGGCGTGGTCCAGCAGACGCTGCGGCAGCTGAAGGCGCAGATGCCCGCCGCGCCGCCCGCCGAGCAGCAACTGCACGCCGGGCTGACCCGGTTCATGCGGGACTTGTTCGGGCTGTTCGCCGGCCCCTGCTTCTCCGATCTCCATCTGGCGCTGGTCCGCCACGGCAATGATCGCCCGGACCTTCGCAGCGCCTTTGCGCGCGAGCTCCTCGATCCGCTGAACGCCAGCCTGGCCAGCTATCTCGGCGCGCGGCGCGCCCGCGATTTCCACCGGGATCCGCAACGCAGCGCCCGCGAAATCGTCGCGATCATGCTCGGTCTCGCCGAGACGTCGCGCCTGCTCGGCCGCACCGACGAGGAGGCGATCCGCCAAGCGCTCCCGCTGATCGCTGCCCTGGCCGAGGCGCTCGCCCGGACGCAGCAGAATCAGCTCTGCCGGGTGGCCTGAGCCGCCACCCGGCGCCGGCGCGGCGGCAAGGCCCGCGAATCGCTCCCGCACGTCACCGGCAGGGGTATCCCGAAACGAAAAGAGCCCGCATTTCTGCGGGCTCTTTTCATCGGGGGAATGGTGGAGCCGAGGGGGATCGAACCCCTGACCTTCGCAATGCCATTGCGACGCTCTCCCAGCTGAGCTACGGCCCCAAACCCCGGGAAGACGGGCCCTCTAGAAGGGCTCCGCGGGTCTGGCAAGGACCTTTTTTCGGTCCCTGCCGATTTCCCCGAATTATTGCTCTTCGTCGTCGCCGCCGGTCTCGACGCCCAGGTCGTCGTCGCCGCCCAGATCGACGTCGTCGTCCGCCGAGGGCTCCTCGTCGTCGTCGCCGATGTCCAGATCCTCGTCACCCAGATCGGAATCCTCCGCCTCGGGCTTCTCGGTCTTCACTGCCTCGAAGGGCAGCGGCTGCTTGGACTTCAGGATCGGCTCCGGATCCCAGGAGAACCCGCAGCTGATGCAGGTCACCGGCTCGTCCTTGGTCAGATCGTAGAAGCGCGTTCCGCACTTCGGGCACGCGCGCTTCGTGCCCCATTCGGGCTTCACCATGTGTTGCCTCTTCGCCTTTCAAATCTTGGATTTCGGGAACAGGTCCCGGAAAGTGGGAGGCGCCTTGCCATGCCGCAAGGGCGCTGTCAAAGCCGCGCGTCATGTCCGCCTCTCCTCCCCGCCCGCTCAGCGTCTCCGCCCGCGGTCCCCTCAAGGGCCGCGTCACTGTCCCCGGCGACAAGTCGATCAGCCATCGCTCGCTGATGTTCTCGGCGCTCGCCGTCGGCGAAAGCCGGATCGAGGGGCTGCTCGAGGGCGAGGACGTGCTCGCCACCGCTGCCGCCATGCGCGCGATGGGCGCGACGATCACGCGCGGCGACGATGGCGCATGGACCGTCAGCGGCGTCGGCGTCGGCGGGTTGCTCCAGCCCGAGACCGCGCTCGACATGGGCAATTCGGGCACCTCGACCCGGCTGCTGATGGGCCTGGTCGCCAGCCATCCGATCACGGTGACCTTCACCGGCGACGCCTCGCTTTCCAGCCGCCCGATGGGCCGCGCGATCGAGCCGCTCGGCCAGATGGGCGCGGAGATCACCGCCAGCCCGGGCGCCAACGGGACTCGGACGCTGCCGCTGATGCTGAGGGGGATCAGCCCCGCCGTGCCGATCACCTACACGCTGCCGGTGGCCTCGGCGCAGGTGAAGTCGGCGGTGCTGCTCGCCGGGCTCAACACGCCGGGCATCACCCGGGTGATCGAGCCGGTGCCGACTCGCGACCATAGCGAGCGCATGCTGCGCGGCTTCGGCGCCGAGCTGACCGTGGAGGACGGCCCCGAGGGCAAGATCATCTCGATCCGCGGCGAGGCGGAACTGAAGCCCCAGCACATCGTCGTGCCCGGCGACCCCTCCTCGGCCGGCTTCTGGATGGTCGCCGCGTCGATCGTGCCGGGATCGGACGTCACCATCGCCAATGTCTGCATGAACCCGACCCGCACCGGCCTGATCCAGGCATTGCGGATGATGGGGGCATCGATCGAGGCGCTGGACCCGCGCGAGGTGGGCGGCGAGCCGGTCGCCGATCTGCGCGTGCGCCATGCCCCGCTGAAGGCAATCGAAGTGCCGCCCGAGCTCGCGCCCAGCATGATCGACGAATATCCGGTCCTGTTCGTCGCTGCCGCGGTCGCCGAAGGGCGGACGGTCGCGCGCGGCGCGCACGAGCTGCGCGTCAAGGAATCGGACCGGATCGCGACGATGCGCGCGGCGCTCGAAGCCAATGGCGTCGTCCTCGAGGAATTCGACGACGGCCTTGCCATCACCGGCACGGGCGGCGCGCCGATCCCGGGCGGCGGCAACGCCGTCTCCAGGCTCGATCACCGCATCGCGATGAGCATGACCGTCGCCGGCCTTGCCGCCGCCGCGCCCATCGCGATCGACGACATCGCGCCGGTGCAGACCAGCTATCCCGCCTTTTTCGACGTGTTGGACAGCCTCGTCGCATGAGGCTCGGCCGTCGCGCCTTTCTGGGCGGGATGGCCGCCGGCACCCTGGCCCTCCCCGCCTGGGCCGGGCCGCGCGACAAGATCCTGTTCAAGCCCGACCGGGAGCTGATGGTCCCGGTCGAGGGCGGCAGCGTCTATGTGCGGGTGAACGGCGACCTCAAGGGCCCGCGCCCGCCGCTGATCTATGCGCATGGCGGCCCCGGCGGCGATCATTCGGGGCTGCTCCCCCTCACCGCCCTGGCGAGCGAGCGCGCGGTGATCCTGTGGGACCAGCTCGACAGCGGCCGCTCGGACGCGCCGCTCGATCCGAAGAACTGGCGGGTATCGCGCTTCGTCGACGAGATCGACCGGATTCGCGACGCGCTCGGCATCACGCGCTGGCACGTCGGCGGCGGCAGCTGGGGCGGCACGCTGGCGATCGAATATGGCGCGCGCCGGCGGCCGGGCACGGCGAGCCTGATCGTCCAGTCGCCGCTGATATCCACCAGGAGCTGGATCGCCGACGCCAATCTCCTGCGCTCCCGGATGCCCGCCGAGACGCGCGCCACGCTGGAGAAGTGCGACACCGCCGCGCCGCCGCCGGCCCAGGCCTGCGAGGCGGCGACCTGGGACTTCTACCGCCGCCACGTCATCCGCTCGCAGCGCGCCGACGGCATCGCCGCCTATCGCGCCCGGGCGCCGCGCGATGCCGGCGACACGCTCTACCAGCGCATGTGGGGCAAGGCCGAGTTCGTTTCGACCGGCACGCTCCGCGACTATGACGGCGAGCCCCTGCTCGCGAAGCTCGACGGCCCGCGCACCTTGTTCGTCTGCGGCGAATATGACGAGGCGCGGCCGGAGACGGTGGCGAAGTTCGCTGCGCGCGTGCCCGGCGCGACATTCAGGGAAGTGATGGGATCGGCGCACTCGATCCTGTCCGATCGGCCCGAAGCCTATCTCGCCCTGCTGCGCGCGTGGATGGCACGCCACGACGCCGCCTGAACGCGGATTTGCATCCGAATCGCTTGACGGCGCGCCCATGTGCCGCGAACGCTCGGACATATGATCATCGCAGTCGACGGACCGGCAGCCTCGGGTAAGGGCACCATCGCGCGCGCCCTGGCGCAGCATTACGGGTTGCCGCATCTCGATACCGGCCTGCTCTATCGCGCCGTCGCCGCCACCGTGCTGCGCGAGGAGCTGGATCCGGCCAGGGAAGCCGACGCGGTCTCCGCCTGCAGTTTCGAGGATTATCTGCTCGACGATCCCTGGCTGCGCTCCGACGAGGTGGGCAAGGCCGCGTCCGTCGTGTCCGCCCATCCGCTGGTGCGTGCCGCCTTGTTGAACCGCCAGAAGAAATTCGCACGCCAGCCCGGCGGTGCGGTGCTGGACGGGCGCGATATCGGCACGGTCATCGCGCCCGACGCGGACGTGAAGCTCTTCGTCAAGGCGACGCCGATGATCCGCGCCCAGCGCCGCCACCTGGAGCTGCGCAAGCACGGTGTGCTCACCAGCCTCGACAAGGTGCTGGCGGACATCCGGGCCCGCGACGAGCGCGACTCCAAGCGGACCGAGGCGCCGATGACCCAGGCCGGCGACGCGGCGCTGCTCGACACCAGCTTCCTCTCGATCGACGCCGCCGTGCAGCGCGCGATCGCGATCGTCGAGAGCAAGACGAACCCGATCCACGCTTCCGGCTGACGCAGCGCCCCAGGGCCGATCGACATTCAGCTCTGCCCCTTCCGTTCCCGGCGGCGAGGGACGGAAGCTGCATGTCGAAGCCCCTCCCTTCCGTCATGCTGACCTTGTTTCAGCATCCAATTCTCCACCAGCGATATCGCCGGTGGCACCTTGGCCCCTGAAACAAGTTGGCATGTATCCCCTTGAGACAAGGCGTGCCCCAATAGCCGTCATCCCCGCCTCCCTCTGCCGTCATCCCCGCGCAGGCGGGGATCCAGGGTAGCCCGGGGCGATCGAAGCAATCGCGCGAACGCTTTCCGGAAGAGGGCGGGGGCTGCTGCGCCCGCCCCGCCCCTGGCCCTGGATCCCCGCCTGCGCGGGGATGACGGAGGGGTACTTGTCCCAGCGGGACAAATGCCAAACAAGTTCAGGGTGACGGTGGAGGTTGGTTCGCAGTGTTCCGGCCCGCCAAGCCACACCCTTGGCCTGAATGTCGATCCGCCCTAGATTTCCAGCTGGATCTCGCCTTCCGTCGGCTGGGTGAAGCCGCGGATGATCTGCAGCATGCCCTCGGTGCCGAACAGCTGGTAGAGCGTGAACAGCCCCTGGGCGAGATCACCGCCGAACTTCATCGAGAAGCGCTCGATGCTGCAATCGGCCATCTCCACCGGCCCGCCCGAATAGACTAAAATCACGTCGTTGAAGCTGCAGTTGCGAAAGACGTTGCCGTCGAGCACGACCTCGGCATTCTCGAAGCGCTGCTTGTCATATTCCATTTTCATTCCTCGCGACCTGGGCCCGGACCGCACGTCGCATCCCGCGCGCCTCTCCGCAATGCTTGCGGATAAGGGCGGTTTCGGGTAGAGCGCGCGCGTCTGGCGGACGGGTGTCCGCGGAGGAAGGCGCGGAGGGGTGACTCTCACGCGCCCTTTTCGCTTTGATCGGCGTCTTGTCTTTCCTTCGCTTGCGCTCGCACCACGGATGCCGCGACCGGCGACCGGCCGCCGCGGCGAGTCTGGCCCAAAGACCGTCGGATCCAACCGACTGGCCGGAAACAACATGATTAGGAACTGAAACCCTTATGGCCACTACGGCAAATCCGAGCCGCGACGATTTCGCGGCGCTTCTCGAGCAGACCCTCGGTCAGGCTGACGGCTTCGAAGGCCGCGTCGTGATCGGCACTGTCACCGGCATCGAGAACGACCTCGCGGTCATCGACGTCGGCCTCAAGTCGGAAGGCCGCGTGCCGCTGCGCGAATTCGCCGCGCCGGGCCAGAAGGCCGATCTGAAGGTCGGCGACGAAGTCGAAGTCTATGTCGATCGCGTCGAGAACGCCAATGGCGAAGCAATGCTCAGCCGCGACCGCGCCCGCCGCGAAGCCGCCTGGGACAAGCTGGAAGCCGAGTTCGCCAAGTCGGCCCGCGTCGAGGGCGTCATCTTCGGCCGCGTCAAGGGCGGCTTCACCGTCGACCTTTCGGGCGCGGTGGCCTTCCTCCCCGGCTCGCAGGTCGACATCCGCCCCGTGCGCGACGTCACTCCGCTGATGGACATCCCGCAGCCCTTCCAGATCCTCAAGATGGACCGCAAGCGCGGCAACATCGTCGTGTCGCGCCGCGCCGTGCTCGAAGAGACTCGCGCCGAGCAGCGTTCGGGCCTCATCCAGAGCCTGGCCGAGGGCCAGATCATCGACGGCGTCGTCAAGAACATCACCGATTACGGTGCGTTCGTCGACCTGGGCGGCATCGACGGCCTGCTGCACGTCACCGACCTCAGCTACAAGCGCGTCAACCACCCGTCCGAGATGCTCAACATCGGCGACACGGTCCGTGTCCAGATCATCCGCATCAACCGCGACACCCAGCGCATCTCGCTCGGCATGAAGCAGCTCGAGAGCGATCCGTGGGATGGTGCCGGCGTCAAGTATCCGGTCGGCGCGAAGCTGTCGGGCCGCGTGACCAACATCACCGAATATGGTGCGTTCGTCGAGCTCGAGCCGGGCATCGAGGGCCTGGTCCACGTCTCGGAAATGAGCTGGACCAAGAAGAACGTGCACCCGGGCAAGATCGTCTCGACCTCGCAGGAAGTCGAAGTCGTGGTGCTCGAGGTGGACGCCGAGAAGCGCCGCATCTCGCTCGGCCTCAAGCAGGCCCAGCAGAATCCGTGGGAGAAGTTCGCGGCCGAGCATCCGATCGGCACCGAGGTCGAGGGCGAAGTCAAGAACGCCACCGAGTTCGGCCTGTTCATCGGCCTGGACAACGACGTCGACGGCATGGTCCACATGTCGGACATCGCCTGGGGCATCTCGGGCGAGGACGCGCTCAACCTGCACCGCAAGGGCGAGGTGGTTAAGGCCATCGTTCTCGCCGTCGAGCCGGACAAGGAGCGCATCTCGCTCGGCATGAAGCAGCTCGAGCGTGGCGGCGTCGCCGCCGCGGGCTCGACCGCCTCGGCCGATCGCCTGAACAAGAACCAGGTCGTCACCGTCACCATCCTCGAAGTCCGCGACGCGGGCCTCGAAGTGCAGGTCGGCGAGGACGGCGCGACCGGCTTCATCAAGCGCACCGATCTCGGCCGCGACCGCGACGAGCAGCGTCCGGAGCGTTTCCAGGTCGGCCAGAAGCTCGATGCGATGGTCACCGGCTTCGATCGCTCGAAGAAGCCCACCTTCTCGGTCAAGGCGATGCAGATCGCCGAGGAGAAGCAGGCAGTGGCGCAGTATGGCTCGTCCGATTCGGGCGCGTCGCTGGGCGACATCCTGGGCGAGGCCCTCAAGGCCCGCAACGAAAAGAACTAAGAACTTCGACGGGGAGCGGCAAAACCGCTCCCCGTTTCGTTTATTCCCGGATATCATGGGTTAATAGCCGTCTGCGGGTTGATGCAGGTTGGCGAACAGGGTTAGAGAGCCGATCAGGGATTTGGCGTTCGCGCGGAAGACCGCAGATCCGTGTGCGCAAAGGGAGGGTTGCGGATGATCCGCTCGGAACTGGTTCAGTTGCTGGTGCAGGACAATCCGGGCCTGTCGGTCCGTGAGGTCGAGAAGATCGTGTCGGTCTTCTTCGACGAGATTGTCGGCCGGCTCCAGCAGGATGGCCGCGTGGAACTGCGCGGCTTCGGTGCCTTCTCCACCCGTGCGCGCGACGCGCGTGTCGGCCGCAATCCGCGTACCGGCGAGACGGTCGAGGTGGATGCCAAGCGCGTCCCCTATTTCAAGCCCGGCAAGGAAATGCGCATCAAGCTCAACGTCTGAGCGATGCGCACCGCTTGACGCTGGCGATTCCATGCGCTTGCGTGGATGCGTGCGGACGTGGCGGAACCGGTAGACGCCGGAGACTTAAAATCTTCTGCCCTCAGGGGCGTGCGGGTTCGAGTCCCGCCGTCCGCACCAGCCGTCCGGCATCCCCCGCCCCGTAACCGCCAGGCCGGCGGGATCCGCGCGCAGGCCGCCGCACCGGGCCGGGCAGCGGCGCGCACGCGAATCAACGGCCCGGCCGCCTGCTCCCTATGAAGCCGCCGCCAGGCCGAGCCGGCCCGCAAGCTCGGCGAATTCCACCTGCGACAGATTCGGCCGCACGGCGAACTCGATCACCGCGTCGAACGCCTCGCGAGGCGCCTGCTGCCGCATGCCGGCCAGCATCGCGGCGCGCTCCGCCGGATTGGCGGCCGGGACCATCAGGCGCATGAAGGCCATTGCCTTCTCCGGCGACAGCGAGCCGACGATGCGGCCCTCGATCGCCAGCAGTTCGGCATCGGAGAATTGCGACCAGAGCCGCGGCGCCGCCACGGTCTCTTCCTCGAGCATATGCGCCAGGTCGCGCGCCACATAGCCGGAGAAGGAAAGATAGAGGCGACGGCCCAGGCCCGGGCGCGCCGCCGCATCCGCCGCCTCGATCCTCGCGATGCGCATCTCGATCTCGGCGAACATGGCGTGGTGATCGTCATGCTGGCGGTCGAGGCGCGCGACGCAATCGGCGACGTGCGAGCGCAGCGCGTCATGGACGTGCCGGTTCTCATGCTCGATATGCGCGGCGGCGAGCACCAGCAGCTCGCGCATATCCGCCAGCAGTTCGGCCGTCCCCCGGTCATCGCCGAAATCGGCACAGCCCAACCGGACGAGCAGGTCGCATTGGGCCTTGCGAAGACCCTTGTGAATTGGACCGTAGAAATCATACCGGCCGCCAAGGTCGATGATATCGGCACGATCATTTGCCTGAGTCACTAAACGCTCCACGATTTGTTGCTACTGGAGCGGCCTCTAGGGACGGCGCGCGGGGGCCTCTCCCTAAAAGCTTCCTAAGCAGCGTCCACTGTTCCTAAAAATTTGCTATCTGGGCGAAGATGTCATGGAGAAGTCGATGATAGGCACCGACATCGCCGCGTTCCTCGAAGGCCCTGTCATGATTCTGCTGTCGACATGCGACGGCGCGGACCGCGCCTGCATCGCCCGCGGATCGAGCATCCGTTTCGACCGGCGCAACGGACATATCCATGTCCTGTTCTCCGGCAGCCAATGGCCCGATGTCGGCGGCAATGTCGCGACCGGCGCTCGCATCGCCGTCACCGTGGTGCGGCCGAGTGACTATCGCGCCTTCCAGATCAAGGGCATCATCGGGTCGGCCGCCCCGGCTTCCGCAGAGGAGCAGCAACGCGCCACCGCCTATGTCGCGCGCATGCTGGAAATCATGGCGGAGCTTGGCGTCACGACCCAGCAGCTCTCGCACACGCTGACCGACAGGGACCTGGTCAGGGTCAGCTTCCTGCCCACCGACCTGTATGCGCAGACGCCGGGCCCGGGCGCCGGGCAACGCCTGGAGCAGGCGCCGATATGAACACCCGGCTCAGCGATATCCGGGACAGTTTCGAGGGCGTGATCCCCTCGGTGATCGCGACCACCGGCGCGGACGGCATGCCGAACATCTCCTATCTCTCGCATGTCCATTATATCGACGAGCGGCATGTCGCCCTGTCCAACCAGTTCTTCTCCAAGACCGCGGCCAATGTCCGCGATCGGGGCGTGGCGACGCTGATGGTGGTCGACGGGCGGACGGGACGGCAGCATATCCTCGACCTGCGCTTCCTGCACTCGACCACCGAGGGCGAATTCTTCGAGGGCGCCGCGTCCCACCTGGCGGTGATGAGCCTTTCCCAGGGCATGGCCGATGTCATGAAGCTGCGCAGCCTCGAGATATATGAAGTGCACGGATGCCGGCCGGTCGTGCCGGCCGCACCCCTCGCCTCGCCGGCCGAACCGGAGATGCGGCGGGATCACCTGCACGCGGCGGCCCGGCTCTGCGCGGCCATCGCCGAGCAGAGCGATGCCGAAGCGATGCTCGATTGCGCGCTCGAGGGCATGGCGGCGCGGTTCGGCTTCGCCAACGCGGTCGTCCTGGTGCCGGACGACGAAGGCGGGAAGCTGAGCACGATCGCGAGCCGCGGCTATCCGGCGTTCGGCATCGGCTCCGAGATCCCGCTCGGCATGGGCACGATCGGAGTTGTCGCGGCGCTGCGCCGGTCCTTGCGGATCTGCGACATGCGCCGCGGCGAGCGCTATGCCCTGGCGGTGCAGGCCGAAGCCATGCGCAACGGGCTGGAGGAGATCCCGCTTCCCTCGCTGCCCCAGGCACGCAGCCAGCTCGCAGTCCCGCTGTCGAGCCGGGGAAGGCTGGTTGGCGTGTTGTTCGTCGAATCCGAACGGGCGTTCGCGTTCAGCCATGCCGATGAGGAGGCATTGTCGCTCGTCGCCAGTCAGCTCGCGACGAGCCTGTTGCTGACGGAGCGCGATCGCCCGGAAGGCCGGGCGTCGCCGTCAGCGGGGCATCGGCCGGCGGCCACGACGGAACGGCGGATCGCGATCCGTTATTTTCCCTTTGACGGCAGCATCTTCGTGGATGGCGGCTATGTCATCCGCGGGCTGCCGGGGCGGCTGCTGCTGCATTTCCTGTCCTGCTATCTCAGGACCGGTCGCACCGATTTCACCAATCGGGAGGTTCGGCGCGACCCATCGCTTCGATTGCCCGAGTTCAAGGACAATCTGGAGACTCGCCTCATCCTGCTGCGCCGGCGCCTGGAAGAGCGCGGCGGACCGATCCGGCTGTCACGACCGGATCGGGGCCAGATCCGCCTGGAGTGCGACGGCATGCCCGAGATTGAAATGGCCACGGCCGATCGCGGTTAGCCGTTTCCGCCTCGGCGCCCACCGCCCGCGACGCCGGCGCTTACGGGCTGTCGGGTTTGTCATCCTGGGTGGCGATGATCACGCCTCCCGCCACGATCGCGACGACACCGATGATCGCGATGATCGGTGCGCCGGCAAGGTCCGACTTGTGCTTGGATCCGGTCGACGCACGCAGCGACAGCTTCGACGCGGAAGTTCCATAGGCGTCGGTTTGGGACGCCGCGAGCGCCGGCACGGCCGCCAGCGATACCAGGGCGGCGACAGCCGCAGCCCGTCCGAGAATACGCATGGTACACACTCCCCTTTCAAAGGAATGGGAGTGAAATGCCCCGCATGCCCCGATGGTTCCCGCATTGCAGCAAATCGCGGAAGCACCGCAGGGGTTGGCAGCGGCGCGCGGCGATCATACACCCGGTCTGCCCAGCCGGATTTTCCTGATGTCCCCTCGCCTCTTCTGCCTGTTGTCCTTCGCCATGCTGGCGGCGTGCGACGGCGGCGCGGGGCAGCGGCGCGACGATACCGCGGTGGTGGTCAGCGCGATCGGTTCGGGCAGCGCGCTCGCCGATCCCGACGCCGGGGAGCTGGACCCTGCCCGCCGCGTGCTGCTCGGCGCGACGGCACAGGGCCTGGTGCGGTTCGATGCCGCCGGCCAGATCGAGCCGGGGCTGGCCGAGCGCTGGATCGTGATCGACGATGGCCGCAGCTACATCTTCCGCCTGCGCGACGATGCGACCTGGCCGGATGGCGAGCCGGTCACCGCCGAGCAGGTGGTGCGCGCCCTGCGCCGCACGATCGCGCCGCGTTCGCGCAACGCGCTCTCGCCTTTTCTCGCGGTGATCGACGAGATCGTCGAAATGACGCCGCAGGTGATCGAAGTGCGGCTGAAACGCCCCCGGCCCGACCTGCTCAAGCTGTTCGCCCAGCCCGAGATGGCAGTGTTCCGGCTCGACGGGCTCGACGGCAGCGGGCCGTTCCGCGCCACGCCGCATCGTGCCGGCGTGCTGCTGCGCCCCGCCCCCGATCCGGACGCCGCCGAGGACGCCGCCGCCCCGCGTCCGCAGGAGACGCTGCGCTTCCATGGCGAGCGCGCCGCGGTGGCGCTCGCGCGGTTCCGCGACGGCCAGTCGGACCTGGTGCTGGGCGGCAGCTTCGCCGACTGGCCGCTGGTCACGGCATCGGGCATCGCCGCGCCCAATGTGCGGCTGGACAACGCGCTGGGATTGTTCGGCCTGGCGATCGTCTCGCGCACCGGGTTCCTCGCCGATCCCGCCAATCGCGCCGCGATCGCCATGGCGATCGACCGCGCCACGCTGACCCGCCAGGTCCATCCGGACTGGGCGCCGGTCGAGACCCTGCTGCCGGCGCAGCTCGATTCGGCCAATCCCCCCGCCCAGCCCGCCTGGGCACCGCTCGACCTCGACCAGCGCCGGCAGAGCGCGCGGGCCTCGGTCGCCGGCTGGCGGCGCGCGCATCCGGGGCCGGTCACCCTGCGCATCGCCTTGCCCGCCGGCCCGGGCGCCACCCTGGTCTGGTCGCGGCTGGCCGAGGCGCTCTATGCGATCGGCATCGTTCCCGTCCGCACCCCCCTTGATGCGCCGGCGGACCTGCGCCTCGTCGACGCCGTCGCGCCCTATGACAGCGCCCGCTGGTTCGTCGCCACTGCCTGCCAGGCCTGCTCGGACGATGCGCAGACGCTGATCGAAGCCGGGCGCGACGCGCCGGACCTCTATGCGCGCGCGCATCGCATCGCGGAGGCCGATGCCGCGCTCACCGCGGACGGCGCTTTCATCCCTATCGCCCAGCCCTTCCGATGGTCTATCGTCGCCTTGCGGCTGCAGGCCTGGCAGGGGAACGCCCGGGCGTGGCACCCGTTGAACCACCTGCGCAACGAGACGAGGTGAACGTGGCGAGAACGACACGGATGGCTTCGGGGGCAAAGGCGGCAGCGGCGGCGCTGCCGCTGGGAACGCATGCGGCGGACGTGCGCCGGCGGATCGAGATGATGGAGCATCTGCTGGAGCGCAGCGTCCCCATTCCCGGCACCAAGGCCAAGGTGGGCCTCGACGCGATCCTGGGCCTGGTGCCCGTGGGCGGCGACCTGATCGCCGCGCTGCTCGGCCTCTATATCGTCTGGGAGGCCCGCAACCTGAAGATGCCCGCGACGACGATGATGCGCATGGTCGGCAATGTCGGCTTCGACTGGCTGATCGGGCTGGTGCCGGTGGTGGGCGACGCGGCGGACTTCCTGTTCAGATCGAACACCCGCAACCTCAGGCTGATCAAGCGGCATCTCGACCGGCACCATCCGGGCACCGCGACGGTCCATCAGCGCTAGGTTGAGAACCCAAACAAGCCCTTTAGGTCACTTCCGTCATCCCCGCACAGGCGGGGATCCAGGGTAGTCCGGGATGATCGAAGCAATCACGCCCGTGCTAGCCGGAAACGGCAAGACGAGCCTCGCCCCCTTGGCCCCTGGCCCTGGATCCCCGCCTGCGCGGGGATGACGAGTAAGGGATAGCGGGGATGACGGTTGAAGGAATGAGTCCCTCGACCCTAGCGCCGGCCGCCCCGCCAGATCTTCAGCGCGCTGCCATCCGCCGCGCCGCCGGTACCGGGCCGGCACGCTTCGTAGCGCATTCCCTTGTCCAGGCAGAGCCAGAGCTCGTCGAGCCACCCCTCGCGCGTCACCGTCACGCGGATCGCGCTGGCGGGAATGCCGCGATTGGCTTCGGCGAACCGCGCCTTGAACCGGCCGACGGTGAGCTCGCCGCGCGACAATTGGTCCATGTCCGGATAGCGGACCGCGTCGTAGAGCCGCTTCGCCGTGCCGAAATAGGCGGCCGGCGACATCGATGTGCAGGTGCCGTGCTTGGCCCATTCGTGCTGGATCAGCTGGGCCGACGGCGTGGCGCAAAGCATCGACTTGATCTGCGCGGGCGGCAGGATGCGCGTGTCGGCGCAATATTGCGGCCAGCTCCGCGTCTCTCCATCCGGCCACAGGCCGTGCAGGGTGAAGCCGAAGCGGGCGCCCTGGCGGCACTGGAAGCGATTCTCCGGTTCGTCGCCATGGGCACGGCAGAAGCCCGGGCTCCAGGTGAGCGCCAGCGTATAGGAGCCGATCGGCATGATGCGGCGCGGCTCCTTCGCGCCGGGCAGGTCGGGGCGCGGCCGCTCCACCTTACCGGGCACGCGGCACATCAGCGCCTGGGCCGAGGCGATGCCGGGCAGCAGCGCGAGGCCCGCGCCGGCGAGGCCGAGTATCAGCTTGCGCATCTCCATGTTCCTCATCCCTGCGCGAAATCCAGGCCGATATCGGCGGCGGGCGCCGATTGGGTGAGCCTGCCGACACTGACATAGGTGACGCCGCTCGCGGCGATCGCCCGGATCGTGTCGAGCCGCACACCGCCCGAGGCTTCGGTCGGCACCCGGCCCGCGACCAGCGAGACCGCCTCGCGCAGCGTCTCCGGCCCCATATTGTCGAGCAGCAGATGCGTCGCGCCCGCGGCGAGCGCCGGCTCGATCTGGTCGATCCGGTCGACCTCGACGATGATGCGCGCGATCCCCGCGGCGACGGCGCGCCGCGCCGCCTCGGCCACCGATCCGGCAACGGCGACGTGATTGTCCTTGATCATCGCGGCATCCCACAGGCCCATGCGATGGTTGGTGGCGCCCCCCATGCGGGTCGCATATTTCTCCAGCCTGCGCAGGCCGGGCAGCGTCTTGCGCGTGTCGAGCAGCGTGGCGCCCGTCCCGGCAATGGCATCGACATAGCTCCGCGTCATGGTCGCGATGCCGGACAGATGCTGCACGGTGTTGAGAGCGGAACGCTCGGCGGTGAGCAAGGCGCGCGCGCGCCCGCGCAGCCGCATCAGATCGGTGCCCGGCGCCACGGGATCGCCATCCTCGACCAGCCGCTCGATCTCCACCGCGGGATCGAGCGCGCGGAAAAACGCCTCGGCAATGGGCAGGCCGGCGACGGTGATCGCGTCGCGGCTGTCCATCACCCCGGCGAATACCGCCTCGGCCGGGATCACCGCGGCGGAAGTGATATCACCCCCGTCGCCCAGATCCTCGGCAAGCGTGGCGGCGACGAAGGCATCGAGATCGAATCCCGGCAGCGCGAAGACGTGTGGCATGGCGCGCTTGTGGCATAGTCCGCGCGGACGGCAAGGGGGTGCGGAACCGCGCGGGATCGGTTCGAACCCGAATTGACCGGGATGCGGCACGCATACAGGCTGGCGCCATGGCCGATATCGAACCCGCCGCGATGCCCGAAGTCCGCCGGTTGCACGGCTATTGGGAACGCCGCGTCACGCATCGCCCCTCCCCGCCGGAGGACTGGATGGCGGACAAGCTGCTGCTCGACGCCCTGGGGCTGGGCCTGGAGCAGACATTGCAGTTCCTGGGCCGCGAACGGCCCGATTTCGAAGCCTTTCGGCGCTGGATCGTGGCGACGGCCGGCCCGCCGGACCCGGTGACGCTCGCCCGCTATCATGCCGCGATCGCGGGCGCCCCGCCCCCGCCGCAGGTCGCCGCCCGGCTCGCGCGGATCGACGCGATGCCGGCGGTGCTCGACGCCGCCGACCTCGCCCATTGGGATGCCCAGGGCTATGTGATCCTGCGCGGCGCGATCACGCCCCGGCAAGTCGCTGCCGCCGCCGCCCTGCTCTGGGAAGCGGCCGGGGCCGATCCGGCGGATCCGGCGAGCTGGCACAATCCCCGCACCAACGGGCTGATGGTCCAGCGCTTCCAGCACCCCGCATTGGAGGCGGCGCGGCGCGCCCCGCGCGTGCACAAGGCCTTCGCCCAGCTCTGGGGCACGAGCGACCTGTGGCCGCGCATCGACCGGATGAGCTTCAACGCGCCGCTGCGCGCGCCGCAAAGCTTCGCCGCGCCGCGGCTGCACTGGGACGTCAGCCTCGTCCCGCCGATCGCCTTCGCGACCCAGGGCATCCTCTATCTCTCCGACACCGCCGCCGACCAGGGCGCGTTCGAGCTGGTCCCCGGCTTCCACCACCGCCTGGTCGAGTGGCTGGCGGCGCTGGGCGACGCCGATCCGCGGACGGTGGATCTGAGCGGCCAGGCGGTGCGCATCCCCGCGCGTGCCGGCGACCTGATCATCTGGCGGCACGACTTGCCGCACGGCGCCAGCCCGAACATCGCGGCGCGGCCGCGGCTCGCGCAATATGTGAACTATTATTCGGCGGAGATGGGCATCCAGCCGGCATGGCGATGAAGGGCATGTCCCGGCGTCGCCCCGGCCTGGTGGCGGAGTGACGAAGAGGAAGCGAGGCTAACTGTCCTCGGCCGCCATCCCGCCATTCCTTCCACCGTCATCCCCGCGCAGGCGGGGATCCAGGGCCAAGGGCGGTTGCGGGCAGTCGAGTCCTGCGCGCTCCGGAAGGGGCTCACCTGGCAGCATCCTTGTCCTGCGCTACCCTGGCCCCCCGCCTCCGCAGGGATGACGGGGTTCGCTGATTGGGTCGCGACCCTAACCCCTCCCGGCAGCATCCCTACCGATCGCGCCCAGATCGCCCTGGCCCACCGTGCCCGCCGCCATTTCCAGCATCCGGTCGAGGCTCTTCTTGGCCTGGAGGCGCAGGCCCTCCTCGATCTCGATGCGCGGCGTGAGGTCGCGCAGCGCGAGGTAGAGCTTCTCCATCGTGTTGAGCGCCATATAGGGGCAGATATTGCAGTTGCAGTTGCCGTCGGCACCGGGCGCGCCGATGAAGGTCTTGCCCGGCATCGCCTTCTGCATCTGGTGGATGATGTGCGGCTCGGTGGCGACGATCAGCGTGTCGCCCGGCACGGTCTGCGAGAATTCCAGGATGCCGCGAGTCGAGCCGACATAGTCGGCGTGATCGAGCACGTGCGGCGGGCATTCGGGATGCGCCGCCACCGGCGCGCCGGGATGCTGCGCCTTGAGCTTGAGCAGCTCGGTCTCGCTGAACGCCTCGTGCACGATGCAGACGCCCGGCCAGAGCAGCAGGTCGCGGCCCACCTTGCGCTTGAGATAGCCGCCCAGGTTGCGGTCCGGCCCGAAGATGATCTTCTGGCTCTCCGGGATCTGGGCGAGGATCTTCTCGGCCGAGCTCGAGGTGACGATGATGTCGCTGAGCGCCTTAACCTCGGTCGAGCAGTTGATATAGGTCAGCGCGATATGGTCCGGATGCGCCGCGCGGAAGGCGGCGAACTGATCGGGCGGGCAGCTGTCCTCCAGGCTGCATCCGGCATTCATGTCGGGCAGCACCACGATCTTGTCCGGCGAGAGGATCTTGGCGGTCTCGGCCATGAAGCGCACGCCGCAAAAGGCGATCACTTCCGCATCGGTCTCGGCGGCCTTGCGGCTGAGGTCCAGGCTGTCGCCGACGAAATCCGCCAGGTCCTGCAGCTCCGGCTTCTGATAATAATGGGCGAGGATGACGGCATTGCGCTCCTTGCGCAGCCGGTCGATCTCCGCACGAAGATCGAGCCCCGACAGGCTTCCGCCGATACCATTGCGCGCGTCCATGCCTAACACTCCCTTGCCCGCGCCGCACATGGCCCGGCGCGCGCGCGGGTTCAAGGTCGATCAGGGAAAGTGCGCGGCAAAGGCACGATCGGCACCCGGCGTGCCCGCCACCACGGCGCGCGCCACCGATTCGCCGATCGGCGAGAAGGCGATCGCCTCGCCCACCGCGAAGGTGCCGATCATCGCGCCCAGGCCCCAGAGCCAGGCCGGATGCACCCGGCCGGTGCGCCGCCAGTCCACGGCCATGCCGATCAGCGGGAAGATCGCCGGGGCGAGCAGGGCCGCGACCAGCCACGACCACGGAATCATGAAGGGCACCGGCAGGATCCGCCCGAAGCCCGGCCCGGTGATCGTCGCCATCGAGCAGAGCATCAGCCGGCGATGCCAGTCCGAGCGACCGCGCATCGAGAACCCGGCAAGGGCCAGCCCGGCGAAGCAGAGCAGGCCGGCAGGATTGCCGAACAGGAACTCGGGCAACGCGAAAAAGGGCGGTCCGCCATGATCACGCACCGCATAGAGCGTGATCGCCAGCCCCATCGCCACCATTGCCGGCACCCAGGCCAGGGCGATCCAGCCGAGCCGGCGATGGATCGCCGCGTTCCCGGTGGCGATCAGCAGGTTCTGCGCCAGATAGATCAGGATCCAGCCCATGAAGACAAAGGCATGGACATGATAGATCAGCGGCAGGCCGAAGCTCGACCGGCCCAGGGCCAGGTTGAGCGAGAAGCCGGCGAGGATCACCGCGATCATCGCCAGCGACAGGATCAGGAAGAAGCGATCGCGCTGGACGCGCGGCATTGGTTCGGCGAGCGTCGCCATGTTCAGTCCCCCAACTGAAATATGCACTGCCGTGAAGGTAGCGCATTCGGGCCGGCCGCTCAACGGCGCGACCGCTCACCATTTGTTGGCGACGACGTCCTCGGGCCTGCGCGATTCGTCCCAGCGCTCGGCCGGGCGATTCGCCTCGTCGGGGAAGATCACCTGGACATCGGCGGCGATGCCCGTCGCCCGGAGCGGCATGGTGAAGCTGCGCTCCACCGCGCGCCGGGTCGCGTCGCGAGCCATGCGCATATAGGGGCCCGACTGGGCCTGGCGCAGCAGCTCCTGCTGGCCGGCCTTGCGATTGGCATCGTCGAGCTTGCCGCCGACATCGGTGACCGAGAGCAGGATGCCGCCATTGTCATATTGGCGAACCTGGTCGAGATCGACGTCCGGGCCCATCGCCTCGACGGCCGGCAGCCGGACGGTGAGCAGCTTGTTCTGCGCGTCCCAGGTCACATCCTCCTGGCGCAGCTTCGACAGATCGACTTCGTAGCGGACGCTGCCCGGCATGATCATCGTCTTCTGCGCGGTGAGGCCGAGCTGGCTCTGCTTCGAGGTGACCACCGCGACGAACTTGGCCGCGAAGGCCGACAGCCGGTTCTGCTCGCGCAGCCCCTGCAGGCTGGCCTGGGCCACCGTCTCGGGCGTCGGGCCCTGGAACTGCCGCTTGATCGTATCGCCCAGGAACCAGAAGCCGGCGCCCATCGTCAGGACCACCGCCAGCACGATCACGAGAGTGACACCGAACAGCTTGAGGCAGCCCCCGCCGCCCTGCTTCACGCTGTCGTCTTCCAAACGCCGTCCTCCTCGATCACGAGCCCCCGGTCGCGCAGATCGATCAGATGCGCGAGCACCGATCGCCCGGCCGCCCCGCTCAGCCTGGGATCGAGCCCAGCATACATGCGCTCGACCATGGCGGGAACCGCGCCGACATCGGCCCTGAGCAGCCGCAATATCTGCCCCTCGCGCTGCCTGCGATGCCCGATCAGCCCGCGCACGAAACGGTGGGGCTTCTCGATCGGCTCGCCATGCGCGGGGAAATAGATGCGGTCGTCCTCGCGCGCCATCAGCTTGTCGAGGCTGGCCATATAGGCGGCCATGTCGCCGTCCGGCGGCGCGACCACGGTGGTCGACCAGCCCATGACGTGGTCGCCGCAGAACAGCCCGCCGCTCTCCGGCAGGGCGAAGCAGAGATGATTCGAAGTGTGGCCCGGCGTGGCGACCGCGACGAGCGTCCAGTCCGGGCCCGAGACCGATTCGCCGTCGGCCAGCACGCGATCGGGCGCATAGCCGGTATCGAATGCGGCGTCGGCGCGCGGGCCGGCATCCTCGAGCGTGAGCGGGGCGCAGCCGATGATCGGCGCGCCCGTCGCCGCCCTGAGCGGCGCGGCGGCGGGGCTGTGGTCGCGGTGCGTGTGGGTGCAGAGGATCGCCGCCACCCTGCGCCCGCCGATCGCGGCGAGCAGCGCGGCGAGATGGCGGGGATCGTCCGGCCCGGGATCGATCACGGCGAGCACGGAAGTGCCGACCAGATAGGTCTGGGTCCCGGTATAGGTGAACGGCGAGGGATTGGGCGCCAGCACCCGCGTGACCAGCGGATCGAGCGCCATGGCCAGGCCGGTCGGGGCATCCGCGATGATGTCCATGCCCCCGAAATGGCCTTTGCCGCGCCGCAGCGCAAGACCGGCCCGCAAAACGGAAACGGGGCCGGCCGCGAAGGAGATCGGCCGGCCCCGTCGAAAGGCGTTCGTGAAAGGGGCTTTTTGACGAACGCCCTTCCCCTCCATGTCACTTGTCGTCGGCGGCGCTCTTCTCGACTTCGGCGATCGCCTCATCGATGCCCTTCAGCGCCTTGGCACGCTGCTCGGCGCTGAGATCGGACTGGCTCTCGATCGAGCGCCGGGCCATGCGCAGGCCCATCATCGCGCTGCGCATGCCCATCCGCTTGGCGTCGATCGCCGCCCGCTCGGCATTGATCGTGATCCTCTCGATCCGGTTGGAGCAGACGATCATGACCTTCTTGCCGTCCCGCTCGAACTTCTCGACGACCGGCTTGCCGTCCGCCGTATCGGAACATTTGCCGTTCCGGACCTCGGGCACGCTGGCGCGGAGCGCGTCGAGATCGGGCAGCTTCGTCTCGGACGAACTGCCATCGGCGTGCACCATCACGATCTTGGTGAGGCGCTTGCCGTCCTTCTTGTCCTTACCGTCGCCATCGTCGCTATAGCTGTAGACGTAGCGCCTGGCCTTGACCGGAGCCTCGGGCGCTTCCGGCGCGGCGGCGGGCGCCCGCGGAGCGACCGGCTCGGCGGCAACCGGCGGCGCCGGCGGCGCGGGCACGTCCTGGTCCAGCTTGACGCCGGTGACGGTTTCCACCTTCGCCTTGATCTGCTCGGCGGCCTGCGTTCCCGAGGCAGTGAGACCAAGCGCGGCGAGGCCGAGCGCGCCGGTGCCGATCAGGCCGGCGGCGAGGCGGGCGGGGGTGTTCTTGTGGGTCTTCGAAAGCATGCGGAGCCTCCCTTTGACTTCGTTGATCGTGTGCAAGTGACATGCCGCCGAGACCGCACCCCCATGCGCGGACTTGACGATCGCACGGCCATAGGCATGGCGCAGTGCCTGGGCGCGGCCGGCGAGCACCAGGGCGTCGCAGGCCATTTCCTGGTCGGCGCGGAAGGCGCGGAAGGCCCTCCAGGCGACCGGATTGAACCAGTGGATGGCGAGGACGAGCAGCGCGACCCAGTTCGCGATCAGGTCCCCCCGGACATGGTGGCCGAGCTCATGGGCCAGCGCGAGGGCGCGCTCCTGCTCGTCATAGCGCTCGGTGAAGTCGCACGGAAAGGCGACATATTTGCGCAGCACGCCGAAGGCGAGCGGCCCGTGCACCGCGTCCGTCTCGATCACGCGCACCTTGCCCTGCGCCACGGTGCGATCGACGCGGGCGGCCCTGAGCAGCCGGGCGCAGTGGCGGCGATGCGCGATCAGGTGCCAGGCGAGAAAGGCCAGCGCGCCGATCGCCCACAGGCCGAGGCCCAGGATCAGCAAGCTGGGACCGCTCGCGCCATAAGTGGGCGCGACCAGCGCCGCGGTGGCCGGGTGGCTGCCGGTGCCGATCTCGATCATCGTCACCGCGCCCTTGTCGATCCCGGCGGGCAGCGCCTCCGGCTTGATCACGCCGGTGACGATCCCGGGCACATCCGCCTCGCGGACGAAGGGCGCGATCAGGCTGGTGAGCTGCCAGTCGCCCGGCAGCGGGGGCAGCAGCATGCGGATCACCGGCAGCGCCCAGAGCGCATAGGCCATTTGCGGGCCGAACGCGCGGCGGACGGGCGCCCGGATCGCGAGCACCAGCAGCATCAGCAGCGTGCTGGCGACAAAGGTCTCGATGAGCCAGCCGGTCATTGCTTGAGCTCCTTCAGCAGCGCCTCGATCTCGGCGATGTCCTGTTCGGTGAGTTCGTCGCGCTCGGCGAGATGCGCGACCAGCGGCGTCAGCCTGCCGCCGAAGAGGCGGTCCATCAGCTTGCGCGATTCCCCGGCAACATAGTCGCCGCGCACGACCAGCGGGCGATAGAGGTAGCGCCGCCCCTCTTCCTGGTGCGCGATGATGTTCTTGGCGAGCAGGCGCCCGAGCAGGGTCTTGACCGTGTTGGCGCTCCAGCCGCGCTCGGCGGGCACGCGCTCGGCCACTTCCTGGGCGGTGAGCGGCGACTCTTCCCACAGCACTTCCATCACGGCGTGCTCGGCGTCGCTGATCCGTTCCGTCATCGTTCCCTCTTTCCTCGACTACTGTTGTAATCGTTACGATTACATCTGTAGTCAAGTGGGTGAACGCCGGCTGAACGAATTTCGTCGGACTTTTCGGGCGCCCTTGGGGCGAGGGCGTGAAACTGTCGGGATCGTTTACAGCCGCACGAGATGGTTAAGAGCCGATAACCAGCGTGAAGCCCGGAAATCCTCGGCTCGCGCGAACTGGCACGGGGGCTGCAAAGTAAAAGGCACCCCAAGCGTTCAACGCTTCATTCCAGGGTGGGTCGACCGCTACTTTCCCCGGTCTCGCGTCGACCCACCCGACCCGGGGTTCCCCGAAAGCTGATGTCGAATAGGGCGCGACTCGCCCCATGAACCGTCATCCCCGCCTTAGCAGGGATGACGAGAGCAGTGGCCGCAACGCCGGCGGTTATGCGGAAGCCGCTCCGGCGCCCTTGTCGGCCAGCAGCGCACCCAGCTCGCCGCTCTCGAACATCTCCATCATGATGTCCGAGCCGCCCACGAACTCGCCCTTCACATAGAGCTGCGGGATGGTCGGCCAGTCGGAGAATTCCTTGATCCCCTGGCGGATGCCCTGGTCCTGGAGCACGTCGACGCTCTCGAACTCGGCACCGAGATGGTTGAGGATCGCCACCGCGCGGCTGGAAAAGCCGCACTGCGGGAAGAGCGGGCTGCCCTTCATGAACAGCAGCACCGTGTTGCTGTCGACCAGCGCCTTGATGCGCGCCTGGGTATCGTCGGTCACTTCACTTACTCCTCGAGCGGCGCTTCGGTGGTGAGCTGGAGCGCGTGGAGCACGCCGCCCATGCGCCCGCCGAGCGCGGCATAGACCGCCTGGTGCTGGCGCACCCGCGGCATGCCCTTGAACATCGGCGCGACCACGCGCGCCGCATAATGATCGCCGTCCCCGGCAAGATCGGTGATCTCGACCCGGGCATTGGGGATGCCGGCCTTGATCAGGTCCTCGATCTCGGCGGCAGCCATCGGCATCAGACTTCGCCCATCAGCTGGCGGCGCGCCTCGACCGCCTGCTCCGCGAGCGCGCGGCGCACGGTGGCGTCGTCGGTCTCGATGCCGGCGGCGAGCAGGTCGCCGAGCAGCTTGCGGATCACGTCCTCGTCGCCGGCTTCCTCGAAATCGGCCTGGACGACCGCCTTGGCATAGGCGTCGGTCTCTTCCGGGGTCAGCTTCATCTGCGCGGCGGCCCATTGGCCGACCAGCCGGTTGCGGCGCGCGGTGACGCGGAAGGCCATGTCCTCGTCGCGCGCGAACTTCGCCTCGAATGCCTTTTCGCGATCGTCGAACGTGGTCATTGCAATCCCCTAACTGGCGTTTGGTGCGGAGATAGGGGGGCGATGGGCATAGGGCAAGCCAGCCTTCTCCCCTCCCTGGAAGGGAGGGGTCGGGGATGGGTGGATATACGCGATACGGCGGGAGCGGGCTTCGAACCCCGGCAGTATCGCCAAGCCTCCACCCACCCCCAGCCCCTCCCTTCCAGGGAGGGGAGCGCCTAGATCGTCACCACGACCTTCCCGATCACCTGGCGCGCGGCCATCTTGGCGATCGCCTTGCCGCCATCGGCCAGCGCGAAGGTCTCGGTGACCCTGGGCGCGATCCTGCCCTCGCCCCACAGCCGGAACAGCTGGCCGACATGCGCCGCATTGGCCTTGGGATCGCGCGCCGCGAAGGCGCCCCAGAACACGCCGCACACGTCGCAGCTCTTGAGCAGGGTAAGGTTGAGCGGCAGCCTGGGGATGCCCGCCGGGAAGCCGACCACCAGATAGCGCCCTTCCCAGCCGATCGCGCGCAGCGCCGGCTCGGCATAGTCGCCGCCCACCGGATCGTAGATCACATCGGCGCCCTGCGGGCCCAGCGCCGCCTTGAACTGTTCGGCCAGCGCCTTGGACTGGTCCTTGTCGAACGGCGCGCGGCCATAGACGAGCGCCTCGTCCGCGCCCGCCGCCCTGGCCGCCGCCGCCTTCTCCTCCGAGGAGACCGCCGCCACCACGCGCGCGCCGAACGCCTTGCCCAGTTCCACCGCGGCAAGGCCGACGCCGCCCGCCGCGCCCAGCACCAGCAGATTATGCCCCTCGCGCAGATGCCCGCGATCGAGCAGCGCGTGGATCGTCGTCGCATAGGTGAGCAGCAGCGCCGCGCCCTCTTCGAAGCTGCGGCCCTCGGGCAGGCGGAACAGGCGGAAGGCCTCGATCGCGATCTTCTCCACCAGCCCGCCATGGCCGGTCACCGCAATCACCCGGTCGCCCACCGCCCAGTCGGTCACGCCCTCGCCCACGCTCTCGATCACGCCGGCGATCTCGCCGCCCGGCGCAAAGGGGCGCGGCGGCTTGAACTGGTACTTGTCCTCGATGATCAGGAAATCGGGATAGTTGATCGCGCAGGCCTTCACCGCGACCACGACCTGCCCCTTCCCCGCTGCCGGATCGGGCAGATCCTCCAGGATTAGAGTATCAGGTCCGCCCGGTTGCTTCGAGAGCAATGCCTTCATTCGCCGTCTCCACCGCAAGCCAGGGGCGATCCTTTGCCATCCCGGCTTCGAATTTCGAAATCGCGGTATCTTGTGCCAGCGTCATGCCGATCTCGTCCAGCCCTTCCATCAGGCATTGGCGGCGGAACGGGTCGAGATCGAAGGCGAAGCGATCCTGGAAGGGCGTGGTGACGGTCATCGTCTCCAGGTCGATGGTGATCTCGTCGGTCCTCGCGACTTCGACCAGCCGGTCCACCGCTTCCTGCGGCAGCACCACCGGCACGATGCCGTTCTTGAAGGCATTGCCCGAGAAGATGTCCGAGAAGCTCGGCGCGATCACGGCCCTGACGCCCAGATCGGCAAGCGCCCAGGCGGCATGCTCACGGCTGGATCCGCAGCCGAAATTGTCGCCGGCGACGAGCACGGGCGCACCGGCATAGCGCGGATCGTCGAAGACATTGCCCGGCTGCGCGCGCACGCTCTCGAAGGCGCCCCTGCCCAGCCCCTCGCGCGTGGTGGTCTTCAGCCAGTGCGCCGGAATGATGATGTCGGTGTCGATGTTGCTCGCGCCCCACGGATAGGCGCGCCCCTCGACCTTGCGAACGGCTTCCACGCTACACAACCTCCCCGATCAGCGGGTGGCCATGATCTCCGCCCTGGCCTCGACCGTCTTGCCCGTGGCCGCATAGGCCGCGGCCAGGCCGCTCAGCACCGTACCCGCAATCAACGCGACTAGCGCCCGCTTCATAGAACATCCCCTTACGCATCCTCCGACATCAGCTCCCTGACATCGGTGAGGCGCCCCCGGATCGCCGCTGCCGCCGCCATTGCGGGTGAAAGCAGGTGCGTCCGCGCCCCCGGACCCTGCCTCCCTACGAAATTACGGTTCGAGGTGGAAGCACAACGTTCGCCGCTGGGAACCTTGTCGGGGTTCATCGCGAGACACATCGAGCAGCCCGGCTCGCGCCATTCGAACCCGGCCTCGCGGAAGATGCGGTCCAGCCCCTCCGCCTCGGCCTGGCGCTTGACCAGGCCGGAACCCGGCACGATCAGCGCCTGGCGGATGCGGTCGGCGACGTGATGGCCCTTCACCACCGCCGCGGCGGCGCGCAGATCCTCGATCCGGCTGTTGGTGCACGAGCCGATGAAGACATGCTCGATGGGAACATCCTCCATCCGCATGCCCGGGGTCAGCCCCATATAATCGAGCGACTTCTGCGCGGCGGCCCGCTTGGCGGGGTCTGCGAAGCTCTCCGGATCGGGCACGGCGCCGGTGATCGGCACCACGTCCTCCGGGCTGGTGCCCCAGGTGAGCGACGGCGCGATGTCGCTGGCCTGCAGGATCACGCTCTTGTCGTACACGGCGCCGGCGTCGCCGGGCAGCGTCCGCCACCAGGCGACGGCCCTGTCCCAGGCCGCGCCGGCCGGGGCCATCGGGCGCCCCTTGAGATAGGCATAGGTCGTCTCGTCGGGCGCGATCAGGCCCGAGCGGGCGCCGCCCTCGATCGACATGTTGGAGACGGTCAGCCGCCCCTCGATCGACATGTTCCGGATCACGTCGCCCGTGAACTCGATGACATAGCCGGTGCCGCCGGCCGCGCCGATCCGGCCGATGATCGCCAGCACGACATCCTTGGGGCTCACACCGAAGCCGAGCGTCCCGTCGACGCGGATCTCCAGCGTCCTGGACTGTTTCAGCAACAGCGTCTGCGTGGCGAGGACATGCTCCACCTCGCTGGTGCCGATGCCGAACGCCAGGGCGCCGAGCGCGCCGTGCGCGGACGTATGGCTGTCACCGCACACCAGCGTCGCCCCGGGCAGGGTGAAGCCCTGTTCCGGCCCGATCACGTGCACGATGCCCTGCCGTGCATCGAGCGCGTCGATATAGGGCACGCCGAACTCGGCGACGTTCGCCCGCAGCGCGGCGAGCTGGCCGGCGCTCGCCGGATCGGCGATCGGCAGCATCTGCCCCGCGGCGTCCACGCGCGGCGTGGTCGGCAGGTTGTGATCGGGGACCGCCAGCGTCAGGTCCGGGCGGCGCACCGGCCGCCCCGCCGCGCGCAGGCCGGCAAAGGCCTGGGGGCTGGTCACCTCATGAACGAGGTGGCGGTCGATATAGATCAGGCAGGTTCCGTCGTCCCGGCGCTCGACCACATGGTCGGCCCAGATCTTCTCGTAAAGGGTACGCGGTTGAGCGGTCATGCGGGCGCTTTAGTCGATTCTTGCGCACAGGCAAGCGTTCGTGCAATTTTCCGTCGCATAGTTGAACTATTCTCCGGTCAGCGGCCCAGCCGCGCCGCCTCGCCCCTGAGATAGGCATGCAGCGCCGCGATCTCCATGTCGCCGAGCGCATGCACGGCGTCCCGCGCGACGGCCGATATCGGGCCGCGATCGCGCCCATGCCTCCCCATCCCGGCGCGCAGCAACCTGTGGAAGGCGGCGGGATCCTGGCCGGCGGCCCGGGGCGCCAGCGCGGGGGCGGCCGGTCCGTCGCCCGGCGCATGGTCGTCGCCCAGCCGATGGCACGCGGCACAGGCAGTGTCATAGACATAGCGACCGGTCTCGGGCGGCCGATGCGCGGGGGCGAGCCGGACATGGCGAACGCTCTCCTCGAAGCTGCCGGTCAGCATGCCCAGGCGCGGCAGCGGGCCATAGCTGGTCTCGACGCGCGAATCCCCCGCCCCCGGCTTCAGCGTGCGCAGCCAGGCGATGATCCGGCCGAGATCGTCATCGGCCCAGCTGCCAAGCGCCCGGCTGGGCATGCGGAAGAGCGTGCTGCCGTCCCGCTTCACACCGTACCGGATCAGCCGGACGAGCTCGGCGTCCGAATATCCCGCGAGCTTGCGGGCAAGCGCGGGCGGAGCGATCGTGCCGGCCAGCCGGTCGCTGGTCCAGACGCGCCCCTCGCCGTTCGGCCCGTGGCAGCCGCGACAGCCCGCCAGCCTGGCGAGCCTGCCCCCCTCGGCGATCGCGGCGGGATCGCGGGGAATGGCGACTCTGTCGTCCGGCACGGCATGGCCGCGTCCGATGATCCACTCGGAGCCAACGAACAGCCCGGCCGCCAGCACGATGGCGATCGCCACCAGCGCCTCGAACAGCTTCACCGCACGCCGCATCGGATTCCCCCCGGATTCCCCGGGGCGATCCAGAGCCTAGTTTCGTTACAGCGCCGCGACGAAGCCTGCCGGCGCCCTCCCGGTCAGCCGGCGCCCGCCATTTCCTTCGGCGAGACATAGGCCGGATCGTGCGCGAAGGGCAGCGGCCGCCCCGCCCGCAGCGCCTCCAGGACTTCCGCGAACCCGGTCTCGCACCGGAAGCCGAGGCGACGCTCGGCGCGGGCGGCGTCGTAGACGCGGCCGATGCGCTCCGGGAGCGCCCAGCCCCGCGCCCGGTACAGCTCCGGCGCATCGGGGAAATAGCGCGCGATCACGGCGCCGGCATCGGCCTTGAGCGCGGCGCAGTCCGCCCGCGCGAAGGGCGTCGGCGCGGAGACGATGAAGACGTCGAAGCCGATCTCCGGCGCCTGTTCGAGCGCGCGCAGATGGGCCCGCGCGGCATCCTCCGCGGTCAGCCGGCGGTACAGCAGCTCGTTCGCCTTCATGTTCTCGCCGGAGAGTCCCCGATCGGTGTCGTCCTCCTCCGGGAAGAAGCGGCTGGTGCGCAGCACGACGCAATTGAGCCCGTCGTTCAGCCAGGCCAGGCGGCAGAGCTGCTCGGCGGCGAGCTTGGTGACGCCATAGATGTTGCGCGGCTCGATCGGCCCCGCATCCTCATCGAGCCAGATCGCCGCGTCTCCCGCCTCGTCGCGGATCGCCTGGCTGATCATCAGCGAAGTGGTGGAAGTGAAGACGAACCGGTCGTGCCCGGCACGGGCCGCCGCCTCGAGCAGGTTCAGCGTGCCGGTGACGTTGACGTCGACGAACGCCTGGGCCGGATAGCGCGCGATGTCGGGCTTGTGCAGCGCTCCGCCATGGATCACCGCCTCGATCCCGCGCTCGGCAAAGACCCGGTCGATCAAGGCGCGATCCGCCACCGATCCGATCACGTCGGTGTCCGCGCCCGGCGCGATGTCGAGCCCGGTCACGACATGCCCCTTCGCGCGCAACATCGGTGCGAGGAACCGGCCGAGCCAGCCGGACGAGCCTGTCAGCAGAATGTGCATGGGCGCTCGATAGACGAGCCTCAGCTGCGCCGCCAGTCCGACACGAGGTAGCGGCAGGATGGCGCGGTCCAGTGCGTCGAGAAATGCGAGGCTCCCGCCTCGCGGTCGCGCGCCGTCTCCAGATCGGCCGGCAGATCCAAAGCCACAAGAAACACGATCAGCCCGGTCAGGCCGCAGACCATCCTACGCATGCACAAACCCCGTTACGCCCGTGCGCCGATATCCCGGCACACCCTCTCCGGCAGGTTGCAGCAGTGCGACCTTGTGCTGCGGCGAGCCCCCATGCACCGGATGGTCATGCGGCGCCGCAGCGATGCGACGAATCCGGACATGCGGGCGACCATGCCGCACGCATGCACGTCGAAAGCGGGGAGATCAGGCCAGGCTGGGGACGGTGGAGGCCCGGGCCTCCGCGGGTTCGCCCGCATCGGCCCATTCGGTGCGGCGCTTCACGCCGGGATTGAGGAACAGCACCGGCAGCTTGAGAAACAGCAGCTCGGAATGGATGAACCCGTCGATCGCCCGCTCCCACCAGCGGGGATCGCGCTTGCCGTTCGCCCTGAGCCAGCCGTCATAGGGCGCCCAGTGGCTCGGCTCGTCCTTCTCGATGACCCGGAAGATCTTCATCAGCACCTTGTCGTGCCGCACCAGCGGATGCCGGAGCAGGACGTCGACCTGCTTGTAGCCGCGCTGCTCGGTGAGGGAGATCACCCGGCACAGCTTCTCGAACTGCGCGTCGTCGTCGATCACCGCCTGGGTATCGAGCTCGTCGATCGTGCGGCGGAACATGATCTCGACGAACCGGTCGATATGCCCGCATGTCCGATCGACCTGGAGCGGCATCTTGCCCTGCAGCTCGAACCAGCGCTTGAACATCACATAATGCTTGCGCTCGTCGGCCCGGTGCTTCTCGATCGCGGCGATCAGCGCATGGTCGTCGGGCGCGCGCGCCTTCACCGCCTCGAGCACCCGGTCGATGCTCGTGTACCCGCGATGCTCGTTATAGATGTAGATCGAGCCCAGCAGGTCGAGATAGCGGCGGCGGAACCATGCTAGCATCGAAGAATGCTACGCTTTTGTTTCCGCCCCCGCCAGTCGCGCGAAGATTAATTCGCGGTCATGTGGCCTTGCCGCCGCTCAGGCGGCGACGAGCGCCACCTCATATTTCGCCGTCGTCTTCTCCGCGACTTCCGCTTCGGTGACCCCGGGCGCCAGCTCGACCAGGCGGAAGGGCGAATCATGGTCCGTGCGCTGGAACACCGCGAGATCGGTGATGATCATGTCGACCACGTTCCTGCCGGTGAGCGGCAGCTCGCAGCTCGGCACGAACTTGGGATCGCCGTTCTTGGAGTTGTGCTCCATCACCACGATGATCTTCTTCACGCCGGCGACCAGGTCCATCGCGCCGCCCATGCCCTTGATCATCTTGCCGGGGATCATCCAGTTGGCGATGTCGCCGCCTTCGCTGATCTCCATCGCGCCCAGCACGGTCAGGTCGATATGGCCGCCGCGGATCATCGCGAAGCTCTGCTCCGATCCGAAATAGACCGACTGGGGCAGCTCGCTGATCGTCTGCTTGCCGGCATTGATCAGGTCGGGATCGACTTCGTCGTCATAGGGGAACGGCCCGATGCCGAGCATGCCGTTCTCCGACTGGAGCGTGACCTCCACGCCTTCCGGAATATGGTTCGCCACCAGCGTGGGGATACCGATGCCCAGATTGACGTAGAAGCCGTCCCGCAGCTCCTTCGCGGCACGCGCCGCCATCTCATCGCGGGTCCAGGCCATTATTTCTTCTCCTCGGCCGGATCGGCCCATTGCTTGTCCTTGGGGAACACATCGTCCATCCCGCCCTTCAGGCCGCTGCCATAGACGGGGTTCGGCAGGATGAACCAGCCATGCCCCCAGAGCGGCGCGATCAGCGTGTTGGCGGTGGTGTTGCGGCGGGCGGTAACCGACAGCTCCCTGGCGTTGAACAGGTCGCTGAAATCGCCCAGCTGGTCGCCGCCCATCGCGACGATGCAATAGCGCTCGGCGATCTTCCAGCGCCGCTCGTCCTTGCCGCCGGGCGCGGCGTCGTCGCGCAGGATCAGCGTGTCGCCAAGCGTCACCGGCCCCAGCCCGGCATGGTCCAGCGCCTGGATCGTGAACGCGGCGGTGCTCGCCGAGCGATTGGTATTGTAGATCACGGTGATGCCGTCGCCGCGGATCGCCGCGATCGTCTCGGCGGCGCCGGGCACCGCCTCCACCTTGTCGGCCCCGGTCTCTTCCCAGCGCGTCCAGCGGCCCTGGTCATAGCCGGGCCCGCGCCGGGCGGCGTCGCTCTCGAAGCCCAGGTTGAGCAGCACCGTCTCGTCCACGTCGAACACCACGGCCAGCGGACGCTTGCCGCAGGTCTCGAACCGCGGCGAGGCCAGCGTCGAATCGCGCGTCATCACGACCGAGGTGACCTGGCTCTTGTCACGGCGGAAGCGCAGCTCGCCATGGATATAGTTCCACAGCGCCGCATAGGCCTGCAGGCTGAGCGCCGAAGCCTCGCCCGAGCCATAGAGGAACTGCATCTCGGGCGGCACGCTGCCCGGCGCAGCCACCGGCCCCGGCACCGGCGCGGCCGGAACGCCGCTCGGCGGCGGCAGCCTGGTCAGGTTGGTGAGCTGGACCTTCTTGCCGTCCTCGGTCTCGAACACCTGGCCCGGCTGCGGTGCCGGCCGCTCGGCCTTGTCCTTCTTGCGCTTGTGATCCTGCGAGGTCTTGATCACGCCCGCCGCGGCGCCCAGCGGCACCGCCGCCGCGGCGATGCAGCCCGAAAGGCTGCTCGCGGCGAGCGCGAGGCCCGCGATCGCGCAGGCCCGGTTCACGCCGCCCCCAGCGTCTCTGGGCGGGGCCGGGTGGTCCGGAACTCGATCTTCTTGTCATAGGGCGCGCCGATGATCATGCGCTTCACATAGATGCCCGGCAGGTGGATCTGATCGGGATCGAGGCTGCCCACCGGCACGACTTCCTCCACCTCGGCCACGCAGATGCGCCCCGCGGTCGCCATCGGCTGGTTGAAGTTGCGCGCGGTCTTGCGGAAGATCAGGTTGCCGCTCTCATCGGCCTTCCAGCCCTTGATGATCGACAGGTCGCTGCGGATGCCCCGCTCGAGGATATATTCCTCGCCGTCGAACAGCTTCACTTCCTTGCCCTCGGCCACCAGCGTGCCGACGCCGGTCTTGGTGTAGAAGCCCGGGATCCCTGCCCCGCCCGCGCGGCAGCGCTCGGCCAGCGTGCCCTGGGGGCAGAATTCCACCTCGAGCTCACCGCTCAGATACTGCCGCTCGAACTCCTTGTTCTCGCCGACATAGGAGGAGATCATCTTCTTCACCTGGCGGGTGCGCAGCAGCTTGCCCAGCCCCTCGCCGTCGATGCCGGCATTGTTCGAGGCGATGGTGAGGTCCCTGGTCCCCGCATCGCGGATCGCGTCGATCAGCCGCTCGGGAATGCCGCACAGGCCGAAACCGCCCGCGCAGATCGTCATGCCGTCGAACAGCAGCCCTTCCAGCGCTGCCGTGGCGTTGGGGTAGAGCTTCTTCATCCGCGATTCTCTCCTGACTTCGCCCGGGGCGATAGTCCGGCGCGGAAGCCCGGGTCAAGCGAACCTGAATCAGCTTTCAACTTCGCTGCATCGCAGCAAATGCCGGGACTGCCCGCCATCCAACCTGAACAGGAGATGATCAACCCCGGCGGTGTGGCACAAAGGCAACACGGCAGGATTGTAATTAAATTGCCATATTGCACTGCGGAATCGGAGGCCTACGTAGAGGCCCGGATGGCCATCCGAACCTGAGTATCAAAGTCCAAAGGTAGGAAAAGAAATGCGAATTCTCGCAACGACCGCGCTCGCCCTGGTGGCGGCCACCGCAACCCCCGCCCTCGCGCAGGACGGCACCTTCCAGGGTCCGCGCGCCGAAGTGATCGGCGGCTGGGACCGCGTGAACGGCGATGGCGACGGCAAGTCGGGTTTCGTCTATGGCGGCGCCATCGGCTATGACCTGCAGCGCGGCAAGGCCGTGTTCGGCGTGGACGCCGAAGTGACCGGCTCGACCACCAAGGTCACCGATGCCGGCGTCACCGTGAAGGCCGGCCGTGACCTGTATGCGGGCGTTCGCGCCGGTGTCGCCGTCACCCCGACCACCCTGATCTACGCCAAGGGCGGCTACACCAACGGCCGCATCACCGGCGAGACCGGCAATGTCCGCGTCTCCGACAATCTGGACGGCTTCCGCCTGGGCGCCGGCGTCGAGCACGCCTTCGGCCAGCGCCTCTACGGCAAGGTCGAGTATCGCTACTCGAACTACAGCCAGGACGTGGAGCGTCACCAGGTGCTCGCGGGCCTCGGCGTCCGCTTCTGATCTTCCGATCCGAGCAGGAAGGGGCCGCGCGGGCGACTGCGCGGCCCTTTTCCGTTTGCGGTTCCGCTGCGATAGCGCCGCATGCTCGCACTCATTCTCGCCTGGATCGTCGGGGTGAACCTGTGGACGATGCTGCGCTTCCGGCAGGACAAGCGGCGCGCGGCGGCCGGCTTGCGCCGCGTTCCGGAGGCGCAACTGCTCCGGCTCGCGCTGCTGGGCGGCACGCCGGGCGCGTTCGCGGCACGGCGGCTGTTCCGCCACAAGACCCGGAAGCAGCCCTTCTCCACGCACCTCGCGCTGATCGCCGCCGCGCAGCTGGCCGTCGCGATCGCGCTCCTCGCCCTGTGGCTCCGGAAATGAGCGGCTATCAAACAAGTGCCTGATCTTTCACCGCCATCCCGGCCTTGAGGTGACGAAGGAAGAATATGGGTCTCAGCCTAGGGCCCGTCGTCCAGCATGATCGAGCGGTGCGGCGCGCGCCCGCCATAGCTTTGCTCGGCCACCTTCGCCCCCGCCGCGCGCAGCGCGTCCGGCCGGTCCGGCGAGCGCACGCCGACGATCGCGGCTTCGAACTTCATCGTCCCGGCAAAGGCCGGCACCGCGCGCACCCGCTCCAGCCAGCCCGCCGTGCGCGGCCAGCGCGCCGGGTCGATCTCGAACCCGGCGAGCGAGGCGTTGCGGAAGAAGCACGCATAAGTGAAGTCCGCGGTGCAGACATGGTCGAACAGAAAGCCGTCCGCCGGCGCCCGCGCCTCGATCCAGTCGAGCGCTTCGGGCAGGTCGCGCGTCGTCACCTGCGCGATCAGGGCGTGGTCGGGCTCGCGCTTCCAGACATAGGGGACGATCGTCTTCTGGTAGAAGAGCCGCCAGATGATCAGGTCGCCGAGCCGGCTGTCGGCATATTCCTCCATCCAGCGCGCCTTTGCCCGATCGGCCGCGCCCCGGGGCATCAGCGGCGGCGCGGGCCAGCGCTCGTCGACATATTCCGCGATCACGGTCGAGTCGTTGAGCACCAGCGCGCCGTCGATCAGCACCGGGATGCGGCGCAAGGGGCTCACCCGGGTGAATTCCTCGGTGCCGTAGAAGGGCACGATCGGGTCCATCTCATAATCGACGCCCTTGTGATCGAGGGCGACGAATACCTTGCGGGCATAGGGCGACACATGATTGCCAATGATCAGCATGGCGCCAGGGGTTACGCTCCCCGCCCCGCCCGGTCTAGACATGGGCCATGACCGCGAAACGAACCGGGGGCCGGATCCTCGTCGACAATCTGGTCGCGCAAGGCTGCGACCGCATCTTCCACGTGCCGGGCGAGAGCTTCCTCGCCGTGTTGGACGCGCTGCACGACGTGCCCGCGATCGACGTGGTCACCTGCCGCCAGGAAGGCGGCGTCGGCTTCATGGCCTGTGCCGACGGCGCGATGACCGGCCGGCCCGGCATCGCCTTCGCGACGCGCGGGCCGGGCGCGACCAACGCCTCGATCGGCGTGCACGTCGCCATGCAGGATTCGCAGCCGATGATCCTGTTCGTCGGCGATGTCGACCGCGGCATGCGCGACCGCGAGGGCTTCCAGGAAGTCGACCTGCCCGCGATGTTCGCTCCGCTCGCCAAATGGGCGACGCGGATCGAGGATGCGCGCCGCATCCCGGAATATGTCGCCCGCGCCTGGGCCGTCGCGACTTCGGGCCGGCCGGGACCGGTGGTGATCGCGCTGCCCGAGGACATGCTGCGCGACGAAGTCGAGGCGCTGGACCGGCCCGCCCTCGCGCCGCCGCTCCAGTCGCCCGATTTCGTCGAGATCGACCTGCTCTATGACGAACTGCGCAAGGCGAAGCGCCCGGTCGCGATCGTCGGCGGCGCCGGCTGGGACGGCGAGACCGGCGAGGAATTCGCCAGGTTCGCCGAGCGGATCGGCCTGCCCGTGGCCGGCGCCTTCCGCCGGCAGGACGCGATCCTGAACAGCTCGCCCGCCTGGGCCGGCAATCTCGGCTATGGCCCGAATCCGAAGCTGGTCCAGCGGATCAGGGAGGCCGACCTGCTGCTCGTCGTCGGCGCCCGCCTCGGCGAGGCGACGACCGACGGCTATGCGCTGATCACGCCCGACCATCCGGGCCAGACGCTGGTCCATGTCCATCCCGATCCAGGCGAGCTCAACCGCGTCTATCTGGCCGACCTGCCGATCTGCGCCCGCCCCTTCGAGTTCGCGGCGACGCTGGCGGCCGAGGAGGAAGCCGAGCTGCCCCGCTTCGACGCCGAGGCCGCCCATGCCGACTGGATCGAATGGTCCACGCCGAAGCCGCGCGAGGGCGTTGCCCTCGACCTCGGCCAATGCGTCGCGGCGATGCGCGCGGCGATGCCGGCGGACACGATCATCTGCAACGGCGCCGGCAATTTCTCGAGCTGGTGGCACCGCTACTGGCCCTATGGCCCCCAGCCCTCGCAGCTCGCTCCCACCGCCGGTGCGATGGGCTATGGCGTGCCTGCCGCCGTGGCGGCGGCGCTGCGTTTCCCGGATCGCGCGGTGGTCGCGCTCGCGGGCGATGGCGACTTCCTGATGAACGGCCAGGAGCTCGCCACCGCCGTCCAGCACGGCGCCGACCTGATCGTCCTCCTGGTCGACAACGCCGCCTATGGCACGATCCGCATGCACCAGGAGCGCGAATATCCCGCGCGCCTCTCGGGCACGACGCTGCGGAATCCGGATTTCGCCGCGCTCGCCCGCGCCTATGGCGGCTGGGCCGAGACAGTGGAGGCGACCGCGCAGTTCGCCCCCGCGCTGGACCGCGCCCTCGCCCGGCCGGGCCTGCGCCTGCTCCATCTCAAGACCGATATCGAGTTCATCACCCCGGGGCTCACCGTCTCGGGCCTCAGGAGCAAATAATCCCGCCGGCCCACGGCCTTGGCCGCCCTGCCGCCGCTATAATGCGGGCAGGACAATCGAAGAGGCGAGTATATGGGCTGGCGGCACCTGCACGTCGGGCAGAAGGGCGACAATCTGACCATCCAGAACCGCCGGGTCTGGCAGGAGGAATGGCGCTGGATCAATGCCGAGACCGTGCGCCTGCCCGATCCGCTGGTGCCGATGGACATACTTTCGCACATGATCTGCGAAATCGGCCCGAGGACCCGCCCCGTGCGCTTCGCCGCGCACAAGCTGCAAAGCGATCTCTGGTCGTTCTACGTCCCCGATTGAGCGGCGGGCCCCGGATCGGGATCCAGGGCGAGAAGCCGAACAAGCCTTTGAAACCGTTTCCGTCATCCCCGCACAGGCGGGGATCCAGGACCAAGGGCGGGGCAGGCGCAGCAGCCCCCGTCCTCTTCCGGAAAGCGTTCGCGCGATCGCTTCGATCGTCCCGGGCTCCCCTGGATCCCCGCCTGCGCGGGGATGACGACGGAGGGAAGCGGGGATGACGGCTGTTGGGGCACCCCTTGTCTCAAGGGGATAAGTGCCAGGGAAGATCAGCCGGTCGCGAGCCCCTCCGCGATCTCCCACCAGGCCGGATCGCGCTTGCGCCCCAATATCGCCGCCGCGGTTTGCCCCTTGTCGTCGGGAATGTCCCCGCGCGCGCCGGCGCGGACGAACATGGCGAAATGCTCCGCCGCGCTGCCCTTCTTCAGCATCAGGTGCAGCGCCGTCCGGCCCTTCCCGTCCCGCGCATCGGGATCGGCGCCGCCGATCAGCAGCTCCTCCGCCGGCCCGAACCTGCTCCAGCCCACGGCCCCCAGCAACGGCGTCTCGCCGCGGCCGGCGCCTTCCTCGATATCCGCGCCATATGCGAGCAGCAGCCGGATCGTCGCGCGATCCTCGTTCCAGGCGGCGGCGAACAGGCAATGATTCGAGTCGCAACCCGCCTCCAGCAGATGCGCGGCGAGCGGGTGGTTCCCGCCATGCGCCACCGCGAACCACAAGGGCGTCGCGCGCCATTCGCCTTCGGTGAAGGCGGCATCGTCGAGCCCCAGGCCGAGCGCGAGCAGCAGCTCGGCCATGGCGATGCCGGTGCCCGGCGTCGCACAGGCCAGGTGCAGCCAGTTCCGCCCGCGCGCATCGCGATGGCCAAGCAGGTCGGGCCTGGCCGCCAGCCCCGCGCGCACTTCCTCGACGCGGTGCCGGCGGACACTCTCGGTGAGGCTGGTCTTCGAAACCATGCCGCATCCTATCCTCGAATCCCGTGCACGCGAAGAGGCCGTCCCGGTCGCCCGGAACGGCCTCCCCTGAGCATCCTCCAAGGGATCAGATATCGTCGCCGAGCGCGCCCTTCACCTTGCCCATGAGCTGCTGGCCCTTGCCCTTCAGCTCCTGGACCTTGCCCTCGGCGTCGAGCTTGTCGTCCGCGCGGGTGCGGTTGGGATCGTCGGCATCGCCCGCCATCGCCTGCTTGGCCTTGCCGACCAGCTCGTTGACGTTGCCCTTGATCTTGTCGGTAAGTTCACCCATGATTTCAACCTCCTGGCCGCGGATCGGCGCTTGGCCGCGCCGGTGATCCGTAGACTGAAACAACGGTCCGCGCCGGTTATGGGTTCCGTCATGCCAGAGCGGATTGCCGAGCATTATGAACGTCATGCGCATGCCTTCGATCATGCGCGGCGCAAGCGCTTCACCGAGCGACCATGGCTGGACCGCTTCCTGCTGGGCGTGCCGAAGCGCGCCCCGGTCCTCGATCTTGGCTGCGGCGCGGGCGAGCCGATCGCGCGCTATCTGCACGACGCGCACCATCCGATCACCGGCGTCGACGTCTCGGCGAAGATGATCGCGCTCTGCCGCACCCGCTTCCCGCGCGAGCGCTGGATCGCGGCGGACATGCGCGGCGTGGTGCTGGACGGCATGTTCGGCGGGATCATCGCCTGGGACAGCCTTTTCCATCTTCCCGCCGACGACCAGCTCGCCTTGCTCGAGCGGATGGCGCCCTGGCTGTCGCCCGGCGGCGCGCTGCTGTTCAACAGCGGGCCGGAACGCGGCACCGCGATGGGCTGTCAGTTCGGCGAGCAGCTCTATCATGCCAGCGCCGGCCCGGCGGAATATCGCGCCGTGTTCGCAAGGACCGGCCTGTTCGAAGTCGCCCATGCGCCCGAGGACGCGGCGACCGGGGGCCGATCGGTATGGCTGGTGCGGCGGCCGCATTAGGTCTCCCGCCTCCCACAAATTCCGCGCAACCGGCTTCCGTTGAAACCACACCCGTCATCCCCGCCTGCGCAGGGATGACGGTAGAGAAGCGGGGATGATGGCGGAGAAACGGGAATGTCGGTGGAGAAACGGGAATGTCGGGGCTTGCCGATCGAGTCCCGGCCTCGGCCCGAAGTCCGCATGACATAAGCCCCTTACGGCGCCACCTTCTGCAGGAAGGCGATCACCGCAGTCCAGGCGGGTTCGGCGCCCTCGGGGTTCTTCGCGCGCAGCAGCGTGGAGGAACCATGCGCCCCGCCCTGCTTGGGCACGAACTGCTCCTTCTGCCCGGGCACCGCGGCCAGGATGTCGCGCACCGCGTCGATCTCCCGCCCGTCCTGCGCCGAGGTGGCGAACACCGGCGCCTTCACGTTCGCGGCGGCCGTGCGCACCATCGTCTTGTTGTCGAAATACTCGCCGGGCGAGAACGCCATCACGGCCTTTACCTGATCGGGATAGTCCGCGGCGAGCAGGAAGACGAGCGACGCCGAATAGCTACTGCCCCACAGGATCACCGGCAGCTTCCGGTCCTTCGCCCAGGCCAGCGCCGCCACCAGGTCCGGCTTGGCCTGATAATAGCTCGTCGAGCGGCCCAGCGCCTTCACCGTCGCATTGCCGCCGAACAGGTCGCCGCCGGCGCGCTGGTCGATGCGCAGCGAGCTATAGCCCCAGGTCGCCAGCCTCGGGGCGATGGTCGCATATTCGTCCTTGCCCGAGCCGGCCTGGTGAAAGAGCAGGATCAGCGCCTTGGGCTTCTCGACGCTGGTATGGACGCCGAACACCTTCACGCCGTCCGCCGCGGTGAGCGTCACCGGCTCGGCGGAGATGGCGCGCGATTCCTTGGGGACGGCGGCGGGCCTGGGGTGGCAGGCGGAAAGCCCGAGCAGCGCGAGCGCCGCCCCGGCGGCCAATCCCGTCGCGCGCATCAGATCAGCCCCGCCAGCGGGCTCGACGGATCGGCATAGCGGCGCTTGGCCATGCGTCCGGCGCGATAGGAGAGCCGCCCCGCTTCCACCGCCGCTTTCATCGCCGCCGCCATCAGGATCGGGTCCTTGGCCTCGGCGATCGCGGTGTTCATCAGGATGCCGTCGCAGCCCAGCTCCATGCCCACCGCGGCATCGCTCGCCGAGCCGACGCCGGCATCGACCAGCACCGGCACCTTGGCGCCTTCCACGATCAGCCGGATCGTCACCTGGTTCTGGATGCCGAGGCCCGAGCCGATCGGCGCGCCGAGCGGCATGATCGCCACCGCGCCGGCATCCTCCAGCCGCTTGGCGGCGATGGGATCGTCGACGCAATAGACCATCGGCTTGAAGCCTTCGTTCGCCAGGATCTCCGTGGCGCGCAGCGTCTCGACCATATCGGGATAGAGGGTCCGCGCCTCGCCCAGCACCTCGAGCTTCACCAGCTCCCAGCCGCCTGCCTCGCGCGCCAGCCGCAGCGTGCGGATCGCCGATTCGGCATCGAAGCAGCCGGCGGTGTTGGGGAGATAGGTGATCTTCCTGGGGTCGATATAGTCGGTGAGCATCGGCGCATTGGGGTCGCTGACGTTCACGCGGCGCACCGCCACCGTGACGATCTCGGCGCCGCTCGCCGCGACGGCGGCGGCATTCTGCTCGAAATCCTTGTACTTGCCGGTGCCGACGATCAGCCGCGAGCGGAAGGTCTTGCCGGCGACCGTCCATGTGTCCTCGTCGACGGGCCGGCCATTGTCGACCTCGCCCCCCGCGACCGGATGGTCGCCACCGCCGACGAAATGCACGATCTCCAGCTCGTCGCCATCCTCGACGATCACCTGGTCGAGCGTCGAGCGCGGCACCACTTCCAGGTTGCGCTCCACCGCCAGCTTGGCGGGCACCAGCCCCAGCTCCTCGGCCAGCTGGGCGATGGTCAGGCCGGCGGTCACTCGCCTGTGCTCGCCGTTGACGGTGATGGAGACGGTGCCGTCGATATGCATGGACTGTCCTTGGAAATTTGATCGGGAGCGCGGGCTCATATAGGGAAGCCGCTCCCGCGCCCGCAACCGAAAGGCTTGGCCTTGGCCGACATGATCTACGTCCTCAACGGTCCCAACCTCAACCTGCTGGGACTGCGCGAGCCGGAGATCTACGGTTCGGACACGCTCGACGACATTGCGGGCCGCCTGGAAGACCGGGCGAAGGAACTGGGGCTGGAGATCGACCTGCGCCAGTCGAATCACGAGGGCCATCTGATCGACTGGCTCCACGAGGCCCAGGCCCGCGGCGCCAGGGCCGTGCTGCTCAACGCGGGCGCGTTCACGCATACCAGCCTCGCGCTCTACGACGCGATCCGCTCGATCCGGACGCCGGTGCTCGAAGTACATATCTCCAACCCGCTCGCGCGGGAGGAGTATCGCCACCACAGCTATGTCGGCATGGCCGCCAGGGGAACCATCGCCGGTTTCGGGGCGCTGTCCTACATGCTTGCGCTTGAAGCCGCCGCGCTCCTCTGACAAAGGGCGCCGTTTCATCGGAAGACGAGATCAAATGGCAGAAAAGAACGACAAGACGGGCGCAATGCAGGTCGACATCGACCTGGTGCGGCAGCTCGCCGCCGTGCTGGACGACACCAATCTCACCGAGATCGAAGTCGAGGACGGCGATCGCAAGGTCCGCGTCGCGCGCACCGTGCAGGCCGCGCCGGCCATCCTGCAGGCGCCGATGGCTGCGCCGGTAGCCGCTCCGGCCGCCGCCGCGCCGGTTGCCGCCG
>OAOK01000034.1_pt1 | contig 99901 bp, 75 predicted proteins | sample 1641101 | NCBI WGS metagenome assembly OAOK01 (sample SAMEA104232307, study PRJEB22302) | sediment metagenome | biome: forest; feature: aquifer; material: sediment | place: USA | collected 2011-08-07 | depth 0.01 m
GCCGGCTCGCCGCGGCGCTCGGCGCCTGCGGCCTGTGCTGGGGCGATGATCCTGCCTGCCTCGGCTGCCATGGTCGCGGCCGGCCCGGCATGGTCCGGCCGGACGCGCAGATCCGCGCCGAGCTGTTCGGAGCGCCGTCGCCGGCGCGCGAACCCGCGCTGCACGCACACTGACCCGTTCAACATTTGATGACAGGAGGAACGTGATGTTGGGAACCGCCTTTGAGAGCGATTTCGAAGGGCTCGTGGAGAGCGATTTCGAGTTCGACACCGAGGATTACGGCGAGGACTATGGCGAGGCGTTCGACGAGGCCGCGCGCCCCAGGCTCGGCGCACGGCCTGGCCGGGGCGGCCGGCCGGGGATCAAGCTGCCGCCGCGCGGCAATGCGGTGCCGCGTGCCGTCCCGGGCGGCTTCGCGACCAAGGCCGAGCTGGCGGCGACCGCCAAGCGGCTGGACGACCGCATCCACACGACTTCCGCGGCGCTGAAGGCCGTCGACACGCGCGCCCGCGCCGCCGAACGCGAGATCGGATCGATGGGGCAGGCGCTCCGCAAGGAGATCGCGCTGCGCAAGAAGGAAACCGCCGAGCTGAAGAAGGGCCTCGACGAGTCGCGCCAGATCGCGATGATCCTGCCGCTGATCGGCGGCGGGAACGACAAATTCTCCAAGATGCTGCCGGTCCTTCTCTATGGCGGCGCGCTTGGCGGCTCGTCGACATCGGCGAGCGACGGCAACAACGGCGTGATGACGACGATGATGATGGCCATCGCGCTTTCGGCCTGACCGGGCTGCTGTCACCGAAAGGAATGCGAGCATGTTTGACCAACAGCTGAACAGCCTCGTGCTCGGGCGCGCGGCGGGGAGCTCCTTCGGCCTGTCCTCCACGGATCTCGGCCGGCTGAGCATCATCGCTTACATGGCGGGCAATCCCTTGCTCGCGATCATCGCGGCGCGCTCCATGGCGGACAAGCCGTCCGACGAATGCGCGGAAGACGATGACGTCGGCGAAATGGAGGATGCGGTCGAGGCGGCGCAAGCGGCGGCCGAGGATGCGGAGGCGGCCAAGGGCGGTGCCGAAGCGGCACGCAAGGGAGCCGAAGCCGCGGCGCAGGAGGCGAAAATCGCCGCCGACGCCGCCGGAAAATCGGCCGCCGCCGCCCAGCAGGCGGCCGACGATGCGAGCAAGGCCGCCGCTCAGGCGCGGGAACCGGCGAAAGCGGGCGCCATCGCGCCGCCGCTCAAGAAGTAGCGGCGGCCGGGCCAGGGGGTGAACCATGGATCCCGGGCTGCAGGAGCTGATCGCCGCGGGCGGCTCGGACGAAGAGGTCGCCGTCATCGTCCGCCTGCATCCCGGGAGTTCCCCGCCGCCCGGCCTGCGCCTGGTCACGCGCTTCGGCGACGTCGCGACCGGAAGGGCGGTGCGCGGCGCGCTGGCCGCGATCCATGACCACGCCTCGGTCGCCAGCCTCAAGGCACCTCGCATCTATGCCGGCGAGGCCGAGGCGATTGCCCCTGCGCGCAACCCCTTTGCCGACCGTCCGCCGCCCGGCGAACCCGGCCTGAGCGAAGCCGATCCCGCGCCCGTGGACAGCGACGAGCGCCGCCCGGCGGGGCTCGCGGAGACGGGCAGGGGCGTCGTTGTCGCGGTGATCGACTGGGGGATCGACTTCGCGCATCCCGACTTTCGCAACGCCGATGGCAGCTCGCGTCTGATCGCGCTGTGGGACCAGCGCGCGGACGGCGTCCCGGCGCCCTATGGCTATGGTCGCATCCATCGCCGCGGCGAGATCGACCACGCGCTGCGCAGCGACGATCCCTTCGCGGCCCTGAATTATCGCCCCTCCGAATCGCCACAGCCGTCGCATGGCACCCATGTGCTGGGAATCGCGGCGGGAAACGGGCGGGCAGGCGGCCCACGGGGCATTGCGCCCGAGGCGGACCTGCTCTTCGTCCATCTCGGCCCCGGCCTTGGCGACCTCGGCAATTCGGTGGACCTGCTCGAGGCGATCGACTTTGTCGTCCGCGCGGCCGCGGGGCGCCCGATCGCGCTCAACATGAGCATCGGCCGCCATGCCGGGCCGCACGACGGCAGCTTGCTCGTGGAGCGCGCGATCGACTGGTTGATCGCCAACCGCCCCGGCACCGTGGTCGTGCAGAGCACGGGCAATTATTACGCGCGCAACGTCCATATGGAGGGGCGCCTGCGCGAGGGGCGCAGCGAGCGCCTGCCGTTCGAGCTGCCGCGCAGCGACGCGCATCCGGCGACGGTGGAGGTCTGGTACAAGGGGATCGACCGGTTCGTCGCGCGCGCCGTCGCTCCCGATGGCGGCGCGGCAATGGCCGAGCTCGGCGCCAATGCGGTGGTGCGCGACGCGGCCGGGACGGAGCTGGCGCGACTCTATCACCGTGCCGCCGATCCCAACAACGGCGACAATCTGGTCGCGCTGGTCCTGCGCCCGATGGCGCCGGCGGGACGCTGGGCGATCGAGATCGCGGGACGGGATGTGGCTGACGGCCGCTGGCACGCATGGATCGAGCGCAATGCCGGCTGCCCGGCATGCCAGGCGGTGTTCGCGCCCGGGCTGGCGTCACCGCTGGCGACGACGGGCAGCATCTGCAACGCGATGCGCACGATCGCGGTAGGCGCCTATGACGCGCATGACCCCGATCAGCCGATGGCGCGCTTCTCCAGCACCGGGCCGACGCGCGACGGGCGCCGCAAGCCGCTGGTGGTCGCGCCCGGCGTGCGGGTCCTGTCGGTGCGGTCGCGGCAATCGGCAGGGGAGCCGGCGGGCTATGTCCGGATGAGCGGCACGAGCATGGCCGCGCCGCATGTGACCGGCACGGTCGCGCTGATGCTCCAGGCTTCGGGGCCGCAACCGGTCGCGGCGATCCGCAACGCGTTGTTCGCGTCCCTGGCGCCGCCATCGCCTGCCGGCGCCGATCAGGTCGAGCGCTGGGGCTATGGCATCCTCGACGTCGCGGCGGCCGTCGCCGCGGCACGGCAATTGCGCGGCACCGCGCGCCCGGCCCGGGCATCCGGCGAAACACAGGAGGTGGCGGTCATGGAACGCGACGAACTCGAGGCAGCGGAAACGGTGGCCGTCGGCCCGCCCGTGACGGACGACGAGCGCCGCTGGACCAAGGGCCGGCGCCACAGCCAGCCGACTCCCGAGCAGCGCATCCTCGCGCAGTTCAGCGAAGCCGAGCTGCGCGAGATGCTGGGCCTGCCGCCGGAGCCGCCGATCGCCGTCTCGCAGCGCGAGGGGAGCGAGGCCGATGCTCCAGCCCCCGACCCGGTCGCGGCACCCGATCCGGCACCGGCCCCGGAGCCGCCCGTGCCCGATCCCGCGGCCGCGATCGAGCCGCTGCCGGGCTTCGAACCCGCCCCCGAACCGCCGGCCGGCCCGGCAGCGCCACCCGTTGCCCCGGTCGACCCCAGGGCGCTGCTCAACGTCGCGGTCAATCCGCAGGCGCCCTCGACGCAGATCGTCGGTTTCCCGGGCGCGCGCCTCGCGGCGCCGCTGCTCGCCGGCGACATCATCCTGCGCGGAACGCACCGGCGACGCGCGAAGATCGTGTCCCGCCCCGGCATGCGCCGGGCGCAAGGCATCCAGCAGCGGCGTGGCCGGCCGCGCGAAGGCGGCTTCTATGCCGAGGTGATCGGCGAGGACGGCTTCGAGCGGATCGCCGGCCCCGACGGGCTGCTGCTGCCCGACGTGCTGATCATCCGCTCGCGCGACGGGGCCGGCCTTGGCGAGAGCGATCCGCCCATGGTGCCGCGGCCGACCATCCGCCAGGGCTCGCGCGGCCCCGCCGTTACTGAGGCGCAGACTCGCCTCAACACCGTGCATGCCGCGCGGCTCGCCGGCGGCGAGGCGGGGCTCGATCGTTGCCCATTGACCGTCGACGGCGCGTTCGGTCCCAATACGCGCGCGGCGACGATCGCCTTTCAGCGGACAGCCTTTCCGGGCCAGCCGAACGAATGGGACGGCGTCATCGGCCCGCGCACCTGGGCGGAGCTGATTGCGGCGAGCGGCAGCGGCGTCTCGCAGATCACCTTGCCGACACGCTGTACCGGGCTGCCGCTCGAGCAGCAGATCGACAATTTCGATTTCGGCTCGGCCGAGATACTGCCGCGACATCAGCCGCAGATCATCGGCATCGCCCGCTGCATCATGGAGAGCGAGAGGACCGCGACGCCGGTCCGCCATCTGCGCTTGATCGGCCATACCGACTCCGTGGGGTCGTCGGCCGACAATCTCGCGCTCGGACTGCGGCGTGCCGAGGCGGTACGGCGGGAGATACTCGGCGCGATCGCGCGGATGACCGGGCGGCCCGCATCGGCGGCGCTGGTGATCGACGTCGAAAGCCGCGGCGAGGCAGAGCCGGCCGCCGATGACGCACAGAGCCGGCGCGTGCAGGTGTTCAGCGATTTCGTGTTTCCTGTCATCGTGCCGCCCCGGCCGCGGCCGGCAGCCGCCGCGACGGTGGAGTTCGTGCTCGACGATGACGACGACCATCGGGTCGATGGCGCGTCGCCGGTTGCCACCGCGCTGATGTTCGGGCTGTGGGACAGCGCCTATACCGGCGCCACGCGCACCGTGCGCAACGATGCCGCCGAGGCGAGCAACTTCGTCGGCAGCGACCGCCGCCGCTTCTACGTTCGCGTCACCGACCGCGGCGCGACCGGTTCGACCGTCACCGCGCGCTGGCGCACGCTGACTGCCGCCGGCGCGGACGATGACGCGCCCGCTTCGCAGAACGTCACGCTCACCGAGACCGTGGCGGGATCGAAGATATTCGTGTCGCGTGCGCTGATGCTGGTGACGGACGACACCGATGCCGGCCAGCCGACCCATTCGGGCCTGGCCGCCGGCCCCGATGTCGGCGTCCGCAATCGCGGCCAGAGCAACCATCGGCTGCGCCGCGCCGATCTCAACGGCTCGGTGCGCGTCGACTATACCGCCGCCGCCGGCGGCACCGTCTCCTCGACCTTGCCGGTGTTCCGGCGCAATCCCGAGAGCCGCAGGCGCATCGCGCTGCGCGTCGTCCGGCTCGGGCTGACCATGACCCCCGCGCTGCAACGGCAGATCGACGATCAATTCCGCCACGCCAATCAGCGCTGGGCGCAGACCGGGCTCAGGATCGATGCCGGCCCGACGCGCGATCTCGCGCTGCCGGCCGGCGCGCGGGATGCCAACGGAAACTATATCGGCTTTCTCGACACACCGGCGGAGCGGCTGGTGCTGGATCAGCTGCTGCCGACCACGCCCGACGACACGGTCACCGTCTGCTTCTGCACCTTGCCGCGCCCGCGCAGCGACGGCCTGCCCAATTTCAACGCCTATTCCGGTGTCACCCAGACGCAGGAGGCATTGCTCGGCGGCCGCTTCTTCATCTTCCAGCATGTCGATCTCAACGCCGATCTCGAGACGCTGGCGCACGAGCTGCACCATGTGCTGCTCAACCGCTTCGACAGTCCGCAGGGGCTGCAATTCTTCACCTTCAACACATTCGCGCCCAGCGGCGCGCTGCCCGATGTGCGAACCTATCGCCGGATTCAGACGCTGTTCACCGCCAGCCCGGACGCCGACGCCAACAACGACAACAGCTTCAACTGGGTGCGCCGGCGCCGGACGACGCGCCTTCCCACGCCGCCGGATGCCGCCGGTATCGACCCGGCCGACACCACCACCGGCAATACCTCGGTAGGGAATTTCTGAGATGACCGACACAGCCAGCCTCACGCCCCGGCAACGCGTGCGCATGTTCGTCGGCGGCAACTTCACCAGCGCCGCCCTGGGGCTTCGCTTCAACGAGGTGCTGCGCGCGATCGACGCCGATCCCCGCGCGCATCTGAGCGCCTTCGAGCAATTGTACCTCGGACCGCGCCCCAGCCGGCTCGCGCTCACCGATCTGCACCTGGACAGCTTCCTGCTGCGGATCAGCCGCCAGCTCCCGCGGGAAGCCGGCGCGGTGTCGCGCCAGCTGTTGGCGCGCATGGCCTCGCTGGCCCGCGCGCAGGAACAGGAAATGGCCGAGGCCGCGGACGAGGCCCTGTCGACGGAGCTTGGCCGGCAGCAGCGCGAGCTCGTCGCGCGACGCGAGGTGCTGGCACAGATTGCCCGCGCGGCATGAGGGAAATGCGATGACCGACACCCATTCGATCGCCGGCACGGACACGCTCGCCCGCGCCACGCTGCAGGATCACCTCGCCGACCCCTTCATGCAGGTGGTCGCGTGGCCCGGGCGCCGTATCGACCGCCCGCTGCTCGGCGGCGATGTCGTCATCCGCCAGCCGCTGGGGGGAGGGCGCCGCTCGTTCATCCTCACCGCCCCGCTGGAAATCGGCGCGCGCGAGGCCGGCGCGATCGATGTGGAGGCGCTCGCCGCGGGGCGGCCGGGCACGGTCGCGATCAGCCTGTGCGGCCCGGACCGGCTGCTCCATGCCGACCTGACGGTGATCCGTCCGCTGGGCGAGGCCGAACAGGATTCCTCCGAAGTCCCGCCCGGCGCCCCGACAGCGCGCCCGACCATCCGCACCGGCTCGCGCGGCCCGGCGGTGATCGACGCGCAACAGCGGCTGAACCAGGTGCATGCCGAGCGCGCGGCACGGGGCGAGCGCGGCCTCGATGATTGCCCGCTCGCCACCGACGGCATTTTCGGAGCGCGCACGCGCGCGGCCACGGTCTCGTTCCAGCGCATCGCCTTTCCCGGCCGCCCGTCCGAATGGGACGGCGTCATCGGCCCGCGCACCTGGACCGCGCTGCTGACATACCCTGCGCGGCGGCCGCCACGGCCGATCCCCGGCGTGGGCCAGACCGATCCCAGCCGCTGGGGCACGATCCTGCGCCCGCTCGCGACGGGGCGCACCGTGCTGCGCAGCGGCAATGCCGTGGCCGCGCTGATCGACGGCAACGCCACCTTCAACGCCATGGCCGCCGACATGGGCGCCACCAATGGCGAACGCGACTTCATCTATCTGCTCGGCTGGGACAATTTCGACACGTTCCCGCTCGGCGCGGCGAGCAGCTTCCGCGACATCTACACCGCCGCGGCGGGGCGGGGGGTCGAGGTCGCGGCAATGCTCTGGGATCAGTTCGGCATCGTCACCGCCGCCGATCGCAGCGCGACCCAGGTCGTCAACCACATCAATGCGCTGACCGGCGGCAAGGCGATCAAGGACGATCTGACCACCAACCACACCACGGCATCGACCGTGCGGCTGGCGGTCGCCTCGGCGCTTGTCGGGATGCATCCGCGCCTGATCTCGGTCATTCTCCGGATCATCGAGCCTGATATCGCGCGGCTGGGCGGATCGCATCACCAGAAGGTGCTGGTGGTCAAGCGCGGCGATGTGCTGGTCGGCTATTGCGGCGGCATCGACATGAACCCCAACCGCGTCCGCGTTGTCGATCCCGACACGGGACAGCCGCATCATGACACGCATTGCCGGATCGTCGGGCCGAGCGCGCACGATCTGCTCTCGACCTTCGTCTCGCGCTGGCGGCATCACCCCGGCAGCGGCCGTTTTGGTGCCCTGCGCGGCGAGACGGCCGGCGTGCCCGCCGCGATCGCCAGCCCGAGCGTGAACGATGCCCCCTTTGGCGGGCCCCTCTCGGTGATGATCGCGCGGACCTTCAATCCGGTCCATGCGGCGCCGCCGCTGATCGTCGCCGAGCGGGGCATCAAGGCCGCGTTGCTCGCCGCGATCGGCAATGCCCGCCGCTTCATCTATTGCGAGGATCAGTATCTGCTCGACCTCGACACGGCGCGTGCGCTGATCGCCGCGGTGCCGCGGCTCAGCCACGTCACCATCCTGATCCCGGGCAATCCGATCACCGATGTGCCCTTTGGCAAGGAATATCGCCGCGATTTCGTGGGCCTGATCGATGCCGCGCTGTCCGGGGCCGACCGGGCCAAGCTGGGCGTATTCCAGCTCACCACCAGCCAGAGCACGCCGACCTTCGGCGACCACACCTATGTCCATTCCAAGAGCTGGGTGTTCGACGACGAGCTCGCGGTCATCGGCACGGCCAATTGCAACCGGCGCAGCTATAGCTTCGACAGCGAAGTCGACGCGTTCATCTTCGAGGACAATCGTGTCGAGGGCGATGCGCGCCAGACCTTCGCGCAGCGCTATCGCATGGCGCTGTGGCAGCATCATCTCGCCGTGCCGGGATCCTCGCTCGTCGACGGCGTGGCGAGCGCGCGGCTGTGGCGCGCCGCGGCCCGCCCGCCCGGTGCCCGCGTCATCGAATTCGATCATCGCCTGCCGACCGGCGTCACCTCGCTCGCGGGATTGCGGCAGGCCGTGATGGACCGTGGTGCCGCGCGCCTGCGCGACATCGTCGATCCCATGGTGTGATGCCGGAACCGGGCCCGGCAGGCTGGGCAACCGCGATCGGCGTTCCCGCCGGTCCCGGTCAGATCAGCTTCAGGTCGGTCGGCCGCGCCTGCGGAAATACCGTCGCCAGCCGGTCGGCCGACAGCCCATATTGTCGCGCGACCAGTCCGCCGATCAGCGCGCGATAGTCGGTCAGCACCGGCAGGTCGCGCGACTGGTTGAGCGTTGCGGCGGACAGCGCCACCTGCGCGCCCGCCATCCGGCCGCCCGCGATGTCGCCGCCCAGGACCCAGTAGACGCTGCCATGGCCATGATCGGTGCCCTTGTCCCCGTTCTCGCGGAAGGTGCGGCCGAATTCGGAGACGACGACCACGGTGGTCGATCCCCAGGCCCTGGCGCCGATCGCGTCGACAAAGCCGGCCAGGCCGCGCCCCAATTCGCCGATCCGATCGGCCAGATAGCCGGTTGCGTTGCCCTGGTTCACATGCGTGTCCCATCCGCCGACATCGACGAAGGCGAGGTTGAACCGGTCGCGCATCAGCGCGCCGATGCGCCGTGCCGACAGCTCGAACCCCTTGCTGCTAACCGCGCCCCGGCCCGCCGCCTTCATTTCCTCGTCGAGCGTTTCGAATACGGTTTCGCGCACATGGAAGCCCTGGGCGACCGATTGCGCCAGTTGCCCGCTCTTGCCGTACATCGACTCGATGATTGCCGTCTGGCGCCGGTCGATCGGCTTGCCGACATTCGCGAGCGCCAGATTGGGCACCGGCACGGGATCGCCGCGGAAGCACAGCGGCAACTGGTCGGTGAAGGCGATGGGCCGATCGCTTCTGCCCAGCATCTGCGCCAGGCGAGCCAGGAAACCCGAGCCATAGTTGCGCGAGCCGCCAACGGGCTGGCCCAGCTCGATCGTGTCCTGCGTTTCGAAATGGCTGCGGCTCAGATCGTCGGTGCCGGCGAACGGCACGAATGCGACTTGCCGTTGCCGCCATAGCGGCAGGATGCTCTCCTTGAGCGCGGGGTGCAGGCTCCAGTCGCCGTCGAGCGGCAGCGCTGCCTTGGGATCGGCGGGGTTGGGCCTGGCGAGCGAAATCGTCGGGCGCGACTGGTAGTAGAAATCGCTGCCCGTGGGGACGATGATGCTCGTCGCGTCATAGGCGCCCCGCAGGAACACGACGAGCAACCGGCTGCCCGCCTGCGGCGCGGCAAAGGCTCGGCCGGCGACGATCGATGGCGCGAGCGCGGCCGCGCCCTTCAGAAGGTCCCGACGTTGGATGGGCGGCATCACGACATCTCCTGCCGTTCAATGGTGCATGAATTCGGGCGAGGACAGGAACAGCGTGTTCCACTCCTGCGGCGATGTCGCCTTGGCGAGCGCGCCGCGCGTCGGCTCGCCCAGCGTGGCGCCCAGGCCGCCAAAATAGACGGCGTTCTGCAGCTGGGGAAAGGCCGGCTGATCGGCGGAGGCGCCCGGCGGGCGGAACAGGCCGGCCGATCCGCCGCCGATCTGGCGCGCGATGTCGAACCGCGTCGCCATCTGGCCCGGGCCGGACCAGGCGTCCGACCGCATGTCATAGCCGTCGGGCGTCTCGTGGTTGTACAGCCCTTCGCCCATCCGGTTGAGCCAGCCGATGACCGGCTGGGTATTCAGGATCACCCGATCGCCATAGGCATAGCGCACGGCGGAGATCGCATAATGGGCCGGATCCTTGAACACCGTCCCGAGCGAGGCCTTGAAGGCGGGGGCCCCGATCATCGCGCGCAGCACCCTGGCGATATCGCCGTCGCTGCGCCGGAAGGCCTGCTCCATGCGCGCGACGACATCCGCGGGCGGCGCATCGCCCATGAAATAGGTCGCGATCTGGAGCGAAACATGGTGCGCCGTGGCGGGGGAGGATGCGATGAGGTCGATTGCCTGCTCGACTTCGGCGAAACCGCGTCCCTTGATGTCGTGCCCCAGGAAATGCTTGTCGCCGAAATCGTGGCGCGCGGGATTGAACTCGAACAGGCCGGCGCGGACGTAGAGCGGTTGCCATTGCGGCTTGAGCTTGGGCGCGTCGGGCTTCAGGTCGACGCCGACGCCGGTCAGGATCCGGGCAAGCTCCTGCACGTCCTGCTGCGAATAGCCGGAGCCCACGCCCATGGTGTGCAGCTCCATGATCTCGCGGGCATAATTCTCGTTGATGTGCCCGGCCGAATTCTGGTCGTTGTCGAGATAGCGCAGCATCGCGGGGTGGCGCAGGGTCGCCTCGAGCAGGTCGCGGAACTTGCCCAGCGCGCGGGCGTGGAGCGTGTCTTCATAGTCGCCGACCATGGCACGGATGTCGCGTTTCGGCGCGTGGACGTTGAAGTGATTGAACCAGAACCAGGTCATCTGCTCGCGCAGCTGGTCGGGGGCATAGAGCGCCCGCAGGATCGACCTTGTGCGCGCCTCGTCGGCAAGCGCGCTCATGTCCTTCTGATAGGCGTCGCGCGCTGCCTTGCGCTGGTCGGGATCGGTCAGCGCGTTGGCGGCGCGGATCGCGGCATCCTCCTCGACGACCAGCTGCGTCATCGGTTCGCGAACGATGCGCATCGCATCGAGCTGGCGCTGCGCATCGGGAGGAAGCGTCCCGGCCCCGTCCCGCAATTGCGCGTCGAGCCAGCGGCCGGCATCGGGCGCGGCACCGGCACGGGGCCCGGCCGTACCCTCGATGCCCCATGTCAGCCTGTCCGCCCAGGCGAGGTTCCTTGCAGGCGTTCCAGCGGACTGTGCCTGGGCCGCCGGCATCGACAGCGCGGACAGGGCCACGAGAACGGTGCGGACGCTCAGCTGAATTCTCATCATCGGCCGATGATTCCCGAGCGATCGGCCGATGCGACGCTACCTGCCGGATCCCTCGGATCCAAAAGGTCCACGCTTCACCGGCGCGATCCAATGCCTGCACTATGGGCAGCCGAAAATGAACCGGTGCTGTCCGGAAAGCGCGTTTGGGCGGGAATCGGGGCGCCGGCCGGGCCTTATATCCCATTTAGAAAATGGGAATTGAGTCAGGGGAAGCTCTTTGGGGCGCGACGGCACAGCTGTCGCGAACGCGTCGTGCGGCTTGGGCCGGCCGGGTCATGCTCGGGAAAATCAAACCGATAGCGCGTCCTGTTGCGCGCAACGCCAGCTTGTGGCGGCGATAGATTTTCACGCGCCATAATTCCTATTGATAAAATAGGAATAAGCGGGAGGCGGCCATGGCCTCGCGATTGCGGGATCCTATCATGGGAGTAAGCCAGTGAAGACCAGCCTGTTCGCGCTCAGCCTTTCGCTCGCCGTGGTGCCCGCCGCCGCGCAGACTATCGCCATCGATCCGCATGTCGATTTGCCCAAGTCCGCCACGGCACCGGGCTGGTCGGGGAAGGCCGATCCGACATCGCAGTTCGACCTTGATCGCGCGCGTGCCGGCGGTCTCAACGCCGCGGCCATCGCGCTGTTCGTGCCGCAGGGCACGCGCGACGCGCCGACGCTCGCCAGGGCGCAGGCCGAGCTGCGCGTGCGCGACGGCGCCATTCATGCGATCGCCGAGCGCAATCCCGCGCTGGCGGTGCTCGCGCGCTCCCCGGCCGATGTCCGGGCTGCGGCCGCGCGCGGCAAGTTCGCGGTGATCGAGAGCTTCCTCAACGCCTGGCCGCTCGGCAACGACCTCGACCAGCTCGACTATTGGTATGGCCGCGGCGTGCGCATCCTCGGCTTCGTCCATGCCGGCAACAATCAGTTCGCGGATTCGTCGCGGCCCGCCTTGCAGCTTGGCGACACGCCCGGTGAGAATGGCGGCCTTTCGCCGCTGGGCCGGGCCGCGGTCAGGCGGCTCAACGATCTGGGCGTGCTGATCGACGTGTCGCAGCTCTCCGACGCTGCGTTCGACCAGGTGCTCGCGCTGAGCCGGGCGCCGGTCATTGCCAGCCATTCGGATGTACGCGGCCTGGTCGACAACGGCCGCAACCTGAGCGACGGGCAGCTCGACGCGCTGAAGGCCAAGGGGGGCGTCATCGCGATCAATGCATTCAGCGCCTATCTGCGCGCGCGATCGCCCAAGACCCTGGCGGCGGTGGCCGAGCTTCAGGCGGAATATGGGCTCAAGCCGGGCGGTCCGGCGCTCGCCGCCGACAAGCAGGCCGAATATGACCAGCGCTTCCACGATATCGTTGGCAAGGAGCCGCGCGCGAGCGTCGCGGACCTGGTCAATGCGGTCGACTATGCGGTCAAGCGGATCGGCGTTGATCATGTCGCGCTCTCGTCCGACTTCAACCATGGCGGCGGCGTCGACGGGTGGGCCGATGTCGGCGAGATCGCCAACGTCACCGCCGAGCTGAAGCGTCGAGGCTATCGGGACGCGGATATCGACAAGCTGTGGAGCGGCAATGTGCTGCGTGTCTGGCAGGCGGCGATCGACGCGCGCGATCAAGCCTATCGCCCGGTGGCGGTGGCACGCCGGTGACGCATTTCGATCCGCTCCATTCGCTCGCCGGCGTGCTGGTCGGCCTGCTCGTCGGCATGACGGGCGTCGGCGGCGGCTCGCTGATGACGCCGCTGCTCGTGCTTGCCTTTGGCTTTCACCCCGCCACGGCCGTGGGCACCGATCTGCTCTATGCCTCGGCTACCAAGGCAGTCGGCACCGTGGTTCATGGCGCCGGCGGCACGGTGGACTGGAAAGTGGTGCGGCGGCTGGCCATCGGCAGCGTGCCGGCCACGCTGATCACGCTGCTGGTGCTGGCCGCGCTCGGGACGCATCTGGAGAGCACCGGCCGGGTGATCAGCCTCACCCTTGGGATCGCCCTGCTCGTCACCGCCGTGGCGATCCTCTTCCGGCGCCGGATCGTCGAGTATTTCACGAACGATCGCCCGCCGCGGCCCGAGCGCCAGGTGGCGGCGCTGACGATCGTCCTCGGCGCGGTGCTCGGGGTGCTCGTCTCGCTGTCCTCGGTCGGCGCCGGCGCGCTTGGCATGACCGTGCTGCTGATCCTCTATCCCCGCCTCCCGACCAATCGCCTGGTCGGCTCCGACATCGCGCATGCCGTGCCGCTGACCCTGATCGCGGGCGCCGGGCATTGGCTGCTCGGCTCGGTCGACTTCGTGCTGCTCGGATCCCTGCTGCTCGGGTCGGTGCCCGGGATCGTCATCGGCAGCCTGATCGCCACGCGCATCCCCGATCGGGTGCTGCGCCCCGTGCTTGCCGGAACGCTCGCCATCGTCGGCGGCAGGCTGGTGTTTTGAACCCCCTCGGAGAATCACCCATGTCGCTGGAACCCAATTTCTTCAACGAGCGTGACGACCAGATGTGGGCCGACCTGCTTTCGCCGGGGCGCCGGGCATTGCTTGGGGGTGGCGCCGCGGCGCTCGCCGCGCTTGGACTGGCGCGGGGCGCGCAGGCGCAGACCGTGCCCGTCGCGGCTCCCGCATCCGCCATGCCAGGCCGCAGCCCCTGGGGTTATGAGACCTACAAGGAGCCGACGCCGCGCCCCAAGTCGGTGCGCCCGGGCGAGGCCGTGCTGCCGTCGACCCCACGCGCCTATACGGATATCAAGAGCTATCACGCGCACGTCTATTTCGACGAGGACAGTCATGCGAAGGCGGCGCTGATCCGCAAATGGGCCGCCGAGCGCTTCTCCGTCGAACTCGGCAACTGGAACCTCGAGCCGCGCGGACCGCACGTCACGCCGTCCTTCTATTTCGGCTTCGCCAACGATCTGCTGCCGGTGATCGTCCCATGGCTGCAGCTCAACAGCCTCGGCCTCACGATCCTGCTTCACCCCAATACCGAGGACCCGCGTGCCGATCATCTCTATTACGCGCTCTGGGTGAACCGTTCGCAGCCGGTGAACGCCTATGGGATGCATGCCCCGGCGCCCGGCGAGCCCAAGGTCGAGCAGATCTATCCCAATACCCGGCCGACCATCCGGCCCGAGGCCTGAACGCAAAAAAAGGCCGCGCTCCCGGGGGGAGGAGCGCGGCCCAGACCTGAGCTTGGAGGGGATGGCCCAGCCCGGGAAAGCGACGAAGCCGGACGAGAACGGTTGCTGGCTTCATCGGCACACGCGTAATTCATATTAATAAGATGGATATTAAGAAGCAAGTTCGGCTATCCAGTGCTAAAGCTCATCTCGCCCATGCTGTGGAACAAAGGCGCTATTCACGCCGCTCGTGTACCTGCCGGCGCGTCTCCGCCCGGCGCCATTCCGGAAAGCCCATGACCGATCTCGCTCTGCCGTTTGAGCATCCTGCCTGGTTTCAGCCCCTGTTCGCGGCGCGGAGGGGCAACGCATGATCCGCCTCGAAAACGTCCACAAGGTCTTTGCCAATGGCCATGCGGCGCTGGCCGGCGTCGATCTGGAGGTCGCGCGGGGCGAAGTGTTCGGCATCATCGGCCGCTCCGGTGCCGGCAAGTCCACCCTGGTGCGGCTGCTGAACGGGCTCGAACGGCCCACCGCCGGCCAGGTCGAAATCGATGGCATCGCGCTCGACGGCCTGTCCGGCGACGGCTTGCGCATGCTGCGCCGGCGGGTGGGCATGATCTTCCAGAATTTCGGGCTGTTGGGCGCGCGCACCATATTCGAGAATGTCGCGCTGCCGCTGCGGATCGCCGGAGCCGACCGGGCGCGGATCGCCGTGCGCGTGCCCGAACTGCTCGCCCGTGTCGGCCTTGCCGACCATGGCGCCAAATATCCCGCCCAGCTTTCGGGAGGGCAGAAGCAGCGCGTCGGCATCGCCCGGGCGCTGGCCACCGATCCCGACATCCTGCTCTGCGACGAGGCGACCAGCGCGCTCGATCCGGAGACGACCCGCAATATCCTGGCGCTGATCGCCGACCTCAACCGCGAGCTGGGACTCACCATCGTGCTGATCACGCATGAGATGGAAGTCGTCCGTCAGGTCTGCGATCGCGTCGCGGTGCTGCATGCCGGGCGGGTGGCGGAGACGGGCAGCGTCGCCAATGTCTTCCTCCGCCCGCAGGCGGCCGAGACCCGTGCGCTGATCGATGAAGACGATCAGGGCGCGCAGCCGATCGCCTTTGACGGACCGGTCGTCCGCCTGACGTTGCAGGGGGAGGCGGTCCTGCAGCCCGTACTCACCCGCATCGCCCGCGAGACCGGCACCGACTTCGCGATTCTCGACGGCAGGATCGGCCGGCTGAAGGATGCGGGCTTCGGGCAGCTGACCCTTGGCCTGACGGGTGGGGACACCGAGGCCGCGCTCGCGGCGCTCCGCCGGCACGGCGAGGTGGCGGCATGAGCGGCTGGCTCGCCAATGTCGACTGGAGCGAGATCGGCCAGGCCTGTCTCGATACGCTCGCGATGCTGGGCGGCTCGCTGCTGCTGACTGTCCTGCTCGGCCTGCCGCTCGGCATCTTGCTGTTCCTGACCAGCCCGGGCCAGATCTGGCAGAATCGCGCGGCCAGCGGGGGGCTGGCCCTGCTGGTCAACCTGCTGCGCTCCGTGCCCTTCATCATCCTGCTGATCCTGATGATCCCGCTGACGGTGCTGCTGGTCGGCACTTCGCTCGGCGTGGCGGGCGCGATCCCGCCGCTGGTGGTGGGGGCGGCGCCCTTTTTCGCGCGGCTGGTCGAGACTGCGCTGCGCGAAGTCGATCGCAACACCATCGAAGCGGTCCAGGCCATGGGAGCCACCACGCGCGACCTGGTGTTCCGGGCGTTGCTGCCCGAAGCGCTGCCCGGGATCGTCGCCGGGGCGACCGTGACCGCGATCGCGCTCGTCTCGTTCACCGCGATGGCGGGCGCCGTCGGCGCGGGCGGGCTCGGCGATCTCGCCATCCGCTTCGGCTATCAACGCTTCCAGACCGACGTGATGCTGGTCACCGTCGCGCTGCTGCTCGTCCTCGTCCAGCTTCTCCAGATGGCGGGAGACCGCCTCGTCCGCCATTTCACCCGCCGATAGGATTTCCGATGCAACGACGCCTGCTCCTCACCGCTTTCGCCGCGCTCGCGCTGGCCGGCTGCGGCAAATCCGCGAAGACCGACGATCCCAACACGCTGAGCGTCGCCGCGACGGCGGTGCCGCATGCCGAGATCCTGGAGTTCGTGAAGCCGGCCCTGGCCAGGCAGGGGCTGAAGCTCGATGTCCGGGTGTTCAACGACTATGTCCAGCCCAACACCCAGGTCGCGGAAGGCCGGATCCTGGTCAATTATTTCCAGACCGGACCCTATCTCGCCGAGTTCAACCGTTCCAAGGGCACGCATCTGGTGGCGATCGCCGGCGTGCATGTCGAGCCGTTTGGGGCCTATTCGCGCAAGTGGAAGGCGATCGCCGACGTGCCGGCGGGCGCGACGGTGGCGATCCCCAACGACCCGAGCAACAGCGGCCGCGCGCTCCAGCTGCTCGCCAGGGCCGGGCTGATCACCTTGCTCGACCCCAAGAGCACCTCCGCCACGCCCAAGGACATCGTCGAGAACCGCAAGAACCTGAAGTTCCGCGAGCTCGAGGCGGCGACGCTGCCGCGCGTGCTCGATCAGGTCGATCTGGCGCTGATCAACACCAACTATGCGCTCGACGCCAAGCTGGATCCGAGGCGGGACGCGCTGGCGATCGAGGGCAAGGACAGCCCCTATGTGAACTTCGTCGTGGGCCTTGAGGGCGCGAAGAGCGATCCGCGCGTGCAGAAGCTGGTCGCGGCGCTGCACAGCCCGGAGACGCGGGCGTTCATCGAGCGCAGATATGGCGCGGCGGTGATCCCGGCCTTCTGAGCGAGGAACGCGCCGGAGCACCGGGGCGGGCGGCGGCATTGCCTGGCACGGCCATGCCGGTGCGTCAGTCGGGCGCGTCGTGGAGCATCGCGGTGAAGCGCGACCAGTCCGCCGCCGAGGCCGCCAGGCAGTAACGGGCTTCGTCGGCGGCGCCCGCGAAGACCGGGCCGTCGATCCCGTCCACGCCGAGCGCCCTCAGCGGCGCGACGGCACCGGCATAGGCGTAGAACCCGCGGCCGCCCGCGGCCAGGCGCACGCCGTGGCGCGTGACCCGCCCGAATTCCCGGCGCCGCTCATCGAGCGCGGCTACCAGGCGGCTGCGGCCCTCCAGCCACGCGGCAGAGGCCAGCAACGCGCCGGCGAGATGCTCCGAAGCGGAGCAGGAAGCCTGTACGAGATGGCGCTTGGCCTCGATGATGCCGTCGCGCAGCACGGGGTCGCGCGTCATGACAAAACCGAGGCGCAGTCCGGGCAGGCAGAGCAGCTTTCCCAGGCTCCCCACGGCAGCCACCCCGGCGGCGCGCGGCCTTTCCGCGGCAAAGCGATGGAAATGGGTGATCTGTTCCGCCCCGCCGGCGTCGAGCCAGCCATAGGTGTCGTCGAGAATGACGCGCTGCCGCATCCGGCCGAGCATGGCGGCCACGGTTTCGCGCGCGGCCCCTTCAAGCGCGGTGCCCGTCGGATTGTGCGGCGAGTTGAGGATTACCGCATCGACCTCCCCGCTGTCGGCCGCGCCCAGCCGCTCCAGCAGGCCGGCCCCATCCGCCCGCCATTCGTAGAAGCGGATGTTGCAGTTCCGATAGGCCGCGATCCGCAGATAGGCGGGAAAGACGGGGCGGGGGACCAGGATGGTCGCGCCGGGCGCCAAGGCCGCGAGCAGGATCAGGAAGATCGCCTGCGACGCGCCATCCGTCACCACGATCTCGTCGGGATGCCCCTGCACGGCCTCGGCGATGCGCGCGCGCAATGCCGGGGTTCCTTCAGTCGGGGAATAGCCGAACAGCGCCTCCGCCCTCAGATGCGGCCGGGCAATGTCCAGCGGGAAGAACTGCGCCAGGAAGGAGGACGCGAGCGAGCGGAGGTTGATGCGGCCTTCCAGGCCCTCCAGGACCGCCCCCGTCGCCGGCAGAGAACCCGGCGGGGCCGTGCCGCTCATGCCGGCATGTCCGGGCGCGACGGAGCCAGGGCCTGGGCGACCGAGCGGGCATCGAGATGGTTCTGGAGCAGCATCGCGGCCCGCTCAGCGCATTGCGCGGCGTCGGCCGCGTCGCGCAGCTGACCCTCCTGGGGCGGCGTGAGATTGAGCGCGCCGGCGACGATCGACGCCATGTCGGGGGAAAGCTCGGGCCCCAGGCGCTGCTCGACCAGTTGCAGAGCCGGCAGCAGGATGCTCAGGCAGCCCTGGTTCGAACCGGTGGATGCCGCCATGAGCGTGAGCCACAGCTCCAGGCGGAGATTGCCGGCGCCGCGCCCGATCCCGTGCAGCGAAGCGTCGATCCACGAAACACCCGCCGATGCCGCCGCCAGCGCGTTCGCCAGTGCGAGCGAAAGGAAGTCGTGACCGTGAAATCCGAGCGTTCCCAACGGCGACAGCGCCCGGGCCAGCGCCGCCGTCTCGGACGGAAGCAGCGCGGCGCAGGTGTCGGCGAAATACAGGATGTCGACATTCGGGCCGGCGATCTCCCCGGCTTCGCCCACGAGTTCGGCGGCCGGATAGCGGCTGGCCAGCGCGATATTCGCCGAGACCAGCAGCCCCGCATCGCGCGCTTCGGCGGCGAGCGCGGCGAAGCGGTCCTTCCATCGCCGGTGATATATCAGGCGCACCATGTTCAGCCCGGCGTCCGCGAACGGCGCCAGGCGCAATGCGCTCGGCGCGGCGGAGGGATGCACCATTGCAGCGAGCAGGCCGGTCGGCACCGCCATGCGCAGGCGCGCGACATGGTCCGGCGAGAGATTGGCGGCAAGCCCGACGTCGCGCACGCCGTGCAGCTCGGGCACGCCGCCGACATAGCCGAGCTCGATGCATGAAACGCCCGCATCCCTCGCCGCCGAGGCGATCGTCGCCATGTCGTCGATCGTCCACGCGAAGCGATTGCGAAAGCCGCCATCGCGCAAGGTGACGTCGATCACACGCGTCGACGGCCAGGGGCGCCGGCGCACGTCCAGTTCCAGAAAATCCTTCACGCTTCGCCCCCCGGTTCGAACGCAACGCCAAGCAGCCGCGCGATGCGCTCGTCCGAATCCACCGGGCACAGGCGCACATGGCCGCCCAGCCCGAATGTCCGTCCGGCGACGCCGCGCGCCAGCATCCCGTCGCCCAGCGCGACGCAGTCGCCGTCGCCGCTTGCCGGAACCCAGAGATAGAGCGCGCCGCTGCTCTCCGCCGGCGTTCCCAGGGCGCGCAGCTTCTCGGCGAGCCGCGCGACACTGGCCTGGGCGAATTGGCGGATGCCGTGCCGCAGCGGCGCCGCCGCCGGCGATAGCAGGAAGGTCGCGATCGCCTGGCCGGTCCCCGGTGGGCAGGAATCGATGGTGGCGCGCACGGCGAGCGCGGCATCGACGACATCGGCGGGCCCCGCCAGGAACCCGATGCGCAACCCGGCCGCACCCGCCGTCTTGGAAAGGGAATCGGCAACCATCACGCCGCCGGGCGTGCCGATGTGCGCGAGGAAGGATGCCCTGTCCCTGCCCAGATCCCGATATACTTCGTCGGAGATGACCGTGACGCCGGCCGCAGCCGCTGCGGCGGCGATGCGGTCGATGATCGCCTGGTCATATTCGGCGCCGGTCGGATTGTGCGGCGAATTGATCACGACATGATCGCAGTTGCGCGCGGCGATCTCCGCCAGCAAGGCGTCCGCGTGCAGCGGGCTCGGATCATAGAAGGAAGCGCGCGCGCCGAAGGCTCCGGCCCAGATCCTATAGGGTGCCCAGCCCGGGCAGGGCAGCAATATGCGGTCGCCGGCACGCACCGCCACCGCGAAGGCGAGCCAGAGCGCCTGCTTCGCCCCGGCCGTCACCAGCAGCTGGCGCGGGTCGAGGCCAGGTTGCGACCGGATTGCCCGGTGCGCGAGAAAGGCTTCGCGCAACGCCGCCGATCCGCGCGGATCCTGATAGCGCAGATCCTCGCCGCGCGGGTCCGGCATGGCGGCAAGAACTTCGGCCGGCCAAGTGAAGCGCGCCTCTCCTCGAGACATATCGAATTGCGCGAAGTCCTGGTGGGTGGCTTGCATGTAACCGGGCGCCGTACTCCGTATCGCGGCATGGATCTGATCCGAAAAGGTTATCGCGGTCATCGGCGGCTCTCTCGGATATTCCTGCCCGGTCATGTTCTTCGGCTCGATTGGCCGAGTCAATTGGTGTAAGCGCGGACGCGTTGTTCGGTGCGAAGGCTCCGTGCGTTCGCGCCAGGCGAAAGGGCCGGTGATGGAACCGAGGGACGCAGCCGATTGCCTTGCCCGCCTGACCCGGCTGCTGGAGGCGGAGGGCGAGCCCCGCCGTGCCGCCGCCGCGCAGCGCGACAAGGGGTCCCGATATCATTTCCTCGCCATCCGCGTCCCGGTGCTGCGGCGTATCGCCCTTTCGGATTTCGACCTGTCGCACCACACGCCGGATGCGCGGCTGCGCATCTTCGACTATATCTGGACGCATTCAGAAGAGTATGAAGTCCTGTCGGTCCCGCTGCTCTATTACCGGAACAAGGGACTCGCGATCCGGCCGGAAGATTTCGAGGTCATTCGCGGATGGGTGGGGCGAGTCGACGACTGGGGGCATTGCGATGACCTCTCCGCGATCTATTCCTATTGTAATCATAACTGGCCCGAGCGCGTGATGCCGTTCCTGCGCAGGTTGAACGGTGAAGACGATATCTGGTCGATTCGAACCTCTATCGTCGCCCTGGTGCATTATTCGGGCAAGAACGCCGTCTATCTCCGCCCGGATCAGGTGTTTCCCTTCCTGGACCCTCATCTCGGCAATCGCAATAATTTCATTGCGAACGCAGTGGGTTGGGTGTTGCGCGAAATGCACAATATCTATCCGCGCGAGATCGAGGACTATATTCGCGAGAATGCCGCGAATATTTCCTCTGTTGCACGTCGCAAGGCGAGATTATGAATATTTCCGGCTCGGCCGGTGGGCCGGCCAGGCTCCGAAGACCGGGTTTCGAAGGGGGCGGCATGGATCAAGTTCTGCGGGATCGGGTTTCGCGTGCGATGTCGGCAAGCAATTCCCTGGCCGATGCGCTGGACGAGGCGCTGCTCGGCCAGCGCAATGGCGAAACGCCCTCCGTCAGTATCGGCAGCCAGTTCTGGTGCGTGGTCGGTGCGCGCGAAAGCTATTCGGCTGGTATCGCGGCCGGAGGCTGGGCAGGTTTTTCGTGCAGCATCGGCCGGGCGCAGGCAAAGCAGCGCGCGGCGCTCCTGGCGGCTCTGGAGCGATCGCGTGCGCTGGTTCTCGAAACGCTCGACCAGCATGCCGATGACGCGGCACGAACGGCGCTGGCCTATGATCTGCTCGAGCATGAGGCGCAGCATCAGGGTCAGTTGATCCGCTATTTCTACACCAACGGCTTCGCGTTTCCGCCGGATTTCGCCAAGCGCTACGCGTTGCAGCAGCCGGCGGGTGCCCTGGTGTGAGCCTGAGCGAGCGGGAAATCGCGCAATTCGATCGCGACGGGTTCATTGGGCCGTTCGACGTCTATCCTCGCGAGGAAATGCTCGCCCGGCTTCCCGATCTGCGCCTGTCCCTGCTCGATCGCGATGCCGCCGCCTATGCGCTCGGCCAGGCGGGACCGATCGCCAACTATGATCGCCACCTCGATGTGGCGTTCCTGGAGGCCCATGTCCGGCGGCCGGAGATCGTGGCGCGGTTGCGCAGCATCCTTGGCGACGATCTGTTGTGCTGGCGCACCGAATTCTTCGCCAAATATCCCGGGGACGAAGGGACGGACTGGCACCAGTCGCGCAATCTGGCGATCGGAGACGGCATCCCGCAGCTCGCGGCGACCGAGCCGCACGCGCGCTATCCGGAGATATTCCTCACCCTGACCGTGTGGACTGCATTCACCGACGCGACGATCGAGAATGGCTGCATGCAATATGTGCCGGGCTCGCACCGGCACGTCCATTTCGACGATCTTCGTCCGATGCAGTGGGATGCGGAGCGGATCAACCGCAAGCTGCGCGACGGCGTGCTGCGTGGCCTATATGGCTATGATACCCGCGAGCTTCAGGTCGACGCGGATTGGGACACCAGCCGCTGCGCGCCGGTGACGGTCGAGATGCGCGCCGGCCAGTGCATGATATCCTGGGAAGCGACGATGCACGGCTCGCTGCCCAACACCACCCGCGAAAAGACCCGCATGGCCTTTGTCGCGCGCTACGTGCCCACCAACGTCAGAATCTATCCCACTCAATCGCATCTGAACGAATATGGCGGGACCGCCGATCTGGGCAATTGGCGCGCCTTGCTCGTCAGCGGCACGGATCGGTACGGCTATAATCGGATCGGTGCCGGCTTGCCGGCATGATGCCCGCTCGAAGCGCCGGGATCGATGTCCCCGATGAACTTGTCCGGCTTGGTGGCGCGGATCTCACGATCTGCGTTGCTCCCGCGCAGGATCTGCCATGTTTTCCGGAGGAGCGCGACGCCCTTGTCCGGTCGACCGCGGAGCGGCGGCGCGAGTTTGCGACCGGCCGGGATTGTGCACGGCGTGCGCTCGCCAGGCTCGGGTTGCCGCCCGTCGCGCTTCCCCCGGATGCGGACGGGCTGCCGCGATGGCCGCCCGGATTCACCGGAAGCATCAGCCATGGCGGCGGCCTGTGCTGCGCCGCCGTGGCGCGAACCTCCGCTGTGGCCGCGCTGGGGATCGACGTCGAGCGGATCGTGCCGTTCGAGCCGAGCCTGGCGCGACGGGTCTGCCGGGCCGACGAGCGCGCGCGCATCGTGCGGATGCCCGGATTGGACGGGCATTGGCCGAACCTCGTCTTCAGCGCGAAGGAGGCCGTCTACAAATGCCTGTTCCCGCGCTTCGGATGCTTTCTCGAGTTCGAGGATGTCGGGCTTGCCTTCACGATCGAGTCCGCGGCCGGGCACGGCCGGTTTCGCGTGGTGGATGCGATGCCCGGCCGCTGGGAAGGCGTTGCGCGGGCGCTGGAGGGGCGATGGCTGATCGCCCGGGATCATATCTTCGCAAGCGCCGTCGAATATGGCCAATGCGATCCTGGTTGAACAAGTGGGGACGAAGATGACCGGACCGGCAGAAGAGCGTCTACATGTCGTCGTCAACGACGAGGAGCAATATTCGATCTGGCCTGCCGGCCGTGCGCTGCCACCGGGCTGGCGCGAGGCCGGGTTCACGGGCAATCGCCAGGAATGCCTGGACCATATCGATCGGGTGTGGACGGACATGCGCCCCCGCAGCCTGCGCGAGGCGCTCGCGCGCGATTGATCTCCGCCGCATCGGCTTGTGCCGGGCCGCGTTGTGGGCCGCCGGCCATTCCCGTTGCGGGCGCGATGCCCTAGCCGCGCGCGACCGTGAAATAGTGGCGCTGGCGCTCCAGCGTCTCGATCAGGTCCGGATCGCCGCTTCGCATCCCGATCTCCGTCAACCGCGTGAAGACGGATCGCAGCGACATGCCGTGGGTGAACGCCTTGCGGACAAGGATCGCCAGGATGTCCCGGTGGTTGAAGCGGTCGATGACGTCGCCGAGCGCCAGCAGCGACGCTTCCTCGGCGGGCGTGAGGGGTGGCAGCGCGACGAGCGCATCGGCCGGGCGCTCCGCCGGGGCGCAATCGATGCGCAGCAGCTCTTCCGGGCGCGAGCCGGAAGCGAAGTCGAGTATCAGGTGAATCCGGGCGCGGTCCCAGGTCGATGCCGCGCTGTGGATCCGGCGCGCATCGAGATACCAGATCTCGCCTGTCGCCATGTGGAAGACCAGATCGCTTTCCGCGTTGAGGCATGCGCGGCTGGTGGTCAGCGGCACGTGAAGCCGCACCAGCCCTTCGCCGAGTTCGAGATAGTCGCAATGCGGGACGAGAACCGTGCCCGGCGCCATTCGGGCAAGTCGGCCGAATCGCAGGCGGTCGAGCCGGAAGCTGCGCTCGATCACCGAGCGGAGATAGGGCATGGCGGTGCCATAGGCAGTGAGTTTCGCGGCCTGGTCGCCGCTCGACAGATGCGCTTCCCCGACATCGCCCGAAGCGTTCCACAGCATGCAGCTTCGCCATTCGCCGAGGACGAACTCGCTATAGGCGCCGTTGAACGTGAAGGACTCCGCGGCGATCAGATCGGCAGCGAGGCGGTCGGGCGCGAAGTCGAGCTTCGCCAGCCGCCGGGTGCTCATGCCGGATCCGGAATCGATATCCGGCCTTCCAGATAGGTCGTGGCCGAACCGCGGAGATGCACGCGCGGGCCCCGCAGCGCGCCATCCATGCGGATCACGTGCATCCGGCCGAGCCGGATCGAGAACTGCTTGGCCGCGAGCTCCGTCTTGCCCAGCCGCTTCGCCCAATAGGGAAGCAGCGTGCAATGTGCCGAGCCGGTGATCGCATCCTCGGGGATGGAAAGCTTCGGCGCGAAGAAACGGGAGGCGAAGTCGCAGTCTTCGGCCGGCGCGGTGACGACCATGCCCCGCAAGTCAAAGGTCGCGACGATTTCCAGGTCGGGCCTGATTGCCTTCAGCTCGGCTTCGTCGCGCAGCACGACCATCAGGTCGAGCGACGCGAAACAGGCCTGGGGCGCCACGCCCAGCGCCTCCGCGATGCCCGGCGGCGACGCGATGGGCATAAGGGGCAGGGCAGGAAGGTCGAGTGTCCAGCGCCCGCCCGATGCGGCGACGTGAAGCGGGCCGCTGGGCGACTGGAAAGTGACCGCGTCGATGCCGGGGCGGAGGAACTCGCGCACCGCATGCGCGGCAGCCAGCGTGGCATGGCCGCAGAGCGTCACTTCGCATGCCGGCGTGAACCAGCGCAGATCATAGCCCTGGCCGTTGTCGACCAGGAATGCGGTCTCCGGATGATTATTCTCCAGCGCGATCGCCTGGAGGATCGTATCCGGGAGCCAGCGCTCGAGCAGGCAGACCGATGCCGGATTGCCCATGAACGGCTCGTCCGAAAAGGCGCCGATCTGGTAGATGGGGATCTGCAGCGACCTGGACGTTCCGCTGGCCTTGCAAGCGCCATCGGCCAGATTCGCCTTCATCGCGCGGTCTCATGCGCGTCGATCAGGACGGCGGCGAAGTCCTCCAGCACCTCGTTCCACAAATGGGCATAGTGGCGGGTCAGCGCAAGGAGCCGTTGCCGCTCCGGTTCGGACACCGCGAGCGACGCCATGCCGGTCTCGCCGTCGCAGACGTCGCGTGCGTGAATCACTTCCGCCTGGATATGGGTATCGATCCAGGCGAGGTCGTCTCGGCCCGCGAACAGCTTTTCCCCACCGATCTCGAGGCGCGAGAAGACCCGTCTGAACGCGATCGCGATGTCGCGGGCGATCGTCTCGACCACGCGGAGCTGCACCGCCGCGCCGAGCGGGGAAGTCGCGACGTCGCGCATGAAGCCCGTCAGCGCCACGGTCGGAGGCGAGGCATGGCAGTGCAGCAGCACATCGGCGGGGCAGCGCGCGGCGATCCGTTGCAATATGCTCGCCTGCCACCACAGATAGTGAACGCCGTCGATCCCCCCGGGTGCGCGCGCGGCAAATGCCGGGGCCGCGTTGTCGAGATCATCGGCGATGACTCGAACGCCGGTCTGGAGCACGCCCAGCGCATTGAAGGCGGGATCCCGCGCGGAGAGCTCGGCCCTGGCGATCTCGCCCAGGCCGACGATCGTCGACAGCATGAAAGTCTTGGTGATCTCGCGCCAGTTATGCGCGATGTGGAGGCCGGATGGCGCATCGACCGTGGCGACGGCGCGTGCGGCGCGGAAAAAGGCATTGCGGCTCGGCCGAAGACAGGCGTCGCTGATGATCGCGTCCATCGCCGCTTCGAGCGCCAGGGCAGGCGCGGTGTCGTCGCTCGCCGCCTGCATCGCCGTCACGCCTGGTGGCCCCGACATCGAGCTTCCCCTCCCGCCGTCGCGCCGTCGTCACCGGCGCGACAATGCTCAATCCACCCGACTTTCCCGCAACCGATGGCGCTGGTCAAGGTGGCAACAAAATCGTCACACGTAGAAATCTCGCATGAGACTGAAAAACTCGATGCCGGCGATGTCACGGCCAGTTTCTGGAACGCGGATCGTGTCACTATTGCATGAACATCCGAAATAGCTCTTGGGGAGATGTATCGGATAGCTGGCATCCTGCAATGCGATGGGGTAATTTGATGCTGCTGTTGTGGCGCGGACTCAGGAATTCACCGTGCTCTCGGCAATGGCGTGTGCGCGTGAGTACCTATCGAGGGGCGGAGGGGGAGCTTGCGTCGAGATTCGGTTCGCCGACCACCCAGAGACCTTTGGGCGATCTTCGGTGACATCCGCTCACATGCCCGCATCGACGACGCGATCCTCAGTGGCGCGGCAGATATTGTTCGCCTGGATCGGGATGATATTGCGCGGATTCACGAGGCGCTGTTCCAGGCCCGGCCGATCCCGCTCGCGATCCGCGACAGGAGCGCGTTGCCGCTCGCGGGCATGGCCAGCTGCATCGACGATGTGCAGGAGCTCGCCTGGCGGGCCAATGCGGCGCTTGCCCGGGCCAATGACCGGCTGTTCGCCGCGCAACGGCTGATCAGCGACAAGGAGACGCTGTACCGCTTGCTCGAGGCCCAGGGCATCGCACTTCCCGAGCGGATCCTCGCGCGCAATCTCGACGAGCTGGAGCGCGTGCTGGCTTCGCTGGGCGCGCCGCTCGACTCGGTCATTCTCAAGCCGGTCGTCGGCACGGAATCGCGGGGAGTCTTCCGCCCCGGGCCCGGCGCATCCCCGGCCGATGTCGTTGCCGTGCTGCGCGAGCTCGACGATGTGCCGGGCGAGGAAGCAGTGCTCGTCATGCCCTTCATCGGCGCGCGTGCCCGGCCGGCCGAATTCTGCCTCGACGGGATCGTGGGCGCGCGCAGCGTGACCTTCTGCGCGGTCCACGAGAAGCTACGCATCCACGAACGCTATCCCATTCATGACCGGGCGATGATCATCCCGCCTTGCCGGCCGCCGGACCCGGCGATCCTCAACGCCCTGCTGGCGCGGTTCGCGGGGGCCTTTCCGCTGGACGATTTCGTCTTCCATCTCGAAGTGCGGGTCGATGACGACGGCCAGCTGGTTCCGATCGACCTGTCGTTCCGGCCCGGGGGCGGGCTGATCTTCCGCTCTGTTCTCGAGGTTCACGGCGTCGACCTGCGGCTGGCGCATATGCATGCCACCCTCGGCCTGGGAGACGCGCTCCGCGCAATCGCGCGCCGCGCCGCGCCGCAGAACGGGTCGGCCGCGATCGCCGCGGTGTTCAGCAACGGCCAGCCGCCGGACCGGCTCAACGCCAGCCTGTCGGCGATGCTCGCCCCCGAGCCGGGATCGGGTGGCCTGATGACCTATGACCTGTCGAACGTCAGCATCCTGAGCGCCGCCTCGCAGGCATCGAAGCCCGATGTCGGGCTCTGCGTCACTTCGGCGTTGACCGGGGAGGCGGCGCTCGCCGAGCTGGATGCCATCGTGGAACGGGCCGGGATGACGGTGGCGCCGGCGCGGGAGGCGCGCGTCCCGCCGCCGGGGCGGCGCTCCCCGGAGGGACCGACGGTGCACGCGCTCTTCAGCGCCCAGGCGCGCCGGCGGCCGGACGCGATCGCGCTGGCGCATGGCGATGACAGGCTGAGCTATCATGCGCTCGATGCGCGATCGTCGCGGCTGGCGCGTCATTTGCGGGATTGCGGCGTCGCGCGCGAGACGCCGGTGGGCATCCTGCTCGATCGCTCTCCCGATGCGGTGATCGCCATGCTCGCCACGCTGAAGGCGGGCGGCTGCTATGTCCCCCTCGATCCCGGCTTCCCGCCCGCGCGGCTGTCGCAACTGGCGCGGGACGCTGGGGTTCGCCATCTCCTTTGCCGCGGCGCCGCTGCGTTCGACGCATATGAGGGGGCGATCCTCGACATCGAGGCCCTCGACCAGGGCTCGGCCATGCCCGCGGGCGCGGAGGAAGGGGTGATGGACGGTGCGAACCTGGCCTATATCCTCTTCACCTCGGGTTCGACCGGGCGGCCCAAGGCAGTCGGCGTGCCGCACCATGCGATCGCCAATCTGGTGCTTGGCCAGCGCCATGCCGATCTCGAAGCGGCGACGGCGATCCTGCAGGCGGCGCCATTTTCGTTCGATGCATCGACGTTCGAATTGTGGGGAGCGCTGCTGAACGGCAAGACCTGCGTGATCCATTCGGAGGAGGTGCCGAGCGCGCCGGGGCTGCGCGAAACGATCGAGCGCCACGGTGTCGACCTGGCCTGGTTCACTGCCTCGCTGTTCAACATGCTGGTCGAGGACGGCGCGGACGTGCTGGGGGCGCTACGCTGCGTGATTGCCGGCGGCGAGACGCTGTCGCCCCGCCACGTCCGCCGCTTCCAGGAGCAATGCCCGCGGACCCGGCTCGTCAATGGCTATGGTCCCACCGAAACCACGACCTTTGCCTGCATGCATCGCTGCATCGAGGATATCGACGGCGAGACCGCGATCCCGATCGGGCTGCCGCTCGCGAATGTCGAGCTCGAGATACTCGATGCCCGGATGCTGCCCGTTCGACCGGGAGAGTCGGGTGAGCTGTTCATCGGCGGAGCCGGGGTCGCGCGGGGCTATGTGAACCTGCCGGGCCTGACCGCGGAGCGGTTCGTTCCGCATCCGCGCATTGCGGGGGAGCGGCTCTATCGCACCGGAGATCGGGTCCGCCGGCGAGATGACGGCGCGCTCGAATTCCTTGGTCGCCATGACCGGCAGATCAAGCTTCGCGGCTTCAGGATCGAGCTGGACGAGATCGAGCACGCGCTGCTGCGCCTGCCGGGGGTCCGCGCCGCGGCGGCGTCGGTCGTGGCCCAGGGGGGCGACGGGCAGCTGGCGGCAGCGGTTGTCCTGGGCGCGGAGCATCGCGCCGGCGCGAGTGCCGGCGACATACGGTCCGCTCTGGCCGAGCGGTTGCCGCGTTTCATGATCCCGGAGCGCATCGAGCTGGTCGATCGCCTGCCGGTCACGGCCCATGGCAAGCGCGATCGCACGCCGCCTGCGCCCCGCGATACGGCGCCGCCGGGGGAGGACTGCGCGGTCACGCAGGTCCTGCGCGAGATATGGCGCGAAGTGCTCGATATCGACGCGCTCTCCGGCGAGGATGATTTCTTCGAGCGCGGGGGGCATTCGCTCTCCGCGACGCGTGTCGCCGTGCGGATCCGGGACCGGCTGGGCATCGTGATCGGGCTGCGGCTGCTGTTCGAGAATCGGCGGCTGGCGGATCTCGCCGCGGCGCTCCGGCGACTGATGGCGCAAGCGGCTGCCGAGCCGCCGACATCCGGTGAGCCCGCCCCGATAGCGGCCGCCTCTTCCGATGCGGGCGCTTCCGCGCCGCGCCCCGATCCGCCGCTTCGCAAGGGCGCCGAGCAGGAAGGCCCGTGCACCTCCGCGGACCCATCCACGCCCATGTCGTTCGCGCAGCAGCGGCTATGGTTTCTCAACGCGCTCTCCAATGGCGCCGATGTCAGCTACAATGTGCCGTTCGCCCTCCGGCTGCGAGGGGACTTGTCCCTGCCGGCGCTGCGTGCGGCGTTCGCCGATATCGTCGCGCGCCACGAGACGTTGCGGGCGCGCTTCGGAGTCGAGAATGCCGAGCCGGTGCAGCGAATTGCCGGGGCGGTCGCGCTCGACATAGCCCTGGTCGATGCCGGCGCGGACGAGGTCGACGCGCTCGTCCGCGCGCACGCGCGCCATCTGTTCGATCTGGAGCGCGGTCCGCTGATCGACGTCCGCGTGCTGCGCGTCGGCGAGGCGCAGCACATCCTGCTGCTCAACATGCATCACATCGTGGCCGACGGATGGTCGGTGGGTGTGCTCGTCCGCGAGCTGAGCGTCTTCTATCGGCGCCATCTGCTCGGCGCGCCCGTGCCGCTCGCGGCGTTGCCGATGCGCTATGCCGATTATGCCGAGCGGCAGCGCGCGATGATCGAGGGGAGCGCGGGCCGGCGGCAGCTGGATTTCTGGCTGCAGCAGCTGGCGGGCGCCCCGCTGCTGCTCGAGCTTGCCGATCGACCGCGGCCCGCCCGGATGAGCGGGAATGGCGGGCAGGCCCGGTTCGCCATTCCGGGCGAGGTTCGCGACCAGCTGCTGGCGCTGTCGAAGCAGCGAGGCGCCACGCTGTTCATGACGCTGATGGCGGCGTTCACGACGCTGCTCCACCGCCTGTCAGGCCAGCGCGACATCCTTGTGGGAACGCCGATCGCCGGGCGAGGGGAGGTCGCGTTCGAGGAGATCATCGGCTGCTTCGTCAATACGATCGTGATCCGCAGTCGCGCGGAGCCGGAAAATTTGTTCGCCGGGCATCTGGATCGCATCCGCGAGGCAAGCTTGAACGCCTCCGAGAACCAGGACGTGCCGTTCGAGGTGCTTGTCGAGCATCTCCAGCCATATCGCAGCCTGAGCCACACGCCGGTCTTCCAGGTGATGATGGCGCTGCAGAACATACCGATCGGCAGTTTCTCGCTCCCCGGCCTCACCGTCGAGCCGGTGGTGCAGGAGCTGGCCACCGCGAAGTTCGACCTCAATCTCAGCCTTGCCGAGCGGCCCGACGAGATTGTCGGGGTTCTCGAATTCAACGCGGACATATTCGATGGCCCCGGCGTCGCGCGCTTCGTCGAGGGATTCCTTGCGATCCTCGGCGACCTGGCGGTGCGCGGCGCCGACGTGCCGATGGCGGATCTCGGCACCGGGGTGGCTGTCTCCGCGCCGGTGAGCGACGCGCAGGCAGCGCATTGGGAGAAGCTGATCGAAGGCCGGGCGCAACTTGATTTCCCGCGCGAGATGCCCGGGCAAGCCGGCGGCGCCGGGTCGATCCTGGTGGCGCTGCCCCGCGCGCATCTGGAGCCGCTGCGCGCCTTTGCCGGCGAGATGGGCGCCGGGGTCGGGCAGGTCCTGAGCGCCGCGCTCGCGGTGCTGATGTTCCGCCTGACGCAGCAATCGTCCTTCCTCTTCGGCCTTGGGCCCATCTCCGCGCCGGGCCGCGCGCGTGCCTGGCTGGGCTGGCATTGTGTTCTGACCGGCGAGATGGATTTCCGGCATGTCGTCCGGGATGCGCGCCTGGCGCTGGATCCGGCAGCGGGGATCGCAATGGCCGTCGACGCGATCCGGGAGCTGGCCTCGCCACCCGATGGCATGCCGCCGACGCCCCTGTTCTCGGTCAGCCTGGGCCTCGACCAGGATTGGCCGCCGATGCCGGAGGTGAGTCCGTTTCATTGCGCGATCCGGCTGGCGGAGGACGAGATCGCGGCGGCAATCGAATTTGGCCCCGAGATCGGTACGTCCTCCAATGCAAGGCGTATCGGCGAAATGTTCGGCACGATGCTGGGTGCCCTGCTCGCGGCACCCGGCGCCCCGATCTCGACGGCGCGGCTGCTCACGGATGCGGAACGCGCGCATGTCCTGCACGGACTGAACCCCGCGCGTACCGAGACTGTGCGCGAGAACAGCCTGGCCGCGCCCTTCGAGGCGTGTTGCGCCCGCATGCCCGACGCGGTGGCGCTGATCGGCGAGGATCAGACGCTCACCTATCGGATGCTGGACCAGCGCGCGTCCCGCCTTGCGCATTATCTGCGTGAGGTCGGAGTGGCCGAGGGCGGCCGGGTGGGCATCTTCCTGCATCGCGGTATCGACATGGTCGTGGCGCTCTACGCGGCGGCGAAGGCGGGGGCGGCCTATGTGCCGATCGATCCGGACCTGCCCGATGCGCGGGTCCTGGACATGATCGCGGATGCCGGCGTCGATTGCATCGTCGCGCAATCGGCGCAGGCCGGACGCATCGCGCCCGGCGGCGCGCCCGTGCTGGACCTGGACGGGATCGCCGAGGCCCTGCGCGCAATGCCCGAGACCTCGATCGCGCTGCGCCAGCCATCGACGGGCATCGCCTATCTGATGTACACTTCGGGCTCCACCGGACGGCCCAAGGCGGTGCAGTTCCCCATCGATGCCGCGATCCTGTCGATCCGCTGGCTCCAGCATCAATATCCGGTCGAGCCGGGCGACCATCATCTGTTCAAGACGCCGTTCGGTTTCGACGTGTCCATCTGGGAGATATTCTGGCCGCTCTACCATGGCGGCACGCTGGTGGTTTGCGATCCCGACGGCCATCGCGATCCCGCCTATCTGCGCAGCCTGATCGAGCGGCATCGCGTAACCTGCGCCAATTTCGTCCCGTCCATGCTGCAGGTCATGCTCGACGAACTGCCGCCGGCGAGTTGCCCGTCGCTGCGCTGGGTGCTGAGCGGCGGAGAGGCGCTTTCGCCCCAGCTGCGCGATCGGTGTCATGCGCTGCTGCCGCATGCGACGCTCGTCAATCTCTATGGGCCGACGGAGACGCATTCGGTAACTGACATCGTGGTGCCGAGGGATCCGGGCAATGGCTTCGTCCCGCTCGGCCGCCCATCCGCGGCCTATCGGCTCCATGTTCTCGACGGCGAGCTGGAGCCGGTGCCGATCGGCGTCGTGGGCGAGCTCCATATCGGCGGCGATATCGGCGTGTCGCATGGCTATCTGGGCAGGCCCGCGCTCACGGCGGAGCGCTTCGTCCCGGATCCGTTCGGCTCGCCCGGCGCGCGTATGTACCGCAGCGGGGACGTATGCCGCTATTATGCCGATGGCGTGCTCCAGCATCTCGGGCGGGGAGACCGCCAGGTGAAGATCCGCGGCGTGCGCATCGAGCTTGGCGAGATCGAGGCCGCGCTGCTGGACGAGCCGGGGATAAGGTCCGTCGTCGCCGCAGCGATCGGGGACGGCACGGATCGCCAGCTGGCGGCATTCGTCGTGCCGGAGGACGGCGGGATCGACGCGTCGGCCGTGCTGCATCGCGTCGCGGGCCGGTTGCCGCGGCACATGATCCCCGCGGCGATTGTTCCGCTCCCGGCGATTCCCCAGTCGATCAACGGCAAGGTCGACCATGCGGCGCTGGCCCGGCTCTGGGCCGTCCGGGCGGAGGGCTTGCCTGTGGATGCCGGCGCGCCGGCGCTCAGCGACACCGAGCAACGGCTCAAGCGCCTGTACGAGCAGATTCTGGGCCGCTCCGACATCGACCCGGAGCGCAGCTTCTTCGAGATGGGCGGCCATTCCATGCTCGCGTTCCGCCTGACGGCGGCATGCGAGCGGGAGTTCGGCATCGTGCTGTCGATGCAGGCGCTGTTCACGCACGACACGGTCCGGGGGCTCGCGCGTGAGATCGAGACGGTGCGGACCAGCCAGCGGCTGTCGCTGGTTCCGATGGAGAGCGGCCCGGAAGCCGGGCGACGGGTGGTCTTCCTGGTGCATGGTGCCGACGGCACCACCGTGCCGCTTCGCCATCTCGCAAAGGCACTGCGCGGCGATTGCGCGGTCTATGGCTTCCAGGCGCCGGGCCTAGACGACGAGAGCGACATACCGCGATCGGTGCAAGCCTATGCCGAGCGCTATGTCCGGATCGCGGAGCAAGTGGCCGAGGGGCGTCGGATCATTCTGGCCGGCTGGTCCTATGGCGGCGCGGTCGCGCTCGAGATGGCACGGCTCTGGCAGGAGCAGGGCCTGCCGGTGGAAGCCACGATCCTGCTCGACTCCTTCGTCCTCGCGCCTGTGTCGGCATCGCGGCAGGGCGACGCCGATGCCGGGTTCGAGGACATCGATTTCCTGGGCGCCGGACCGATGGGGGAGGGCGTGCTGCTCGATCGGCTCGCATCGGTCCTGAAGGCGAATCTCCGCTCGTTCCTCCGCTATTTTCCCGAGCGGTTTTCCGGTCGCGTCGAATTGATCAAGGCTGGTCGTGGCTTTCCCAAGCTGTCGGGCGCGCTGCTGGACGATTACGACTCGACGTCCCGAAGCTGGGAGCATTTCCTCGACTATATCGCGACGCACGAGGTCGACGCCGATCATTTCGATCTTCTGTCTGAAGGAAGTGCCGAGATGACTGCCAAGAAAATGCTGAATATCATGGATTTATGCCATGGGGCATAGATCCGGATCAGCCGAACTTCGTGAAGTTCATGCTTAATATGGATAATAGATATGCCGGAATTTTGATGTTATGCTGTTCAGGTAATCAAGTTATCGGGAATTCGTATAGATAAGCGGGAGGGAAGGCATGTCCACGAAGAATCCGGTGGCATTCGTGCCAGAGGCATATAATCCAGACGCCTATAATCCCAACGCGTATAACATGATCGTGTATTCGCGGCCGCAAAATCATTCCGAGCTGATGTTCTTTCCCCGACGGCCGCAGGCTGGGCTTTCTACCCTGGAGGATATCGCCAGCTCCAGCGGTGGCCAGGAAATCCAGGGTGCCGGCGAATTGGGCGGGCAGCAGTTCGGCGCCGCGTTCACCGCCAAGGCGATGACCGCCGAATCCCGAAGCGAGCCGGGTGCGGTCGTGGCCTTTCTCGAAGGCTGCTACCCGATGGCGGTCATGTTCAATACGGCCACCGGCGCCTGGACCTCGGCACAGGCGCAGGCCGCCATTGCCGCCGCGGACCGGACGAACGTGTTCCGCGCGCTCGAGGGGCTTCCCGGCCAGACCGAAGTGCCGGTCGTAGTGGAATCGGCAAAGGCGCTTGGCGACGCGATCGGCAAGGTCGCGAGCAGCGCCGGGCGCGCGCTCGTCCAGTCGAGCGTGGCGCCGATGTGCGCGGACATGCGGCTCGTCGACGTCTCGCGCAGCCCGGCCGTGCCCGTCGATATCTATGAAGCGGCGACCAAGACCTCTCCCGATCATCTCCTGATCGTGGCGCCGTTCCTCGGCCAGAAGGACTCGAAGCCGGAGATCTGCTGCGACGGCATTCTCGCAAATGGCGAACTGGTCTTCTCGGCCTTTTCGGAAAAGGCGCGCGTTGCTTCCGAACCGCCTTATGAAGATCTTCGCATCGTCACCTCCGATGATCTCGATCCCGGTGTCCGCGAGGCCGCGCGCGACGTGGCGGCGCAGCTGGCGGCGAAGCTCGGGGTGCGGAACTGCGTGTTCCATGCCGAATTCTGGGTTACCGGCAATGGGCCGCAGCTCAGCGATTTCATGACCCGTCCGGGCGGCGGGCTCATTCCCGAGATGGTGAAGGCCAAATGGGGCGTCGATCTGCGTGCCGCGCACGTCTATGCCAGCTTTGCGATGGCGGACGAACTGGCGCGTATCGCCAGGGAAGCGAAGACCGCTCCCGAGCAAGTGGCGATCGGCAGCCTCTATTCCGCTCCCGGGAAGACCGCGATGATGCTGGGGAACGACGAGCGCGCCACCCTGGCCGAGGACAAGCGCGTGATCGCCTACAGCGTCGTGAGCGAGTTCTCCAATTCCGCCGTGGGCAGCAACGACTCCCGCGGGGCCTTGTGCGTGAGAGGAGGCGATTCCGCCGGAGCGGTCGCTGCGCTCGATGACATCGCCGCGCGCTTCGGCCTTGTTTGAACATGACTGTCAGTTGATCCGGATTTTTTTGGAAGGGAGGGCGCTATGCGAGCCTGGTTGTCGATCGCGGGCTGAGATGCCCGCACAGCGCCCGTCGCACGGCCGCGATGCAATGCATTTCGGGTTGGGCGAGGGGCGCCCGTTCCTGTTGTCCGGGTCAGTCGCGGTTGCGCGGTGACTCGCCGGACGAAGTGCGTCTCGGCGGCCGGGGACCGGCATCGATTGGATATTCCCTCGTTGCGCGTGGGGGCGGGCGGCTTCGTGCCCGCCATCGGTGTCGTCGCGCCCCATGGGACTGGCATTGAGTCATAGGGGGCAAGCCATGCGAGACGAGTATCTTTCGTTGTTTCTGCCGCAGGACATCCTGCTCGAATCCTTCACCTTCCCCTTCTTCGACATCAACTACACCGTCGATCCGGTGGCGATGGCGAGCCTGTTCCACAACACCCCCGATCCCACGCCGGGGCGCGGCAAGCGCGGGCTCTATGTCCACATACCGTTCTGCGAAACGGTCTGCGCCTTCTGCCCCTTCATAAAATCGGTCGGCACGCTGGAGCGGATCGAACGCTATCTCGAGGCTCTCCATCTCGAGATCTCGATGCTCGCGGAAACGCCGCTTTGCGGGTCCTGGACGTTCGATGCGGTCTATCTCGGCGGCGGGACCCCGTCGGTGCTCAGCCCGCGCCAGATCGACGCGCTGCTGACGCATATTCGCTCCGCCTTCCGCCTGTCGTCCGATCTCGAAATGACCATCGAGGCCGAGCCGAAATCGGCGACGGAGGCGTTTTGCGCGGCAGCGGCGGGCGCGGGCGCGAACCGCATTTCGTTCGGCGTCCAGACGTTGAACCCACGCTATCGCGAGATGATGAACCTCACCGCCTCGTTCGACCAGATCCAGGCATTGGCCGTCCGGTCGCGCAAGCTGTTCGAGGCCGCCAATTTCGACATGATCGTCGGCTATCCGGGCCAGACCGAGCGCGAGGTGGAGGAGGACATGGCCGCCGCGCTGGCGCTCGACGTGGGGAATATCTCGGTCTTCCCGCTCGATTATCTCGCCACCTTGCCCAGCTTCCTCGATCGTGTCCGCCGTGGCGAATATCCGCCGCCGCCGCCGAGCGCGCGGCGCTGGGAGCTTTTCCATCACGCCCGTGCCGAGCTCGCCAGGGGCTATGACGCCCAGAACATGTATTTCTTCTCGGAGCCGGGAATGCCGGGTTGCCGCTACATGTTCGATATCGTGTACGGTGGCTATTTCGATGAGTTCGTCGGGGTCGGGGCGGGCGCCTACAGCATGCTCAGGGGGCTGGCGTACAGCAACGATCAGTTCGAAAGGAACTATACGCAAGCGCTGCTCGAAGAGCGCAGGCTGCCGATCGCCATGGCCACGCCGGGCCATGCCTATGAGAAACACTATGTCTATTTCGGCAAGCGCACGCGCGCCGATCTGTCGGAGGCCCGGGAGCTCGGCATCGACTCGGTCATCGCCGCGAAATTGAATGCGCTGGAGGGCGCGGGCTATGTCGTGCGCGACCGGCAGCTTTACACGCTCACCCCGGCGGGGGAACGTATCTATGCCCAGATCATGGTAGGTTTTCTTAGCGATCATCAGCGCCGTCTCTACGATCGGGTCTGCTTGCGGATGAAAGACAAGCTGAACTGGAACTTCGACGGCGCCCAGAGCGCGGACACCGCTGCGGCGCGGGGTCTGGCCGCGTTCAATGTGATGCCGCAGCGCAAGGCGCTCTAGTCGGGCGGCGGCTCGGACGGCACCACCACCTATAAGGGGATCAACGGCGTCACCACCTTCGAGCGCTTCACGACCGGGAGCTTTACCCTGGTCGATGCGATGTTCGGCTATGATCTCGGGCAGGCGACGCCGGCGCTGCGGGGCTTCTCGCTCGCGCTCTATGCGTCGAACCTGTTCGACAAGACCTATGTGTCTGCCTGCCCCTTCAGCAACAGCTGCTATTTCGGCGCGGGGCGGACAGTGGTGGGTTCGCTGCGCTTTCAGTGGTGAGCAGCGCATCGGGGCGGCCACCCGAAGGCCGCGCCTGGCGTTTTCCTTCCGGATGAACGGTCAGGTCGCCGCGGCCCCTTGCGGACGATCTTCGGTCGAGATGTCCAACGGGGGCCTGACGCGTGTCATGAGCCCCAGCGCGCGGCCTTCATTGTCCTTGAAGAAGGCCATCCATTCCTCGGTACCGTCTCCGTGCCGATGGATCCTGCGCGGTGGGTGCATGAATTCCACGCCAGCGGACTGGAGCGCGACAAGCGTCAGGTGGATATCCTCGACTTGAAAATAGAGGATCGATCCGCCGCCGCCGCCGCCGGGCTCCTCGGTCAGAAGCAATCTGACGCCGCCGCAATCGAAAGCGGCCAGATCGCCGAGCGAAAAGACATGCTCGAGCCCGAGCACCTCGCCATACCAATGCCGTGCAGCGGCGATGTCCTTCACCTGGCGCGAAATCTGGCCGATCGGCCCGATGACCAGCTGGGTTTCCATTTTGTCGGTGCCCTTCGCATGGAGTGAGCCGTTGTTGCGTCGCCGATCCGATCACCGAGTTCGGCGCGGCTGCGCGGGTTAGGTTTCGCGTGAATGCTGGTGACGCGATGTTTGGCCAGGATATCGCGCAGCAACCCGATTTTCCCTCCCCTTGGGCGATATGCCGGCGTCAATGCCTTTTCCGGCCTTTCAGGCCCCGGGGCCCGGGGAGTGAAATTCCCGTCTCGCGCCGATAAGCTTCCGGCATGAACGCCAACCGGAAGAGAGGACGGCCCGCCTATCCCGATATTCTGACGCCGGGGGAGTGGCGCGTAGCGAAGGCGGCACGGTTTGGCATGACGAACCGGCAGATCGCCGAGCGGCTCGAAATCGGCGTCGAGGCCGTCAAATTTCATCTCGCGAACATTCTGCTCAAGCTGAGCATGGCGCGCCGGCAGGACCTGGCGAACTGGCCGGGCATGCCGGCGACCGATCGAAATTCTCAGGAGGCCGAAATGCAGCAATCGACCAGGGAAGAATCGAAGCCGCTCATCCCGCCCGGCTTCACGCGAGTCTTCCCCTATCTCTTCGTCAAGAACGCCCGCGACTATCTGGGATTCCTTGACGAGGGCCTGGGCGGCGAAATCATCGACATTCACGCCGCGCCTGACGGCACCGTCCTGAATGCGCATGTTCGCTTCGGCGACACGACCATCATGGTAAGCGAGGCTCGGGGCGGCCAAGCCGCGTCGCGCGCGGCGATCTACCTCTATGTCGTCGACGCGAAGGAGGCCATGGCGCGTGCCGTTGCGAGCGGTGGGCGCGAAGTCAGTCCGGTGGGTTTCCGGCCATATGGAGAACAGCAAGGCGGCCTGGCCGATCCCTCGGGCAACATCTGGTGGCTATCGCAAAGACTTGCCCCGGGCGGCTATTGAGGCCGCCCAGCCGAGTGTCCGCGCCGAATGATGCAAGGCATCCGCGATCAGGCGCGAGGAACGCCGGCTGGGTGACGAGGGCGGGCTCCTGGCCGCATCCCGGTCAGCGCGCGGCCAGCGACCTGATACCGGCGGCGACGAAGGCGGGCAGGCGATCGGCAATTCCCGCGAAATCCTCGGAGGAGACGGACCCTCCGGAGATCCGGTCGATGCGGCCGGTCTGGCCAAGCGAGAAGGTGAAGGCGCCGGTGAGGAAGTGATAGCCCCAGTACAGGGTCTCGCGCGGAACCTCGGGCATCAGCCGCTGCATGTCGTCGATCAGCACGCGCGAGACCTCGTCGAAGACTTCCGACATCAGCGCATGCATGGTGCCGCGCGAGCTGTTCACGAATGCGACGATGGCGGCGTAGTTGCGATGCCCCTCGCTCAGCATGCCGAATTCGAAGCCCGGGCGGGTAAATGCCTCGAGGAGCCCCTCGAGCGTGCCTTGCCCGCCGGTCGCGGCGCGATAGGCGTCCAATGCCTGCACGCGCAGCGCGTTGACCACGGGACCGCGCCTGCGGAAGACGGCTGCGAAGAGTTGCTCCTTGTCGCCGAAATAATAGCGCATCAGCGCGGCATCCACGCCCGCGGCCTCGGCAACGCTCACAAATGTCGTGCCGTCATATCCCTTGGAGGCAAACTCCGCCTCGGCATGATCGAGAATGATCGTCATCGACTCTTCGCGACGTTCGGCGTTCGAGCGCCGCGATGACGGCGACTTTCTCGACTTCCGTTGCGTTGTCACGTCCAAACCCCGGTTGAAACTGTTGCCGCCCGCCTCTCCCGGCGGGAGTGAAACTCGCGAATGCCCAAGCTTCCCGGCCTCGGTAAGCACTTTTTTCCAGGAAAGAAAATAGATTCGTCCCCGATTCCGAAGGGGTTCGCCGCCAGGGGTGAGCTGGCTGTCAAACATATTCCTTCCTAACAAAAGAAAGATATTGACTCGGACGCGCTATTGGCGGAGTCATTGGATGGAGAGGACGGGCAGACGACGATGGTCGCGCCCAAGGCTGAAAAGGGGCGGGTCAATGATCAGGCCGATATTGTTTGCGTCCGCATGCTCGGCAGCGCTGATGGTGGCTCCCGTATATGCGCAATCCGCAGCGAACCCGCCGGGGGAGGCGCTGCCACAGGACTTACAGACGGATGCGGGAACGACCCCTGCCGGCGGCGCCGACATCGTCGTGACCGGATCACGGGCGATCCGCGACGGGTCGCAGGCTCCCACGCCCGTCACGGTCATGGCGGCCGAGGACCTGGCCAAGGCCCAGCCCGGCCTGATCGGCGAGGCGCTCAACCAGCTGCCGTCGTTCCGCGGATCGACGCGTCCGGCAGGTGCCTTTACCGGGGCAGTGGGGCCGCAGTCCGGAAGCTATCTCAACCTCCGCAATCTCGGGGTGCAGCGCACGCTGGTGCTCATCGACGGCCGCCGCGCGGCGCCCTCGTCCCGCGACGGTTCGACCGACATCAACCTGTTCCCGCAAGAGCTGGTGAAGCGCGTCGATGTCGTGACGGGCGGCGCCTCGGCCGCCTATGGGTCCGATGCCGTGGCCGGCGTCGTGAACTTCGTGCTGGACACGCGCTTCACCGGGATCAAGGCGACCGCGCAGGCGGGCATCTCCGACAAGGGCGACGCCCCGACCTACAAGGCCAGCATCACCGCCGGCCAGTCCTTTGCCGAGGGGCGCGGGCGGATCGTGGCCAGCGCCACCTATTTCGAGATGGGCGGCATCCAGAGCGTCGGCGACCGGGACTGGGGGCGGCGCGGCACCGGCTTCCTCGGCAACCCGGCGGTTCCGGGCCAGTTGATCTTCCGCGACGATCTGCGGTCGTCGACTGCGTCTCCCGGCGGCCTGATCCTGAGCGGGCCGCTGGCCTTCCAGCAATTCGCTCCCGGCGGAACGCTGGTTCCCTATTCGCGCGGGTCGGCGCAATCGGGGCTGATCCAGGTCGGCGGGGACGGCGCCCAGGTGTTCAGCAACCTTTCCGCCGACGTCACCACCCGCAGCTATTTCGGGCACGCGGAGTTCGACGTCACGCCGTCGCTCACGCTCTACGCCCAGGGCAGCCTCGCGCTAGCCCGCAACCACTATAACCAGGCCCAGCAGTTCAACCCGGGCGGCTTCAACGGCTTCACCATCTTCAGCGGCAACGCCTTCCTGAATCCGGCGGTGCAACAGGTGCTGACCACGACGAACACGCCCGCATTCGCGATGGGCCGGGTGAACTTCGACTTTGGCGAGCCGGCGAACGCGACGGCACGGGCGCGCACGCTCGATCTCACCGCCGGCTTCCGCTTCGCCGGGGCAGGCGGGCTCCAGATCGAGGGCTATTTCGAGCATGGCAGGAACCGGACCAACATCCGGACCTACAACAATGTGGCGCTCGAACGCCTCTATGCCGCGGTGGACGCGGTGCGCGATCCTGCCACCAGCCAGATCGTCTGCCGGGTCACGCTCACCAATCCGGGCCTGTATCCTGGCTGCGTTCCGATCAACCTGTTCGGGGCCGGCGCGCCTTCCCAGGCTGCCATAGCCTATGTCGAGGGGGCGTCGAGCTACACCACCAACTTCACCCAGGACGTCGCCGACCTTTCGTTGCGCGCGCAGCCTTTCTCGACCTGGGCCGGGCCGGTCTCCCTCGCGGCCGGCGGCCAGTATCGCCGCGTCGCGCTGGACCAGGTTGCCGACGATATCGCGCAGAGCATCAACGACGCCACCGGCATCCGCGGCTTTCCTCCGGCCTATCAGAACCAGCCCGGCGGCTGGCTGCTCACCAACGTCTTTCCGGTGAAGGGCGCGTACCATCTGTGGGAAGTGTTCGCGGAGGCGGCGGTGCCGCTCGCCCGCGATCTGCCCTTCCTGCATGCGCTCGACGTCAACGGCGCCGTGCGATACACCAATTACAGCACGAGCGGCGGGGTGACGACCTGGAAGGCCGGCGCGGTGTGGGAGCCGGTGGTTGGGGTGCGCCTGCGCGGCACCGCCTCGCGCGACATCCGCGCGCCCAACGTGCCGGAGCTGTTCGCGGGGATCGTGCAGAACACCGGCTCGGTGATCGACAACGGCGTCACCGTGCCCATCGTCCAGGCGGCTCGGGGCAACCCTTCGCTACAGCCCGAAAAGGCCGACACCTATACCGCGGGTATCGCCCTCAGCCCCGCCTTCACGCCGGGGCTCACCCTGTCGGTCGACTATTATTCCATCAGCATCGCCGGCATCATCTCGTCGCTGACGCCGCAGCTGACGCTGAACCAATGCCTGGCCGGCGCCACCAGTCTCTGCGCGAACATCACCCGCAACCCGGCGGGGCAGATCACTCGCATCGAGTCGCCGACGCTGAACCTGAACCGGCTGGCGACGTCCGGCCTCGACATCGAACTCAACTACCGGCCGCGCGGGCAGGTCCTCGGCGGTGCCGCGAGCGTGCGGTTCATCGCCAGCTATCTCGACAAGCAGCGGCAGGACATCCGCAACGGCCCGTCCATAGACCGGGCCGGGGAAGTCGGCCTCAGCGCCAATCCGCGCTGGAGCGCGACCGCCGGCCTGGATTGGAAGAGCGGCCCGGTCGAACTCTTCGCACAGGAGCGGTTCATCGGCGCGGGGACCTATGACGTCACCCGGGTCGAACCGAAGACCATCGAGAACAATCGCGTGAAGTCCGTCTTCTATACCGACCTGACCGCCGCCGTGCGCCTGAAGGATGGCTATCGCTTCTTCCTGACGGTCAACAATCTGTTCGATCGCGCCCCGCCGCTGGCGCCGAACGGTACGCTCTTCACGTTCATCCCCACCAATCCGCTGCTCTACGATGTGACTGGACGCCAGTTCACGGCGGGTGTGAACATCAAATTCTAGCCGGGCGAGAGATCGCTGCCGAACACGAATGGGAGATCGCTCGCATGCATGACCAATCGCTCATTTCACGCCGGAGCACGCTCCTCGCCGCCGCCTGCGCGCTGGCGAGCGCGAGTGCTCCGGTCCGCGCGCTCGCATCGATCCGACCGCGGCGAACGCCGGTGCCGCTGCCGTCCGCCGCGGATATCCGGCGGGACTATCAGGAAATGGTCGATTTCGGCCCCCGGCTTCCCGGCAACGCCAACCATCTCGCGTTCGTGGACTGGATGGCCGGCCAGTTCCAGGACGCCGGCCTCCTGCTCGGCCCATGCGAATCGTACAGCTACCGGCGATGGGATCCTAAACGCGTCAGCCTCGAGGTCCTGGACGGCGGCACGCGCAGGCCTGTCGACAAGGTCACTTTCTTCGTCCGTTCGGCGCCCACCGGTCCGGAAGGCGTCACCGGGCCGCTCGTCTATGGCGGCTTGCTGAAGCCGACCGGCCCCGAGGCGCTTCCCGACTTCCCGAAGGGCAGCATCCTCGTCTTCGACGGGCAGCTTCCGCGGATGACGATGGGGAAGCTCACTCATCCCCATTTCGTCCATGTACGGGACGAACCGGCGGCCGCGTCGCTCGACGCGCCCTATCACCGGCTGTGGACGACCCCGGCATTTCCGCTCGACGCGCTGGCCGAGCGCGGTGTCGCCGGCGTGGCGATCATCATGGACGTCTCGTCGGCGATGATCGAGGGCAATTATTCCCCCCATGCCTCCCACTACAGGCCGAAGGTGCCGGCGCTGTTCGTCGGCCAGGATGCGGGCGAGGAGCTCCGCCGCGCGGCCAAGGCCGGCAAGACGGCCCGCCTCACGCTCGATGCCGAATGGACGACCGGAGACGTGCCGCAGCTCACCGCGATCCTGCCCGGCGAAAGCGACGAGGTGATGATCGTCGACACCCACACCGATGGCCAGAATTTCGTGGAGGAGAATGGCTGCATCACCCTGCTGCACCTCGCCCGTCACTTCGCCAGCCTGCCCAAGGGCGAGCGGCTGCGCCGGAGCCTGGTCTTCGCGGGCTGGCCCGGCCACATGACCGGCGAGATGCCGGAGGCACCGGGCTGGGCGCTGGCGCACCCCGAGCTCATGAAGCGCGCGGCGGCGGCGTTCACGATCGAGCATCTGGGATCGAGCGAATGGCTGGACATCCCCGGCAAGGGCTATGGGCCCACCGGGCACAACGAATATATGAACTGTCCGACGTCCGCCGGGCCGCTGACCGATATCGTGATCGAAGGCATCAAGCGGCACGACTTGCTGCGGCACGGCGTCGAACCGGGGCCCGGGGTCACCACGGGCGTGGTGTTCCATGAAAGCGGCGTTCCGCACATGGCGCTCATCGGCGGCCCCAGCTATCTGCTGAGCATCGCTCCCAACGGGCACATGGACAAGCTGGATGCCGGGCTGGCGGCGCGCCAGACGGCCATGCTCGCCGAGGTCATCCGCAAGGCGGATCGGGTTCCGATGGCGGTGCTCAAGGGCAGCGATCCCAGCCTTGGCGCGAAGCCGGTGACCGGGATGGACACCAGCAGGCGCGCCGCCTGCCGCCCGCCACGGCGCACCACGCCCAATTGATCGCAATTGCCGCCGGAGAAGCCGTGACCACCCCGAGAATCCTGATGACGCCGGCAGCGGATGCCTATGCCTATCCCCTCCTGCTGCGCCATCTGCTGGCCAATGTGGCGCAGCAGACAACGGCGGAGATCGTGAGCGGCCGGCGGCGCTTCACCTATGCCGATCTGCTCGATCGCGTGACGCGCCTGGCGACCCTGCTGTCAGAACGCGGGGTGCGGGCGGGTGACACGGTCGCGGTGATGGACTGGGACAGCCATCGCTATCTCGAATGCTATTTCGCCATTCCGATGATGGGTGCGGTGCTGCAGACCGTGAACGTGCGGCTGTCATCGGCCCAGATCGAATATACGCTGCGCGAATCCGGTGCTTCCTTCGTCCTCCACCATGCCGATTTCGTTCCGCTGCTCGACGGGATCCGGCCGCACCTTCCCGCGGTCCGCGACGCGATCCTGATGGAGGAGGGAGCGAGCGCGGACAGCTATGAGGCGCGGATCGCGGCGACGCCGCCTTCCTTCCGGTTCGCGGATTTCGACGAGAACGCGATCGCCACCACCTTCCATACGACCGGCACCACCGGCAGCCCCAAGCAAGTCTTCTTCAGCCATCGGCAGCTGGTCCTCCACACGCTGGCATTGGCGGCGACCCTGGCGAGCCAGCCCGTCGGCCAGGGCCTTCGGCGCGGCGACGTCTACATGCCGATGACGCCGATGTTCCACGTCCATGCATGGGGCCTGCCATTCGTCGCGACGATGCTGGGGCTCAAGCAGGTCTATCCCGGGCGCTATGATCCGAAGCACCTGCTGGCGCTCAAGCGGCGGGAGCGGGTCAGCTTCTCGCATTGCGTTCCGACGATATTGCGCATGTTGCTCGATGCCCGGGAAGGCGCGGAGTCCCTGGCCCCCTGGACGGTGGTCATCGGCGGTTCCGCCCTTCCGCCGTCGCTGGCGGAAGAGGCGGCCCGTGCCGGCCTGTCGACGCTCGTCGGCTTCGGCATGTCCGAGACGGGACCGGTCGTCGCGCTGGCGCGATCGCCGGGCGGCGATACCGCGGAGCTGTGCCGGGCCGGCTTTCCGATCCCGCTGGTCCATGCGCGCATGGACGAGGCAGGCGGGGGCGAACTGATGCTGCGCGCGCCCTGGTTGACGCAGGGCTATGGCGCCCAGGCCGCCTCCGACACGCTCTGGGAGGGAGGCTGGCTGCACACCGGCGACGTCGCCGCGATGGACCGGGACGGAGCCATCCGGATCGTCGACCGCCTGAAGGACGTGATCAAGACCGGCGGAGAGTGGGTCTCGTCGATCGCCCTCGAGGCGCTTCTCATGGAGCTGCCATCGGTGGCCGAAGCCGCGGTCATCGGGGTTCCGGATGACAAATGGGGCGAGCGGCCCGTCGCTTTCGTCGTCGCCGCCGCTTGCGGCGATCCGCCGAGCGCCGAACTGCTGCGGAACGGCCTGATGCACCATGTCGATGCCGGGCGCCTGAGCCGATACGCCATTCCCGAGCGGGTGCTGGTGCTTGCCGGCCTTCCCCGGACCAGCGTCGGCAAGGTGGACAAGAAGGCGCTTCGCGCCCGCCTGGCCAATGACGAGGTAGCGACGAGCACCTGAAGGCCCCGGCCGGGATAGCTTCCCCGCATGGCACCGTGCAGGCGCCGCGGATCGCCGCCGCGCGCGCGTTCCAGGCATGCGCCTATACCATCGTAGCGTTGCGCCATACCGACCACCGGGAATAGTCCGAGCGCGGCATCGGGCATCTCGCGCCCGTGCAATCAAGGGGATGTGATGAACCCGCGAACCGGTACCCGTCGGACGATTGCGGCAATGGGAGCGCCCAGCGCCATGGTCCGCATCGTGCCATCCCGATCCCGTCCCGGATGACGGAAGGTCGATGAGCCTCGACGCCGCGGTGCCGGCGGCGAGTTGATCGCCTTCGCCTTCCGGGCCGTTCCCGAGGAGGCAAGAATGCACAACGCCTGATCTCCGCGCCACCGGCTCGCCGCCGGTGGCGGTCGCCAGATCTGTTTCCTACCCGCGCCTCATCATCTGCCGTTCGCGCGGCGGACGGATGGCGCGTGCGCCGTCTTCAGAAAGAATTCCCGTGCTCCCATTCTCGAAAATCCTCATCCATTGTGGTCAATCGGCGCTGGCGATCGGCATGATCGGCGGCGTCGCCGCACCGGTCCGGGCACAGACATCCGATGCCGTGACCGCGCCCGCCGCGGAACCCCAGCTGGACGCGGAAATCACCGTGACCGCGACGCGTGCGGCGCGTTCCGACGGCACGAAGCGCCCGGTCGAGGCAGGCGATTATGCCCTCACCAAAAGCGATTGGTCCGACGTGCTGTCCGGCAGCAGCGCCCTGGCGCTGGTCAAGAACCTGCCGGGCGTCACTTTCACGTCGACCGATGCCTATGGTCTCGATCTGTCCGATGGCTTCCTGCTGGTGCGCGGGTTCCGCCAGAACGAGCTTGCGATCACCTTCGAGGGCATCCCGCTGAACGACGGCAGCTATGGCAGCGTAACCGGCACCGCGCCGCTCAACATCGGTGTCGCCGGCAATATCGATTCGGTCAGGATATCGCCCGGCGCGGCCGCGGTGAGCACCTTCTCGAACACGGGAAATGGCGGCGAGATGCGCTACGCCATCGCCGATCCCAGGCCCAATTTCGCGATGGAGATGACGCAGGGCTTCGGCGGGGATCATAGCCTGGTGACCAGTGCCACGGTCAATACCGGCCGGATCGGCGAGGAGGGGCCGCGAATGCTGCTCGGCATCGAGCGGATATCCAAGGACAAATATACCGGCGCCGGAACCCAATCCATGCTGCGCGCCAACGCCAAGCTCGTTCAGGACCTGCCCTGGGGCGATCTCACCGCCTTCTTCTCCTTCGCCCGCGCCGAGATCTGGGGCTATAACAACACTTCGTTCGACATGCTGGCCAAGCTCGGCTGGAACGGGACCGACATCCTCTATCCGAACTATGCGCGCGCCGTCTTCATCGCCGCGCCCGAGAATGCGAACAAGCCGTGCGGAGCGTATAGCTGCGGGGAGCTGGCGTCGCTCATCCCCTATGACACAGGCCAGGCGACCGACGATTTTGTCGGGAACGTCACGCATCGCTTTAACCTGACGGAGCGGCTCTCCGGAAGCGTGATGGGCTATGCCGCGATCGGCAAGTCGGACATCGAGATCTCGGATGTCTCGACGCCCTCGCAAACCGGCGCGCCCTTCTCGTCCCAGGTCTGGCAGACGCGCCCCCGGCGTTTCGGGAGCGCAGCGAACCTTGGCTGGAAGGGCGGGGGCCACACCGTCTCCGTCGGCGCCTGGATGGAGCGCGGCGCGTCCACCTCGCGTTTCGCCTATTATGATCAGCCGCTGCCGGGGCAGGGCGCACCGCTGCGGGCGATCGGCCCCTATGATGTCTATGGGCCAGCCTTCCAGATCGCCAATGACTCGCGCTGGAGGACCGATTCCTTCCAGCTCTATGTGCGGGATGTTTTCAAACCCAGCGAGACCGTGACGATCGATGCCGGTTTCAAATCGGTGGACTTCTCGACCAGGGGTGGCGGCATCGGCCCCGACCGCGCGCCGAACGGGACGCTGAGGACCACCGATCCGTTCCTGCCGCATCTGTCGATCGACTGGCACCCGGATGGCCGCACCTCGCTCTATCTCGACATCGCCAAGACGGCGGTGGGCTATCGCGTGTCGTCACGCGGCAATATCGGGCCGGTGTCTTCCGCCTGGGCTGCGGACAGCCAGGAACTGTTCGATGCGGCGCGTGCCACGCTCAAGCCGGAGAAGGACTGGAATTTCACGGTTGGCGGATATCACCGGCTCGGCGCGCTGAGCATCAACGTCGACGCCTATTACGGCATCATCCTCAATCGCCTGCTCAACGGAACGAGCGGACCGCAATTCAATCCGGTGCGCACCGTCGGCGTCGTGCCGCGATCCGAGCTGTTCGGAGCGGATGCGATCATCGACCTGAAACCCACCGCCTGGCTGGACATCTCGCAGTCCGTTTCGGTCAGCAAGCTGCGCTATGCCGATGATCTGGTGGTGGCGGGGGAGGCGACACCGCTCAAGGGGCATTTCCAGCCGGGCTATCCGGGAGTCTCGCTGATTTCCCAGGTCTCGGCGAAGCGCGGCCGGTTCGAGGCAGGAGCAACCAGCACGCTCTATCTCGACGATCCCTTCACCTACAGCAACGACATATATGTGCCCGCCTATTGGCAAGTGAACGCACACGCCTCGTATCGGCTGCCGAAGCGCGCCGGCATGCCGGAGCTGCTGTTCCGCCTGGACGTCACCAATGCCCTTGACCGGAACAACATCGGCTCCGTGGGGATCGGGGGCTATTCGGTTTCGGGCGACTATCAGACGTTCATGCGCGCCGCGCCGCGCACCGTCCTGTTCAGCATGAACGCGAAGATCTGACACCGGGAGAACGGCCATGCCACCAGATCATCCTATGCCGATGCCGCTGAAGCTCCGGCTGCGATTGCGATTGCTGGCCGGCATGGAGATCCTGTTGCTGCCCCATCGCCGAAGAAGCCGCGCGGCGGCGGATCTGCTGGCATGGATCGATGCCGAACATGTCCGCATCCATCATGCGGTCCGTCGCGACCGGAGCAGCCGGTCCTAGGCGTGGATGCGATCAAAGGCGCGGACGAGATCGGGCAGCGTCCGCGCCTCCATCTTGCGCATCATGTTGCCGCGACGGACCTTTACCGTGATCTCGCTCAGCCCGAGCTCGGCGGCGACCTGCTTGTTGAGCAATCCGCGCACCACCAGCCGCGCCACCTCGCGCTCACCCGGGGAGAGCGCTTCCCACAATTGCCGGACATGCTGCGTTGCAGCCGCGGCGGCACGGCGGGCGCGATCGATCTCGATGCCGCGATTGATCGCGTCGAGCAGGTCCTGATCGCGAAACGGCTTGGTGAGGAACTCGATCGCGCCGTCCTTCATCGCGCGAACGCTCATCGCGATATCGCCATGGCCGGTGATCATCACCGTCGGCAGGGCGGTGCCGCGTTCGGCCATATGGGCGAGAAACGCCATCCCGCTATGTCCCGGCATCCTGACGTCGAGCACGAGGCACGACGGCACCTCCGCGCGCGCCGCGCCGACGAATTCCTGGACCGAGGCGAACGAGCGCGAACCCAGCGCGACGGACGACAGCAGATCCTCCAGCGCTTCGCGGACGGAGCCGTCATCGTCGACGATATAGACGATCGGGGATTCGGGATCGGTCATGTTCCGGCTTTCTCCGCGGCATCGACCGGCGCGACCGGCAGGGTGAACAGGAGGGCCGCACCGTCCAGCTCGCTTTCCTCGACCCAGATGCGGCCGCCATTGGCCTCGACGATCGCGCGGCTGATGGTGAGCCCCAGCCCGATGCCGTCCTGCTTGGTGGTCCAGAAGGCATCGAACAGCCGCTCCGCTTCCTGCCCACGAAAGCCGATGCCGGAATCGGCAACCTCGAGCGTGACGCTCGACCCGTCCTGGGTGAGGGAAGCGATCACTTCTATCTCATGTCCGCGTGCCGGATCCGCCATCACGGCGTCGATGGCGTTGAGCAGCAGATTGCCGATGACCTGGCCGATCTGCACCCGATCGCCAAAGACCCGCGGCAGGCCTTCCGGCAGGTAGAGCCGCAGCAATATGTCGTTGCGATCAATCTGTCCGCGCGCCAGTCCGACGATCTCCTGCACCAGCGTGCCGAGATCGAAAGCTCCCCGTATCGGCGACTTGCCGCTGGCAAGGCCCCGCACGCGCGCTATCACTTCGCTGGCGCGGCTGGCTTCCGCGACGATCCGCTCGGCGGCGCGCTCCGCCTTTTCGATATTGGGGGGATCGGCGGCCAGCCAGCGCCGGCACGCCCCGGCGCTCGTCATCACCGCGGCGAGCGGCTGGTTCACTTCGTGCGCGATCGAGGCGGTGAGCTCGCCCAGGCTGGTCACCCGCGCGATGCGGGTGAGCCGCTCGCGCGCGTCATGGATCGCGGCCTCCGCCGCGACCAGCTTGAGCGAGAGATAGGTGGTCACCGCGATCGCGACGAGGCTGATCCCGGTGTTGATGATGCCGACCTCGTACAGCCCGGAATGGGTGAGCGTGAAGCTGATCACCGTCAGCGCCCCGCAGGCCGATGCCAGGATGACGACCGATCGGGGCCGCATCCAGCGTGTGGCGAGCAGGATCACCGCAACGTAGAATACCGCCGCGGCAATGGCGTAGTTGGTCACGGTATCGACGACGAAGATCGCGGCGATGGCGGCGACCAGCAGGGTGATCCTGATTGCCCGTCCGCGCTCCAGGCCGCTCCCGAGCCGTCGCGTCACGACATTGTGCCTGAGTTCATCGCGAAGCCTTCGGGTATGCCTGCGTCGTGCGTGTCGACTTCCTTCTCTATGCCGCGCGGATCGCCTGCCGTCGATCATTCTGCGCCGCCCGCCGCGGCGACGTCCCGGAAAGCCCGTCCGCATGGTCATCCGCTCCTGCGCAGGATGCCGAGAGCGGCCTGATGAAGACGATGGCAGAAGCGCGAGGCATGCAGCCATTGTCGCCGGGAGATCGCGCCGCGCCGGGCGAGCATCGCGGCCATCGCGAGCAGGTGCATCGCGCCGATGGCCATCGCCCATGCGACCAGCCGGGCCAGACGCGCCCGCCACGAGGGTTCGGGCGGGGGCCCGGATCCCTCGGGTCGTCCGCCCCGGCCATCGCCGTGCCAGCCTTCCTGCGGGAAAGGCCCCCGGAACGCCACGGCGCCGCGATTCAGAACCATTGTCCGAACCGCCGGATGTAGAGCGTCTTCATCGATTGGGCGACGATGCAATAGCTCAGCAGGATTCCGGCCAGCCAGGGGAAATACTGCCAGGGCAGCGGCTGAAATCCCACCATCGGCCCGAGCGCGGAGAAGGGAAGAAACACGCCGAGCGTGCAGATCAGCGCCGTCATCACCAACACCGGCAACGCCGCGACGCTCTGGAGGAAAGGGATGCGCTGGGTGCGCAGCATGTGCACCACCAGTGTCTGCGACAACAGCCCCTCGACGAACCAGCCCGACTGGAACAGCGATTGATGCTCGGGGGAATTGGCACCGAATACGAACCACAGCAGCGCGAAGGTGGTCACGTCGAAGATCGACGAGGTTGGTCCGATCCACAGCATGAAACGCCCGATATTGCGCGCGTCCCACTTGCGCGGACGCATGAGGAACTCGCGGTCCATCCTGTCCCAGGGCAGTGCGAGCTGCGACACATCGTACATCAGATTCTGGATCAGGATCTGAATCGCCAGCATCGGCAGGAACGGGATGAAGGCGCTGGCGATCAGCACCGAGAAGACGTTCCCGAAGTTCGAACTGGCCGTCATGTTGAGATATTTGATGATGTTGCCGAAGGTTTCCCGCCCTTTCAGCACGCCTTCCTCCAGCACCATCAGGCTTTTTTCGAGCAGGATGATATCGGCCGACTCCTTCGCGATATCGGTGCCGCTGTCGACGGAGATGCCGACATCGGCGTCCCGCAGCGCAGGAGCGTCGTTGATCCCGTCGCCAAGGAAGCCGACGGTATGGCCATTCGCCTGCAACGCCTTGAGCACCCGCGATTTCTGGAGTGGGGTGAGCTTGGCGAAGATCGTCCGCTCGTCGACCAGCCTGCGCAACCGCGCATCGTCGAGCGCTTCGATCTCGCGTCCGAGCAGCGGCTGCCCCGGCTCCAGCCCCACTTCGCGGCAGATGCGCGCGGTCACCACTTCATTGTCGCCGGTCAGCACCTTCACCACCACGCCATGCTCGGCAAGCGCGGCGAGCGCCGGCGCGGCGCTTTCCTTCGGCGGGTCGAGAAAGGTGAGAAAGCCCTCGACGATGAGGTCGCGCTCGTCCGCGATTCCGTAGAGGGGCTTGCGCTCGTCCCGCGGCACCACCCGCGTCGCGACCACCAGCACGCGAAAACCCTCCGCGTTCATGGCACGGGCACGGGCGATCAGCGCATGGCGCTCCTCGTCGCCGAGCGGACGCACCGCGCCGCCATCGCGGATGGCGTGCGCGATGCCGAGCATTTCCTCCACCGCGCCCTTGCAGACGATCAGCTGCCGGCCCGCGGCGTCCTCGACCACCACCGAAAGGCGGCGGCGGATGAAATCGAACGGCAGCTCGTCGATCTTGCGATAACTCTCGACCGGGCGGATCACGTCCGGCAATTCGCTTGCGAAGCGGAGCACCGCCTGATCCATCAGGTTGCGCACGCCGCTCTGATGGTGGCTGTTGATCCAGGCGTGGCGCAGCACGGCATCGTCGCGCTCGCCATGGATATCGAGATGCTGCTCGAGGATGATGCGATCCTGCGTCAGCGTGCCGGTCTTGTCGGTGCACAGCACGTCCATCGCGCCGAAATTCTGGATCGCGTTGAGCCGCTTCACCACGACCTTGCGCCGCGCCATCGCCACCGCGCCCTTGGCGAGATTCGACGAGACGATCATCGGCAGCATCTCGGGCGTGAGGCCGACCGCGACGGCGAGGGCGAACAGGAAGGCGTTGGTCCAGTCCCCCTTGGTGAACCCGTTGATCAGCAGCACCACGGGCACCATCACCAGCATGAACCGGATCAGAAGCCAGCTGACCGAGTTCACGCCGCGATCGAACGCGGTCTCCGCCCGCGAGCCGACGATCGCCTTGGCCAGCGAGCCGAAATAGGTCCTTGCCCCGGTCGCGACGACGATTGCGGTCGCGGTGCCGCTCACGACATTGGTGCCCATGAAGCAGATCGTCGGCAGATCGAGCGCATTGGCGTCATCGTCCGCCGCCGCGGTGGCCGATTTGCCGGCCACCGCGCCCAGGGTGTCATATTTTTCCACCGGCAGCGCCTCACCGGTCAGCGCGGCCTGGCTGACGAACAGATCGCGCGATTCGAGCAGGCGTATGTCGGCGGGTATCATGTCGCCGGCGGAAAGCTGGACGATGTCGCCGACGACGATCGCCGCCATCGGTATCTCGCCCGTGTGCGGCTCGGCATCGTCATTGCTGCGCCGCCGCACCGTGGCCGTGGTGCGCACCATTGCCTTCAACGCATCGGCGGCCTTGCCCGAGCGATATTCCTGCCAGAAGCGCAGCAATGCGCTCAATATCACCATCGTCACGATGATGACGACGCCGGTATAGTCCGCGGCCTCGCCGTTGCGCAGCGGAATGATGATATCGGTTATCGACGAGATCGCCGCCAGCGTCATCAGCACTGCGATGAAGGGATTGGCGAAGGCATGCAGGAGCTGAACGGATACGGGCGGGCGGCGATCATGCGCTACTTCGTTCGGCCCGTCCTTGGCCAGGCGCGCTGCCGCCTCCGCCTCGGTCAGCCCGTCACCGCTGGCGCGAAAATTGGTCAGCGTCGTCCCCACGCTGTTGCGCGCCTCGCGGATCGCGCGCACCGATAGCCTGGGATCGCGGGGCCGTTTGGGCGCGCCCAGCGGGGCCTTCGTCATCAGGGTCATGTCGTCTTCCTGGCTTTGACCAAGCGAGCTTCGTCAATATGGGCTGCGCCGGAGCGCCGCCCGGATCCGCGCCGCGAATGCGCGTTTCCCGCACCGGCTCGCCGCGATGAAATTGCGTTGTCGAAGATGCGCTTCCGTGCATCGGCGGCGCCACGGCGCGGACTGCCGCTCTGTCGGCGCACGGATGCGTTCCGTTTCAAGGGATGTTCATGCCGGCACCTCGCTGTGGCGCGACCGCGCCGCCAGCAGGAAGCCGAACCTCAGCTCCGACCAGACGGCGACAGTGGCGCGGTTTCTCGACTACTGTCGCATTGCATGGTTGTTGGTTCCTCGGTGCGATCCGAAGCGAAGCCAGCCCGGGATTGCAGCATGCGACTTAGGTTCCGGCAGGGCGATCAGCTAGAGATACCAACGGCGTCGCCGCTATCTCTTGGTCGCCTCGATCTATACGAAGGTATAGGTGACGCGATCGGATGTCCTTGCGCACCGGCCGCACCGCACGCCGCGATGCGCCGAAGCCGGAGCCATCCACCGTGAAAAGCCACCATTTCGGGGACGCGCCATGGCGCTCCGCCGCGAGCGTTATATACAGCTTCGATGGATCACGCCGAAGCACTCCCCCGGGATTCCCATGAAATCGAGGAAGCCCCGGCAAGCGATGTGCCGGAACCCCGCTACCGCGAGATCAAGCGGTCGATCCTTGGACTGGTCCGCTCCGGCAAGCTGAAACCGGGCGATCGGGTGGCTTCCGAAGCGGAGATCGTCGAGCAGTTCGGCGTGTCGCGGATGACCGCGAACCGCGCGCTGCGCGAGCTGACCGGCGCGGGCTTCCTGACGCGTCGCGCCGGTGCGGGCACCTTCGTTGCGGATCCCAAGCCGATCGGCCACATGATCGAGATCCGCAACATCGCCGATGAGGTGCGCGCGCGCGGGCACAGCTACAGGGCGCGGGTGCTGCGCAACGAAGCGATCAAGGCCGATGCCGCGCATGCGGCGCTGCTCGATGTTCGAGTGGGCACGCGGCTGTTCCACAGCCTGATCGTGCATCACGAGGCCGATTTCCCGCTGCAGCTTGAGGACCGGCTGGTGCTGGCGTCGATGGCGCCCGGCTATGGCGACATGGATTTCCGCCTGCAGACCCCCAATGAATATCTGACTCGAATTGCGCCGATCGCCCGGGTGGAGCATCGGGTGACCGCCGAGATGCCCGATCCCCAAGTGCGTGCGGTGCTCGGCATGCAGGCGGACGATCCCGTCCTGGTGATGCACCGCCGGACCTGGAGCGGGAAGCGGCTGGTTTCGCACGCAATGCTCACGCACCCGGCGAGCCGCTACGCGCTGACCGCCACCTTCGAGGTCAAGCTCGACTGAACCGGCTCAGCGCGCGGCGGGCTTGCGGCGGCGCAGCCAGCGGAAGTCGGATTTCCGGAAGCTCTTGAACAGCAGATAGAAGCCGGTGCCCGACAGCCACAGCACGCCGAAGGCGACGAGGATGATCAGCGGGTGGTTGAAGCTGGTCCGGCTGGCATAATCCATGTTGTGGAGCATCCAGAAGAAGTCCCAGGTGCGCCAGGTATCGCCGCGAGTGACGAGGTGCCGGCCGGTCGTCGCCGAGACATAGATGCTGGAATGCTCGGCGTCACCAAGGTCGACGCGCCACATCGGCGCGGCATGCTCGCGCGCCTCCAGATTCGGTCGGTCGAGCAGAGTGGTCCGCAGGACCGGCGCCGTGGCGCCTTCGCCGGCGATCGCGGCGGCACGGGCGCCGTCGATACGCACCGGCGCGCCCGACCGGGCATCGACGAGCCGGACGCCCGAGGCCGTGGTCAATTCATAGACGGGCGTTCCGGCCAGGTTGCGCAGCGCCATGCCATTGACCGCCTGCATGCCCGCGATACGGGCGGGAGCGACCAGCCCTTCGGTCGCGATGGGCATGACATGCGCCGCCGGGCCGGCATGGCCGCCGACGGCGTCCGCGTCGAGCAACGCCATCATCGAGCCGCTGAGCGCCCAGAGGATGAACTGGATGCCGAGCACCAGGCCGACCCATTTGTGGATGCGACGGAACAGCAATTGGGAAAGGCGCAGGCGCATCAGATCGACTTTCGCTTCTTGCGGCGGGGAAAGGCCCAGACCAGCAGCCAGGCGCCGGTCAGCGCCATGGCGAGCGCGGTCCAGGTAGCGACGCGCAGCAGCGGATTGTTGACGTCCGTGCGCTCGCCATAGTCCATGATGTGGAGCATCCAGGCGAAGTCGAAGACTCGCCACAACAGGTGCCGCCGGGCAAGCAGTTCGCCGGTCTGCGGCGCGATGTAGAGGGTGGGGCGGTTCCAGCCGGCGAACTCGACCTGCCAATAGGGCGGGGCGCGCTTGCCCATTTCCTGAACCGGCACCGTGAGGCGGGTCGCGCGGACGATCTCCGCATCGCCCATGAAGCGCGCCCTCGCGGCGGCACGGACCTCGCCCTCGCTCAGTTCACCCAGGCGCGCGCCGGACCGCGCGTCGAACACCGCCACACCCGCTGTGCCCTGCACCCGCCAGGCGGGGCGGCCGAGGCGGGAGATCAGCCGCACTTCGCTGGCTCCGGGCACCGCGGCGGCGGCTGCTCCCGGCGAGGACAGTCCGGCAAGCGCGACGGCGGGAGCCGGCACGGGGCGGACGAGATGATCGCCATGGATGGTGTCGATATGGACGACCACCATGTAGAAGCCCGTGGCCGTCCAGAAGACGACCTGGACCCCGATCAGCAGCGCCAGCCATTTGTGCGTCCGCCGCACCAGTTGCGGCCATCGGATCGCGCGCATCGCTTCAGAACGCCGTGCGGAAGCCGACATAGAAACGGCGCCCGAGCAGGTCGTACGTCATCGTGTCGGTGTTTCCGTCGGTGAAGCTGGCGATATAGGGCGCCCTGGTGTCGAACAGATTGTCGACACCCAGCTGGAAGCGAGTCTTCGCGTCGATCTCGAAGGCGAGCTGGGCATTGTGGTAGAAGATGTCCGGCGTGCGATAGCCGATCGCCGTCGGCGCCGCGTTGAAGTCCTGCGCCTTGCCGATCCACTGGGTCGACCAGGTGAACGCCACGCCGTCCTGCCGGGCGGTCGCGACGCCATAGCCGCGCCATTTCGGATAGCCGCCATTGCCGCCGCCGATGCGCCCGTCGAAGACGATTGGCGCGCCGCCCGGGAAGGGCTCGACGACATAGCGGTTCAGATAGGTGGCGTTGAGATCGATCTGGAGCTCGAGCCGGTTGAGCTTGCGGGCATAGACCAGCCCGAGATCCAGCCCGCTCATCCGCTCGCGACCGGTGTTGATCGGCTGGGCGGAGAGATAGGTGACTTCGCCGGTCAGCGCGCTGCGGGTGAAGTCGCGGCAGAAGGGATGCGACAAATTGGCGCTGGCATAGCAGACCGCGAGCTTGGTCGAGCCGGGAATGGCGCGGATCGCGCCGGCGATGTCGATGTCGAACCAGTCGGCGGTGAGCGACAGCCCGGGCACGATCCCCCTGGGCTGGAGGACGGTGCCGATGGTCCAGCTCTTCGAGGTCTCGGGCTTGAGGTTCTGGTTGCCGCCGACCGTGGTCAATATGGTGGTGCCGAGCTGGACATAGCCGGCCGGCACGCCCGAGGCGCGGCAATTGGCGACCAGGGTGGTGTTGCTGCTGCTCGAATAGCGGCTGCACGGATCGGTGGTGGTAAGATTGCCTTCGGAGACGCCGCCGAACAATTCGGGGACGTTGGGGACGCGGAAGCCGGTGCCATAGGTGCCGCGCAGGCGCACGCCGTCGACGATCATCCAGTCGGCGCTGAGCTTGTAGTTCCAGTCGTCGCCGAACAGGTCGTAGCTCGAATAGCGGACCGCGCCGTCAAGGGTCAGCGCGCGGAACAAGGGTATGTTGGCGAGGACGGGGACCGACAGCTCGAGATAGGCTTCCTTGGCGCGGACCCGGCCCGAGATGGGGGATTGCTGGTTGGTGTTGGCCACGCCGGCAACGGTGAGCGGATCGGGATTCCGCCAGCCCTTCTCCTCGCGATAGGAAACGCCCGTCGCGAAGGATACCGCGCCCGCCGGCAGGCGGAACAGCGAGCCGTTGAGGTCGCCGGTCAGCGACAGGAGCGAGTTGCCGCCGGTGTCGCGCGAAGTGAACAGGATATAGTCGAGCACCTTCGGTGTCAGGTCGCCAAAGCCGAGATAGTCCGCGCAGGGAATGGCGGCGCCGGCCGCGAAGCTGCATTTGGCGGTGTCGAGCGAGTTGCGGACATGGTCGAGATTGGCGACGTTGGTCGAACCTTCGACACCGGTGTTGCGGCCATAGGCGCCGGCCACTTCCCAGGCCCAGTCGTTGGCGAGCTTGCCGCGAAGGCCCAGCGTGCCCTGCCAGGTATCGGTCCGCTGATAGAATTCGCGGGGCCCGGGCTCGGCGAGGCGCCGCTGGATCAGCACGAGGTTCTGGCCGGTCGGGTTCGTCGGATTGGTCGCCGCGATGTTGAGGTTGCGCAGCGTACCCGGCGTCGCGATCTGGTTCGAGGTGCGGTGCGTGTAGAGAAACTCGCCGAACAGCTCGATCCGGTCGGTCAGGTCATAATCGCCGAATATCGCGGTCGAGATGCGCTCGATCGGGCTGACCGCGTAGAGGAACGGGTTCGAATTGAAGTTGTGCTTCGCGGCGCTGTAGGGCTCGTAGAAATTGCCGTTGCCGCCCGGCACCTGGTTGAAGTTGATCTGCTGGCCGTTCGGCAGCGCGGCGCGGCCGCCGATGGTCGAGGCGCTGTTGACGCAGCTGAGCGATCCCGGCGTGGTCTCGGCCAAGGAGCAGGGCGCGCGGGTCGCCATGTTGACCGGTTCGGTCTTCTGATAGGTCGCGGCAAGCAGGATGCCGCCGCGGCTGCCGCGCTTCCCGGCGAGCAGGTCGACCGTGTAGTCGCCGCCATCGCCGCGCCCGGTGACGCCGCTGCGGCCGCTGACGCCGATGCCATTGAAATCCGTGCGGGTCACCAGATTGACGACGCCCGCCATCGCGTCGGCGCCGTAGATCGCCGAGGCACCGTCCTTGAGCACATCGGCACGGGCCAGCGCGACGGTGGGGATCATGTTGAGATCGGGCGAGGAGTTCGCGCCGGTCCCGCCGGCGACGAGGCGGCGATTGTTGAGCAGCACCAGCGTGCGCTTGATGCCGAGGCCGCGCAGGTTGACCTGTGCGGTACCATAGCCGTTCCCGGTCCAATAGGCCGAGGTCTGGTTGCCAGCGAAGCCCGCATTGGCGGGCAGGCGCTGGAGCAGGGTCTCGACATTGACGATGCCGGTGCTCTCGATCTGCTCGGCGGAGACTACCGTGGCAGGCCCCACGCCGGCAATGTCCTGTCGGCGGATGCGACTGCCGGTCACCAGGATTTCGTTTCCATTCTCATCCTGCGCACCGGCCTGGTCGGCAGGTGGTTGCGTGTCCACGGCCTGCCCGAACGCGGGGGCGGCGGTGGAGAGGAAAGTGGCGGCGAGAAGTAAGGTCGAGAGTTTCATCGCATCCCCCGGCAATTTTGGCCCTGGGGAGGAAACAAGCATTATTTGTATATACAGGTCAACTGGATTTTGTAAGTAATTTCAAATGCTTACATTAGAAATTTCTGTACATGCCCCCGATTGAGTACGCATGGCCCGCGGGCATCCCTCAAAAAAATGACGCCGGGTTCAGGATGGTCGCCAATGCCATCGGCTTTGGCTGGTGGACGTTCGGCGACTCTGACGGGCAGCTCCTCGCGCATCATGCCGGCAATCCGGCGAGATCGAGGGGGCCCGCAGGCCCCCTCGGGAGCGGAGGTCATGCTCCGGCAGGGCGGCTCAGGCGTCCGCGCCGGCCGGGGCGGCCTCGATCAGGCCGAGCTGGGTGAGCGCGGCCACGCCGTCGTCCAGGCCGATTTCCTCGACGATCTTGCCGTCGATCACTTTGAGCACCGTGGTGCCGGTGAAGTGCATCTTGCGGCCGGTCGCCGCCGGCAGGCCGCCGATCAGGAAGTCGCTGAAGGCCGGGCCGCTATGCGTGCCGCCGCCCCGCCATTGACCGACGACATAGTCGCCTTCGGCGATCAGGTCGGCGGTGCCCCAGAAATGGAGATCGGGGAAGGCTGCGCGGAAATCGGTCATGAACGCCTTGATATCGTCGCGACCGCGGCGCGGCGCATGCAGCGAATATTGGAGCAGCATGTCGGGCGCGGCGATCTCGTCGACCACGGCGAGGTCGACGTCCTTGCCCCAGAATTCGGTGAACCAGCGGCCGACCACGGCCTTGTTGTCGTCTTCCTTGCTCATCGCAGCAATCCTCATGGAGTTTTGGGCGAGGCGCATCGACGGTGTTCGATGGCCTCGGCGCCTGACTAGGCCCGCGCCGATCGGCTCGAACTCCGGTTCTTGTCCTGAAATCGAAAACCGATCTGCCGGCGAATGGCGCGTATCAGCTCATATCCGTGCCGTGGCTGCGGGCATCGGTTGCCAGCCTTTCAAGCAGAATCGCTTGGTGCAGGCCATTGCTGGCCGGAGCATCGGCTACTCCGTCGTGCGGCGGCGAGGTCGGCATGAGCGCCCGACCGCTCCGCGGAGGAGGAGGTAGCAGTTTGGCGGCGGCTTATGAGGGGCACGGCCGACTCGTGCCGCGCCCATAAGCCCAATACTCGCACCTGCCGTATTTCAGGGGCGTCGATGTTTCGGAGCGGACCGAGAATGTCAGATGTTCGGGTTGATCCGGGGCGACCGTGGGGGCGGCCGCTACCGCAAGGTTCGGCAGGAGCGTGGTCGAGTATCGTGCGACCCTCTCAACTTTCCGCAGAAAACGGAGCGGCCTCGTATCTGCTCAATGGAAAAACTGCCTCCCCAACGAGAACCCCGACATCAATATCGAGGTGAACATCGAGGGTGGGCTCGTCGATATCGTCGCCGCACGCTTCGACGCTGGCGTCCGGCTCGGCGAAAGGCTCGAACAGGACATGATCGCCGTCCCGATCAGTCCGAGATTGCGCATGGCTGCGTTCGGCGCGCCATCCTATTTCGCCGAGCGCGGAATGCCCGGGACGCCCTATGATCTTGCCGCCCACAGCTGCATCAACCTGCGGCTGCCCGGATCTCAGGCCATCTACGTGTGGGAGTTCGAGCGGGATGGCAAGGAACTCAGGGTCAAGGTCGAGGGACAATTTGTGTTCAACGACGTTGACCTCATCATGACCGCTGCGCTTGCCGGCCACGGGATTGCATTCCTTCTCGAAGACCATGTGAACAGTCACGTCGCACAGGGGCGGCTCGTCCGCGTCCTGGAGGACTGGTGCGAGCCGTTTGATGGCTACTATCTGTACTATCCAAGCAGACGGCAGCCTTCGCCGGCGTTCAGTCTGCTGCTGAATGCGCTCAGGCATCGGGGATGAGGGCGGCAGAAGCGCGCTTCCGTCCATTTCCATGCGGTGCCGGATGAACAACTTCTCTGCGGTTCGTCCGGCGATGGCGGAAATCGTCCCTGACGGATTCAAGCCGATCGGGTGGGGAACAACTGAGCCACCCACGACGAAGAGGTCCTTCTGACCGAACACTTGGCAGCTTTGATCGACGACACCGGCGGCCGGGCTGGCGGACACTCCTGGCCCTGCCCCGCGCGCCGAAAGCTGCGATGTCTCGCGATCGGAAGGAAAATGCACCCGGAACGCTACGCCAACAGGATCGACGATACCGTTCCGGGCAGTGGCACGACAGGCGATGCCTAGAAGGACGTCATCGCCTGGAACCGGATGGTCCTTGGCACGCCGCGATAGAGCACGCCGTCGCCGGCGGTCGGCCAATAGCGCTTGTTGAAGACATTGTCGGCATTGGCACGCAATACCATGCTCGCGCCGCCCGGAAGCGCGACGCGATAGTTCATGCCCAGCGAAACCAGCGCATAGGCCGGCAGGCTCACGCGCTCCTGCACGTCGGCGCTACGCTTGCCGGTATAGTAGATGCCGGCATTCACGCCGAATGCGTCTTCCAGAAAAGCCGGCCGATATTCGACGAACGCCGATCCCGCCCAACGCGGCGCGTTGACGATCGGCTTTCCGTTCTGGAACGTGGAGGCGGTACGTCGCTGAACGGCATCCAGATACTGTCCGGACAAGGACACCGATATCGTCGAGCCGAGCCGCCCCTGCAACGACGCTTCGACGCCGCGGTGCCGCGCCCTGCCGTCGGCCACAAAGGTCCTGGCCGCGTTCGTGTAGGTCAATGCGCGATCGATGTTGAAATAGGCGATCGACGCCAGCGCACCGCCGACTTCGGCACGGGCACCCAGTTCATATTGCCGGCTGACCAATGGCGGCAGGAGTTCGCCGGCATTGGTGGTGCCATCAGGCGCGGTGCCCGCGCTTTCCAGGCCTTCGATATAGGTGCCGTAGAGGCTGGTCCGCTCGCTGGGGTGAAAGACGAGTCCCGCCGTCGGCGTTACCGTCTTCGTCCGGTACGAACCCGATGTGCGGCGCACCCGCACGCTTTCCGCGCGCAACCCCGCGATCACGAGCCACTGGCTGCCGATCCGCGCGAGATCAAGGGCGTAGATACCCGTGCCGTAATTGGCTGCCGCGGGTGTGACGCGCGGCGTGCCATAGACCAGCGCCGAGACCGCAGGCGGCAGCGGATCGGCGATGTTCAATGCGTAGGAGAAGGGCGAGGCGGTACGGTCGTCCTCCGCCTGCCGGTTCTTGGTGAAGCCGAACAGCAGGTCGTGGACGATGATACCGGTCGTGACCTTGCCATTGGCTTCGAGGCGCAGGTTGGTGTTGTCATAGCCTTCGCCGCGATTGAAATTGCCGGCAACCCGGCCGATGCCCGTCGCCAGGTTGATCCCGCCCAGATTGGCCAGGAAACGATCGCGGGCGGTCCGTGCGTATCCGAGGTCGGCCCGGATCGACCAGGTGCCGCCGATCGCATAGTCGATCCTGCCTAGGATGTTGGTCGCGGTCCCCTTGTAGAAGGCGCCGTCGGGGGCATAGGAGCGGCGCGGATCGGGGAGTTGCGGCAGCGTGATGACTCCGCCATTGCCCCCCACCGCGCCGACCGCGGCCGGCAGCGACAAGGCCCCTGGCTCGCCCATGCGGCGCTGATAATGTTCGACGTCGATCTGCACGGACAGATTGTCCGCCGGCCGCACGTCGAACGCGCCGCTGACGAACCAGCGATTGCCGTTAATGCCGTCCATCGGCGTCTCGAGGTGGCCGGCGAACGCATTGACCCGCACGCCGAATATGCCGTTCGGGCCGAAGGTGCGGCCGATATCGATCCCGCCGCCATAGCTGCCCTCGGCATCGGACGTCGCGAGCACGGAAGTCACCGGCTTCGCCCCTGCGCGCTTGGTCACGAGATTGACGATCGCGGACGGCGGCGTGAAACCGTAATAGAGCGCCGATACGCCCTTCAGCACTTCGACGCGCTCCTTGTTCTCCAGCGGCGCGGGAAGGTAGCTGAATATCGGCAGCGTGCCGTTCAGGCGATAATTGGACCGGGCGTTGATGATGACGCCGCGCGACACGAAGCTGTTGGTCGTCAGCTGGCTCACGCCCTGCTGGGTGATCCCCGCGGTGTTGCGGATAGCATCCTCCAGCCCGACCGCGCCCTGCGCATCGAGCAGCGCACGGTTGACCACCGCGATCGTCAACGGCGTATCGAGCAGCCGCTGATTGCGGAAAGCCCCGATCTGGGTGACGTCGGCCTTGAAGCCGTCGCGCCGGCCAGTGACGGTGATGTCGTCGTCCAGTGCAAGCTCGAAGGCGTTGGCGGCGGGGGCTGCTTCCTGCGCGACGGCAAGGGAAGGAACGAGAACGAGCGCGCCGGTGCAGGCGAGCACGCGGGTCGTGAGGGCAAGGGTCATCATTGGCTCCGTCATGGGCGTGGAATTTGAAAGGGGTTTGGGGGCGCGGCGCGCCGGTCAGCGCCGGGCCGGCTCCGCCGCGCAGCTGTCGGTAGCGCCTGCATCCAGGTCGAGGCACCGGCCGTCGATCTCCGTGCCGGGCACGGCCAGGCCGATGCGGCTTGCGATCGTGGGCAGGATATCCACCGTCTCGACCGGCAAGGGCTGTTCGAACCCCTTGATGCCGGGGGCGTAGACGATCAGCGGCACGCGCCGGTCATAGTTCCAGGGCGAGCCATGGCCCGTGATCCCGAGCCTGGGTCGCGGGATCGGCATGACGTGCGGCTTGAGCGCCACGACGAGATCGCCCGACCGGTCGGGATCGAAGCTGGCCCGGAAGCGCTCGGCCAGCGTCCATTCCTCGACGTTGCGACCGGGCATCGGCATTGCGCGCAGCTCGTCGGCGGTGAACACCGCCTGCACCTGGGGATGGGCCAGATACCGAGCCCTCGCCGCCGCCAGTACGCGCGCGCGATCGGCGGGCGACAGTGTGGGCGCCGCATAGATGTCGCCATAGATGGTAACACGCCCATAGAGCACCGGGCCTGGCAGCTCGAGTTCCGTCGCCACCGCCTTGCCGACCGCATCGACTGTCAGCTCCGGATCGACCCGCGCGGCGTCGCGGATGCCGTGCTCGACCAGCCGTTCCGGCGTATCGAGACCACCATGGTCGGACGTGAGCACGAGCATATAGGGCACCCGCGTCGCATCGAGCGCGGCGACCAGCCGGCCGATATTCGCGTCGAGCGCCAGCATCTGCGCGCACATTTCCGGTCCCTGGGTGCCGAAGACATGGCCGATATGGTCGGTCGCGGACAGGCTGACCGCGAGCAGGTCGGTGGCGGCGCCGCGGCCGAGCTTCATCTCGTCCAGCAGCCCGATCGCCAGATCGGTGACGCTCGCGTCGAACAGGGTCGTGTTGCGGTAGCCCGGCAGATCGCCCGGAGCACGCGGACGCGGGACGCCGATCATGTTGTCGCCGACCTTCAGTGGCGCGACCCGCGCGCGGCACAGATCGGGCAGATCGGCCGGATTTCCCGCCGCCACCACCTTCGCTGCGGCCAGGCTGGCGCGCTGGACGGCTGATGGGGCCGGGCCGGCGCGTCCCGGCAAGGTCTCGAAAGCGCCATTGCCCCAGAACCAGCCCTGATCGATGGAGCGGCCGCCAAGCATCACGACGGCGCGATCCTTGCCCGACACGATGACGCTGCGGCTTCGCGGATCTACCGCCTTCATGCGTTCGCCCAACGTCGGCACGCGCAGGAACTGCGGCGACAACCGGAATTTGCCGGCCCCCGATGCAGAGCCGGGCACCGTCGGATCCTCCGCGCAATAGACGTTCTTGTCGGCGCGCGGCAGCTTGGGATCGACCCAGAAATTCGCGATGATCCCGCTCCGTGCCGGGCGGGCGCCGGTCAGCATCGTCGCGTGACCGGGGCAGGTTTCGGTGGCGGCATGCCCCTGATAGGCGGATGGAAAGACCACGCCGGACTGGATCGTCCGCATGCCCTTGCCGAACAGCGGCCGATATTCCTCGAACAGGTCGGACGAAAGCTGGTCGACCGCGACCAATACCACCAGCCGTGGCTGCGGCGACGTCTGCGCCAGGGCCGGCGCGGCGGTGCCAAGGGCAAGGGCAAGGGCGAGCACGGATCTCGCCAGTGCCGGACCCCGACGTAACAATCGAACCATTGAATTCCCCCTTCAAAGAAGTCGCATCTGATCGGCCCGCAGGCCGGCGGCCTTGCGGGAAGTTGCAGTCTTTGGTGTTCGGTGGGTGCGCGCCTGTTCCGGGCGGCACCGTGCGATGCCCTATGGACCACCTCTCATGGCCGTGCCCGCCTGCGGAGATGGCCTGCCGGAGCGCGACAACCGCCAATGCGCCGTCATCGCGACCATCCCTTTTCGGGGTACAGAAAAATGTGCGGCTCCGACAAAGCGAGCCGCGTGGCGGCCGGCGGCGGCACGGGCTCGAGGCTGCACAGCGTCCAGTCGCGGGCCGGGACGTGCCAGGTCGCCCGCCATGCCCCGTTCTCGAAGGTGCGATCGATCAACGTCGCGGGCTCGCCGAAATCACCAGCCCGTACCCCGCACGGACGGATGAAAGCGCGCACGGGCGCACCCGCCGCCAACGCACCGGGCACGATCGCCTGCTGGACATCTCCGCCCCAGTCGAACCAGCCGCTCGTGCCCCGATGTCGGCATCCCGACACGGGGAAACCTCCCAGAGCGTCGGTGAAGCGCGCCACCCGCGGCGTTGCCGGCAGTCGATAGAGCTCCTCGGGAGCGGCCGCCTGCACGATCCGCCCCTGCTCGAGGACGGCGACCCTGTCCGCCAATCGCCAGGCATCGACCGGATCGTGGCTGACGAGCAAGGCGGCGGCACCGTGGCGACGCACGGTCGACCGGATGTGATCGCGCATCCGGTCGCGGGCATCGACGTCGAGGCTCGACAGCGGCTCGTCGAGCAGGAGCATGTCCGGAGCGGCGGCGAGCGCCCGCGCCAGCCCGACCCGCTGTTGCTGGCCGCCGGAAAGCTGTGCGGGTCGTCGTTCGGCCAGCGCCGCGATGCCGAGGTCGCCGAGCAGTTCGCGCGCGCGGCGCCAGCGGTCGCGGCCGCGCAGCGCCGCGGCGACATTCTCGATACAGGTCATGTGCGGCCACAGCGCATTGTCCTGGAACACCATGCCCAAGCGGCGCTGGTCGGGCAGCACGAACCGCCCGGATCGCGGATCGTCCACCACCTCGCCGCGCAGTTCGATCGATCCCGCCTCGGCATGATCGAGGCCCGCGACGATCCGCAACAGGGTCGTCTTGCCCGACCCCGAACCGCCGATGAGGATGGTGAACGCCCCCGGCGCGATATCGAGATCGACATCGTCGAGCACCGGCGTCCGCCCGAAGCGCTTCGTGACCGCGCGGAGCGACAGGATCGGAGCGGTCATGCCGGCACCGCCGCATCATCGCCCGCAGGTCGCTCGAGCCAGCGCGGAAGCACGCCGACGACCAGCCCGACCACGATCAGGCAGATCGCGATGCCTGCCAGCGCCAATTGCGCCTCGGCCGTGAAGCGGCGGGTCTCGTCGAGCAGGAGCAGCGTAACGCCCACTGGGGCGCGACCTGTCGGGTGCAGCAGGCTCGACATCGGCAGTTCGAAGAAAACGCCTCCGAACGCAATCGACCATCCCCAGAGCAATGGCCGCATCAGCAAAGGCGCGTGGATCAATTCGGTCCGGTCCCGGCCGCGCAGGCCGTGCACGGCGCCCGCTTCCGCCAGGCTCGCGGGCACAAGCGCGACCGGACCCTGCAGGAAGCGCGCGAGCAACGGAACATGGGTCGTCACCAGGCCGAGCATCAGCAGGATCGGCGTGCCGTACAGCGGCAGCCATCCGTTGAAGGCGATGACATAGGCCGCACCAAGCACAACACCCGGGACCGCCATGGAAGCCAGCATCGCGGCGTCCAGCACCCGCCTCGCTCCCACCGGCCTGCCCGCGCCCAGCAGGACAAGGGCAAGCGCAGTCGATATGGTCGCGGTGACAAAGGCATAGCAAAGCGAATGGAACAGCGTCAGCCAATGGTCCGCGCCAAGCCGGACCGGCTCCAGCGTGCCGTCCGTCACGCCTGTCGCCCGGATGACCAGCGCCAGCGCGGGCGCGCCGAACGCGAGCAGGATGATCGCGGCAACGCCGAACCACGCCGCCGCCGCCGGCAGGGGATCGGGACGGCGGCGGGGGAGCGGCCGGCTCATGTGCTGGCCGCCAAGTCGGGCAGACAACCACTGGTGCAGCATCACGGCGCCGGCCGACATGGCGATCAGCGTGAAGCCGAGCATCGCTGCCCTTTCGAAATCCACCGGCACTCGGGCAAGCGCGGCATAGACGCCATGAATCGCCAGCGGCAGGTGCAGGCGGGCACCCAGGACCGCGGCGATGCCGAAATCGGTGATCCCTTCGATGAAGACGACGGCGATCACCGCCCCTGCCATCGGCGCCATCAACCGCGCCTGGATCATCGCCCGGCGATATGGCGACCGGATATGGACGCGAAGGGCCGCGTCGATCTCGCCGCCGACCGCCGCCCAGCAGGACCGGCCGACGAAGCAGGCGAGCGGCAGCCCCTTCAGCGCCAGCAACGCGACGATCCCCGCCTCGCTGAACAGCAGATCATAGGCGGGCGTCGCGGCGAGAACGGGCATCGCGACCAGCAACTGCCAGCCAGCGCTCAGAAGATAGCTCGGCGTGAGGACGAGCAGCCACATGCAGCCCGCCAGCACGCGCCCGCCGTGCCACTCATAGCGCTCCAGAACATAGGCGGCGGCGAAGCCGGGTATGACGGCGGCAAGCGCCGCCTCAACCCCGATCCGGGCGCTGGTGGCGATGGCGGCGAGCGACGGCGGTTCGCCCCCCGCCGATGCGACCGGCAACGGCGCCAGCGCCGGAAACAGCGGCACCAGCATCAACCGGCACAAAGGATAGCCGAACGCCAGGAGGGCGAGCAGCGCCAGCGCGATGCGCGGCGTGAACAGGCGAGCGAGGCCATTCATCGCTTCGAGGCGATGGGCTCGAACCAGGCCAGGACCCGTGCCTGCAAGGGCGCCCAATGATCGGGATCGAGATGAACCGTCGACAGTGTCGAGAGCGGCGGCAGCGGCTCGCGTGCCTGGACACCCTCGACGACTGGCCAGTAATGGCTGTCGACCGCGCCGCTATCCAGCCGCAAGCGCTGCGCGCGCGGTGACAGGACGAACGCGATGAAGCGGTCGGCGTCCTCGCGACGGTCTGCGGCAGCCTCCCGCGCGATCATGAGGACGGATGGCAGCAGGACGGCACGGCGCGGCACGATCACCTCTATCGACGGATCGCTGCGCGCGAGCGCATAGGCCGTGCTGCTCTGGATCAGCGCGCTGCCGATGCGACCCGCTTCAAGTTGCGCGATCAGCGCCGGGCCGGTCGGTGCCAGCCTGATGCGTCCGGTCAACAGCTGCGCGACCCTTTCCCGCCCTGCGGGCCAGCCCCCCGCTTCGTGCAGCATGCCCGCGAGCAGCGGATAGGCAGCGCTGGAGATCGACGGGTCCGGCATCCCCATCGGCCCCGCGCTTCCCTTGCGAACGATCCGGGCACCCGCCAGCGTCACACCGGTGGGCACCCAGCTGCCGCTGGCCGGCACCAGGGCGCGGCCGACGGCATTCCATGGCACCTGCGAGGGAATATGACGCTCGAGTACGCCCGCGCGATCCAGGGCCGCCGCCGCGATGTCTCCTTCGAACCACGCCAGGGTCCAGTTCGGCCGGTGCCCCTCGGCCGCGATGCGCGCCAGCAGCGGACCGGTCGACAGCCGTACCACCCGTACCGGGATGCCGGTTTCCTCGGTGAACGCCTCGGCGATTGCCGGGGCGCTATCGAGTGTGGCGTACAGGACGAGTTCCACGCGCGCAGCGGGCCACAAGGCGACCGTCGCAAAGGCAATCAGCGCCAGCGTCGCGACCGCCAGACCGCGCAACCTTGCGGTATGCAAAGCCACGGGACGCTCGACCGTCGCCGGCCTCGCCCGTTTTATCGCTTGCAAGACCGCCGGAAACCGCAAAATTCAGACCTCGATATGTAGTGAATGCTTCATAGAAGGCATATATGTCGCATTTGCTACACAGCAGGAAGAATGATGCGCGATCCTTCGAAACCTCGGATGCCCAAGTCTGGAGCTATCGAGCCACGGGAGCCCAATGGTTCTCGCTTCGATATGCTGATGAACGCCAATCTCGACGCGCTGCAACCGACGGAGCAGAAGGTGATGCGGCACATCGACCGAAACCGGCTCGCCACCCTTTCGACATCCGCGGCGGAGTTGGCCCACCAGGTGGGCGCATCCGACGCCACCGTGGTCCGTGCCGTGAAAGCGCTTGGTTTCAAGGGATTGAGCGACCTTCGCGCGGCGCTCGCCGATAGTTTGGCGGAAGGGGTGGATCCGGCGAGCAACCTGCGGCGAACCGCGGCCGCGATCGGCGAAGACGTCGAGCGCGCCGTTGCCGACGTCTTCGACACGCACGCCGAATCGCTGCGCCAGGCGGGAGATACGGCAACCAGGTCCGCGATCGTCCGTGCGGTCTGCCTGCTTGATCCCGCGAAGCGCATTCTCGTCTTCGGGATCGGCCCTTCGGCGGGATTGGCCCATTACATCTCGACGCTGCTCAACCGGCATGGCCGCCGCTCTGCCGTGATCGATGCGACCGGCAGCGCCATGGCCGACCAATTGCTTGATCTCGGCCCCGGGGATGCCCTGCTTGTCCTCGCCTATGGACGCATCTACCGGGAAGTCGATCTGGTCTTCGATGAAGCCAAGCGGCTGCGCTTGCCATTGATTCTCGTCAGCGATTCGCTCGACCGCACCCTGTCCGACCGCGCCGATGTCATCGTGCCGGCCAGGCGCGGGCGGCATGGCCATATCGCCCTGCATGGCGTGACGCTGATCGTACTCGAGGCAATCGTCCTGGGCCTGACGTTCGTCGATCCCGATCGTGCCCTGAATGCAGTCAGCCGGATCGGCATGCTGCGCGAGATGTTGAAACGGGATTGACCTGCTGCCGGACCCGATCAAGATCGACAGATGGGGCTCCTGCGGGGGAAACGAGGGCATGCATTGGACATCGTAGAGATTCGCTACGACCAACTGGCCAATAGCTTCCTCGGCATGGCCCATCTCGCCACCGCCAGATACTGGCTCAAATTTGTCCACGCCGCCTAGCACAAGCCACGGCTCAAATGGCTGGTTTTGAGATCAGCGCCGCCTAAATCGAATGACCGGGTTTGGGGCGCAAAGCGGACATGTGCCGTCTCGCGCCGCTTCACAAAAGTTCACGATAGGTATGGGAAAAATGTGGGGCAGCCGATGAGGCTATGGGTAAATTAGATACAAATTAAATCACTATCCCAGAATTTAAGATTCCTCCCGCCCGTCCGCTCGGTCCAGCGCTGAATGGAAGATGCAAATGCCGAAATCTTATTGGCCACGCATCGGATTGCCATGGCTTGTGCGCAGCACATCTCGCCCGCTCGAGCAGCAGGCCACACCAACGAATATTCGCGTGCTAGGTGATGGGGAATGCGGATGGCCGACTGGTCGTTGTTCCGATATTTGGGATTGGCGCCAGCGCTTTCGACCGATACGCAATCCCCAGATCAATTATCGACCATGGAATTGCGATGCATGCTTCCGCTGAGCGCCAGCGCGTGATCACCGGCGCCGTCTCTCAGGTCAACGCCCATCTCGACGCGCTCAGCGCGCAGTTCGTGTCGCGGCGCGCCTTGCTCGAACTCGTCATGCTGGGCCTGATCTCGCGTGAGCATGTGTTGCTGATCGGCCCGCCCGGCACGGGAAAGTCGGCTGCCGTGCAGGCGATCGCAGCTTCGGTCGACGCCGTGTCCTTCGAATATCTGATCGGCCGTTTCACCGAGCCTTCCGAGTTGTTCGGCGCACTCGATCTCGCCGCGCTGAAGGATGGCCAGGTCAAGCCCGTCACCCGGGGCATGCTGCCCGAGGCTGATATCGCGTTCCTCGACGAGATTTTCCTGGGCTCGACCGCGATCCTCAATTCGCTCCTGAAGATCCTCAACGAGCGGACCTATCGTCGCGGCCAGTACAGCATGAACACACCGCTGATTTCATGCGTCGCGGCATCGAATGCGATGCCGGAGGACACGCTGCTCGCGGCCTTTGCGGATCGCTTCCTGCTGACCATGTTTGTCGATCCGGTCGGGGAACATGAGTTGCCGGAGTTGCTCCGCTCGGGCTGGGCAGCGGTGCGCCAGTCGGCTCCAATTGCGCCGATCGGCAAGGCGGTGATCGCCGAGCTGCATGAGGCGGCGCTCGCGATCGACCTGAGTGGCGTGCACGAAGCCTATGCTCATATCGTGCGGAAGATCCGGCTGACCGGTGTGATCCTGTCCGATCGCAAGATCGTGAAGGGCCAGAAGCTGATCGCCGCGGCGGCCCTGCTGCGCGGAGTGACCGCCGCAGGGCCCGAGGATCTGTGGCCGATCACCTATCTCGTCCAGTCGAAAGCGCAGCAGGAAGAAGCGCGCGAGACGCTGGCCGCCGAGCTGAAGCACAGCTTCAATCCGGTGCTGGCGGACAGCCTCGGCCGCGCCACCTACGGACCGACCGCGCATGCCGCGCATCTGGCGGACCAGGCTACGGCGCTCCTCGAAACGCGTCCGGCGCTGGTGACCGATCCGCTGCACGAGATGTGGCTCGTCCGGCTGGAGACGATGCTGACCCGGATCGATGCCGCGTTCGATGCCAAGGGCTTGCCGCACCAGCTGCGCGCGATCCGCGCAAGCCTGGAGACGGTGCTCGAAGCGCATTCCAACGGAGCGGCGACGAAGGATGCAGCTCCGGAGGCAGTTTCCGCCGGGACGGCCTGATGCAGTGGCGCCGCACCGATCCCGTGCAGACCGTTGACGCGCTGATCGCCATCGGCGCATCCGCCGTCGATGCGATGGCGGCAGGAATGCGGGGCAAGGCCAGCCTGTTTCGGACACTGAAGATCGAAGCCGGGGATGACTGGGCCGCACTGTTCGCCGCGTCGGTTCCCGATGCGGACGAGGCGGTGCTGCCGCATCTTGCCGGGGTAACGCCGCTTTACCGCGCGGCGCGCGACTTCTGGTTGCCGGTAGGCGTGGCAATGGCGGTGCCCGATCATGCGCTCGCCCCGCTCCTGCGGGCGATGTTCGATCATTATTGCGTGGCGCCACCGGCCATCGCAGTACCGCGTTTCGCCGACACGCAAGCAAGCACGCGCGAAGCGGACCTGTACCTGATCCGCGAGCCGATACCGTTCGGCCAGTCTTCGCTCGCCAATCGGCCGGGGGCGTTGTGCCCCGGGCAGTGAAGCCATCCGCGGAACGGCCGATATTCCCGCCTGCCTATGGCGGCTTCCTGCCCGTGTTCGAGCGCCTGTCCGATGCGATGGTCGAGCTGCTGCATGGGCAATTGCTCCAGTTCGAGCGCCTGGCTTCTAGCCTCGATTGGCACGAGCTCGCACCCCAGGGCGAGTTCGAGGGGCTAGGCGGACTCACCACGCGCGGTGAGATCGTCCACATTGTCCAGAGCGAGCTGCTGTTGCGAACCGAGGCACCGCTCGAGTTCCTGCGCCGGCTCGCCGAAGCCGAGACCCTGTTCCTCGAAAGGCAACATGCCGATCCGGGTTCGCGTCCGGTCTATCGCGCCATCGTGTCGGTCGGGCCGGGACTGCTCGGCCATGGCCGATTGGTTGCGTTGGCGGCATTGTTCTTCATGGCGCGCATCGCGGCGGCACGTGACGCCGAGTTCCATTGGTGTTTCCTGCCGCGCGAACAGGGCGCGGTGTGGTTCGATGCGCTGTCAGTGAACACCATCAAGCGTTTCCTGCGCGCGGCGAGCTATCGCGAGATGGACGGCGACGATGTCGAGGCGGCGCAGCGGCTATGGGAAACGCTGGTGCCCGATGCCAGTCGCGCTGGCACGCTGGACTATCATGACTGGACGATCGGCGCGATTGCCCCGCGCGGCGGGGCCTCGGGGAGCGCGCTGCATTTCATGCTAAACCCGCCGGTGCCTGGTGAACGGCGGGCGATGCAGATCGGCGTGCGCCGAGGCGGCGCGGAGCGAACGCGCAAGACGATTCTGCTGCCCGATGACCGCATCTGCGTATCGGCGCTCGACGATCCGTTCGCCCCCCTGAAACCGAGCGATCTACCCAAGCTGGCGACGGAGCCGAAGGCTGGGCTGGAAGGCTGGGAGCCCCTGTATTTCGTCACGCCGCGCGCCGACCGGAAGATCGTCCGGATGGCCGATGGCCTGCTGATCCTGGCGGGTGACGCGATTTGGAAGTCGAGCCGGCAATGGTTCATTCCGCTGCCCGATGACGTCAAACTGGCAGGGGTGGTTCTGGAAGACCGCCTTCTGCAGATCGCGGTCAATGCGGTCCAGGCCGGGCAGGACGTCATGCGCTATTGGGCAGTCAATCTGGCGGATGGACATGGCAGCATAGCTTCCACCATGGCCCGCAAGGTACCCTCGGCGCATCTCTTCCGGAACCAGCGGCCCTGGACACTGCCTGCCCTCAATTGGGGCAGCAGCCTCGAAGTCTATTCGAGTTTCGGCAAGGCGTTTCTGTTCGCGGAACACGGCTGGGGGGAGGCCCCGCGGTTCTCGCCACTGGACAAGGAGCCAAAGCTGCTCTGGTCCAACGGGGTCTATTGTATCGTGCGCGACAAATCCGAGCCATCCGAGGTTCAGGCGCTGCGGCACACCAAACGCAGATACGACAGATACGCCATCGACCGGGAGGCGTTTGACGCCGACCGGCTGTTCGACATGGTCTATGCACCGGCGCAGCGAAGCCTTGCGTATAGCGTCGCGCCGGGCGTCTGGACCATTCCTCCTCGCCACCCGACCGCAGAGGCGGCGACGCTGCGACTGGAGCCGCATGAGACGCTGCTTGCCGCCTATGGAACGGTACAACAGGCGACCGCGCGCATATGGTCCGATGCACGATATGGCGGCAAGGGAACCGTCCGCACGATGCGCTATGACAATGGTGTAGGCACGCTCAAACAGGCAGCGATCAAGCTCGGACCGGACGCGCTGTCGATCGCCAAGGTGCAGCTTGGCGACGATGGCGTCTGGGCAATGACGGTCGATGAGAAGCAGGCGCCGGCGGAGTTGCTGGTCTATCGCCGCAAAGGGGGTGCTCAGAACTGCCAGCGCTTTGATCTTCAAGCGCTGGCCCTCGAAGCGGTGCGCGTCGAACTGAGTGGCTTGCGTGACTGAACGGAGCCATGTCGCGCGGCGCACCGCCCGCCTCGCCAGGCGGGATTTCCCGGCGCGGCCCACTTTGACCGGAACCACGGAATGCCATGGTGTGGCGTTCCTACTGCGCACCGGTGCACAGCCGCCCGACCTGCGCCCCGTCCGCGAGGCCGTCCGCGGGATGTGGCGCGGCAGGTTCTCCGAAGATGCCTCCCGGACGCTGTTCGTGGTGGCATTCACCAAGCCCTTGCACATCGATCCCGAGATATGGCCAGCGGCGCTGTTGCTCCGGCTCACCGGGGCCGCCACCCTCACGAGTTTTGCCGGACAGGGTGCGCCTTCGCCCGATCGCGCGGACGCAGCCCAAGCCGCCGAAGCGCGCAGCTGTGACCTGTGGTGGGCCGGGCGGCTGCATCGCATCGCGCTGGCCACGCTCGAGCCGCTGCCGCTTCAGAGCCTCTGGGATATGCCACGCCTCGACCTGCACGTGCCCGCGCCACGACTTCGCGGGCCGGCGACGCCTGACGTCATCGGTGCGGGGGACGCTGAGATGCCGGCAGGCCTGACGGCGATCTCGCGCGCGGGGGTTTCGATCGAGCGGGAAGGCGGGGACTTGCTGCGCGACATGGCCAGGCAGCTGCGCGCGGATGAGCAGCGCCTCAAGCTGGCATCGATCGCTCGCCAGGCGCTGCGCGACCTGGCGGGTCTGATCCCGGCGATACCCGTTGGCGGTGGTGGTGGCGTACCGCAGGCGCCGCGCGGGCCAGGGTTTCTCGCCAACATCGCCGGCTGGCTGCGCTGGAACACGCCTCTCGGACGCGGACTGCGCAGCCAATATGACAAGCGGCTCGAGCTGGTGGAGAAGATGATCTCGGCCGGCGATCTCGATGCCGCCCTGCGCCTCGCGCTCAAGCTCGGCAGTGGCAATCCCGGGCGGAAGACCGTGAGCCGCTATCCGAATGCGCTGCCGCTGATGCGCGCACGGCTCGATTTCGATCTGGCCGACCAGGGTTTTTCCGCACCGATCCTGCACGATGCCCGCTTCTATGCGCTGCGCGGCCGCTACCTCCAGCTCGCCGAGCAACTGGAGCGCGACGGAGATTTCCGCCGCGCCGCCTATATCCATTCGCAGCTGTTGAACGATCACCAGCGCGCGGTGCTGGCGCTGGAAAAGGGGGCGCTGTTCCACGAGGCGGCCAAGCTCGCAATCGACAGCCGGCAGCCGCCCGCGCTGGCCATTCGCATGCTGTTCCACGCCGGCGATCTCGACGCGGCGCTGGCCCTTGCGAAGCGCACCGCCTGTTTCGATGCGCTCGCCGAAGACAGTCGGGTCAAGGAGCCTGCCTTTCACGCCTTTGTGATCAGGGCCTGGACCGACGCGCTGATCGCGACGGGGCAGCCGTTGCGCGCGCTGCAGGTCACCGACCATCTGACCGCCACGGCACCGGTCGACGATGCACTTCTTGAGACGCGAAGGCGCTGGCTCGCTGCCGCGCTGGCCGTGAGCACGGTCGAGGCATTTGCGGGGGAACTGGCGGCGCGCGCGATCCTGACCGCCCGGTGGGACGGAACCGACCTGTCGCCCGAGGACGTCACCGCCTTCCCCTCCATGCCCGTCCGGAGCGCCAATCCCCATGGCGCTGCGCTCGGCTGGTTCCTGGCAGTGCTGAGGGGTGACACCGAGCAGCCGGAGCAGGCGGTGATCGAACTGCTGACCGTGCTTTCCAGGCTGGCATCGCCCGCCAGTCCCGAACAGGCGGACTTCTGGAAGGGACCTGCCCAGCCATTCGTTGAAGCCTTTGTCCGCGCGACCATCGCCACGGCTTCGAGCCGCTTGTCGGCGCGCGATTTCCAGGCATTGCGGTCGATCCTCGGCGATGCCGGCCTCATCGTGCTGGAGACGGACATCGGCAAGTTGGCGAAGCTGCACGCTGCGCCGCCTTCTCCGGACCGGGAATGGGTGGTGCCACCCGCCGTCTCCGTCCGCCCGGCGGTACGCTGCGCCTGTGTGCTGGCGAATGGCAATCTGCTGGTCTGGCGGGAAAGCCGCTTGCTCCAGCTGCTCGATCCCTATGGCGCGACACTGTGGCAGCAGAATGTAAGCGACGTGTCCGCGCTGGTCGCCGTGGGAAGCAGCGGACACGCGATCCTGGTCCAGGCGCAACGAGACGGCACCAGCCTGCTCACCCGGCTCGCCACCCATAATGGTACGTTCCACACGATCGGAAAGGTCGCGCTTGCCGCCCATCACGACGTAACGTCCGAAACCCAGTGGCTTGTCCAGATCGGCGGCGAGATAGGCGCGCTTGATCTCGCGAAACTCTGCGCGCCCTCTCCGCGGATCGAGTTCCTCTGGTCCTGCAGCCTGACCGATCGCCTGCGAGCCATTGCTTTTTCACATTATCCGGATGGCTCGAGCTGGGTTACCGTGGATATGAGTGGTGAGCGGGGCGGGGTTCTCGAGATCTGGACATTGCATCCAAACGGAACACTTTCGACCAGCATCTGCTTTCGCCCCAATACGCCGGAGCCGAGCGCACTGCGTGACTGGTTTTGGGATCGCCAGAAAAACGTCGATCGCATGAAGACCGGGCGTGGCGGCGTTACCGCGCGGATGACAATCCAATCCTGGAGCGAGGATCGGGAGGAATATGCGCGGGTGGCTGCCGCCGAACGGGTGGGGCCCGAAATCGGGAGGTTCGACACAGTGCAGCCCGGCGACTTCGGTCGCGGCTACGTCAATGCGGTCGTGGATGAGGATGCCGATGCAGTCATCCATGTCGCAAGGAGCGCAGACGAAGCCCTGGCACTGACGCTGCGAAATGCTCAGGGGCTCTTTTGTCTGGCTCGGGGCATCGAAACAAGAAATGGTGAAGTGCCGACCGTGCTACTGGCAGATGAACACGGGCGAATCTTTGCGGTTGGCTCTCAACGGGTGAGCATCTTCTAGACCATTCCCTCTTGTGAACGGCAGATTTTCCATCGTCTCGGAACGGTAATTCCAGGATTGCCGTCCAAGGGCATGTCAACGCGCGCCATTGAAGCCGACAGAAAATGTAGGGCGAAAAGCGGAGGCAACTTTGGCCAAATCGTCCGAAGCGGAGAATCCCCGCCAATCTCAGCCGTACAGCAGGTCGCCGAGTGAAGCAGGAACGAATGGCGACTTTCGAGCCAGCGCGAAGTTACATCGAACAATCGCCAGTGGCAGGTTTCGGGATTGCCGGCAGACAATCTCAATGTCCGGAACGAGAGCGCAAAGCTGCCGTCCATAGATCTTTGTACGCTATTGCCGCCGAAACTACGATCGACGCCCCGGAGGGCTTTTCCGGCCATCAGCACCTCGCTAAATTACTTCCAAAGGCAGCTCAGAAATTGTGCCGGCGCAGTATAGATTGCGGGCTAGGGAAGGAGAGTGCGTATCGAACCCAGTGATGGCGGAGAAGGATGTAGAAATCAGGTACGCTAAGCTACGCTCAGGCCCGATTCTCTACTCCAATCGAGAGCGAAGCAGCGCTTCAAATCGGCGCAAATCGTAGAAATAATGGCGAAATCCTGGCCCGGATTTCGGCTATCTCGCGCTGTGCCGGAGGATGGCTCCCTGAGTAGGATTCGAACCTACGGCCGCTCGATTAACAGTCGAGAGCTCTACCGCTGAGCTATCAGGGATCACCATCTCTCCACCCGGCGAACCGCGGCGGAGGCGGCCCTATGCAGCGGGTTTCTGCGGATTGCAAGAGGTCAGGCGACGAATTGTTCCATCGTTATCCGATCATCCAGCGCATGCTCCGGATCGAAGAGCAAGGTGAGGTCGCGGTGATGGTCGATCGCTATCTCCACCCTGGCGACGTCGCGCACTTCGCGCTGATCCGCCACGGCGCTCACCGGCCGCTTGTCTGCCTCCAGCACGCGAATCGCGATGCGGGCCTTGTCGGGCAGGATCGCGCCGCGCCAGCGCCGCGGGCGGAACGGGCTGATCGGCGTCATCGCCAGCATCGCCGAACCCAGCGGCAGGATCGGGCCTTGGACGGACAGGTTATATGCGGTGGAGCCGGCGGGCGTGGCGACGAGCAGGCCGTCGCACACCAGCTCCGGCAGCACGACGCGATCATTGACGGTGACTTCGAGCTTCGCCGTCTGGCGCGTCTCGCGCAGGAACGAGACTTCGTTGATTGCCGGCAGTTCGAAGCGCTCGCCGGCGGCATTGATCGCGTTCATCTTGAGCGGACTCACCTTGAACGGCTTGGCGCGGGCGAGCCGTTCGTCGAGCCCGTCGCGCCGCCAGTCGTTCATCAGGAAGCCGACCGTGCCCAGATTCATGCCGAACACCGGAACGCTGCGGCGGCTCTCCAGCAGATTGTGGAGCGTCTGGAGCATGAAGCCGTCGCCGCCCAGGGCGACGATCGCCTCGGCCTGTTCGACGGGAACCCATTCATATGCCTCGGCCAGCTCTTCGGCGGCGAGCTGGGCGGGTTCGGTGGGCGAGACGACGAGCGCGCGGAGCTGGCTCATCCGCCGGTGACGCTCATGTGGCGGCGCGTGGCCGGGGCGGCTCCGGCGGCGATGCGAAAATCGTGGCGGGCCGGCTTGCGCCGCAGCGCGGCATCGATCGCTTCGTCGAGGCCGGCAGGGCCGGCACCGCGCAGCGCGGCCTTGATGTCGACTCCCGCGTCATGGCCGAGGCACATATAGAGCTTTCCGTCGCTGGCGAGGCGGACGCGGTTGCATCCGTCGCAGAAATTGGCGCTGAGCGGTGTGATCAGGCCCAGCCGCGTGCCGGTGTCCGCGACGCGCCAGTAGCGCGCGGGGCCGCCGGTGCGATGCGTGTCGGGGATCAATGCGAAGCGCGCGCGTAGCGCGGCCAGCACGCCGGTGAGCGGCAGGAAGCGATCGGTGCGATCTTCCTCCACCTCGCCCAGCGGCATCGTCTCGATCAGGGTGAGGTCCATGCCTTCCGTCGCCGCCCAGGCGAGCATTGCGGGGATCTCGCTTTCGTTGAGGCCCTTCAATGCGACCATGTTGAGCTTGACCGCGATGCCGGCGGCCCGCGCGGCGGCGATGCCGGCCAGCACCTTCGCCAGCTCGCCATGCCGGGTGATGTGCCGGAAGGTCTCCGGATCGCGGCTATCGAGGCTGACGTTGACGCGGCGCACCCCGGCGTCGTGCAGCGCCTCGGCATGGTCGGCGAGGTGCGTGCCGTTGGTGGTGAGGGTGATTTCGTCGAGGCCCGCGCCGAGATGGCGGGCGATCCGGCGGACCAGCGCCATCGTGTCGCCGCGGACCAGCGGCTCCCCCCCGGTCAGGCGGATCTTGCGCACGCCGCGCGCGACGAAGCGATCGGCGACCAGCGCCAGCTCGTCGAGGCTCAGCAGCGCGCCGCGCGGCAGGAAGCGCATCTTCTCGGGCATGCAATAGCGGCAGCGCAGGTCGCAGCGATCCGTGACCGAAATGCGCAAATACTGGATCGCGCGGCCATGGGCGTCGATCAAGGCGGGCGCGGCTGCCATGCAAGACGAGTTACGCATGATGATGGCGGCGGGCAAGCGTTCGCGTTATCGAGAGGGGAATGTCCGAAGATTTCACAGTCATCGAAAGCGCCAACGCAGATGCTGCACCGGTGTTCGTCCTCAGCTTTCGCCAGCGCGACGAAGTCGCGGCGGCCGCAGCGGGGGGCGGCTGGCGGGTGGTGGCGGCGCGGCGCTCGGATGCGCTCGAGCGGCGTTTCCTGTCGAGCGGAGCAGCCGTCGCGGTGATCGACGCACGCGGCGCGCTGTCCGAGGGGATGGACGCGGCCAAGGTGCTGGGGCCGACGATCGACGCGCACGGCGCCGCGATGCTGATTCTCGTCTCGCAGAGCGACACGGTGCATATGCGCCATTTCTTCGATGCCGGGGCCACCCACTTCCTGTCCAGCCCGATGTCCTCGGCGGCGATGGCGCATGCGATCCGCTTCGCCCAGCGGCATGTCGAGCGGCTCTCCGGGTGGAACGGGCAGGAAAAGGGGCCGCCCGAGCCGCTCGGCTGGCGATTCGATCCGGCAATGCGCTCGCTGCAGCTCACGCCGGCGCTGGCGAGCCTGCTGGGCCTGCCCGAAGCACCCGGCACGCGGACCTTCTTCGCCAGACTCGATCCGGCGGACCGGGTGCTGGCGCGCAGCGCGCTGCGCCGCCTGAACGCGGACACGCCTTCCACTGCCTTCGCGCACGACCTGGCCGGCGTGGGGCGGGTGGTGCAGCATCTTCAATATGATGCGCAGACCAACCGGCTGCATGCGCTCGTCGAGGCGCTGGGCGTGGCGCCCGATGCCAATGCGGCGGTGCGCGACGCGCTCACCGGCGCGCGCGATGGGCCCAGCGCCCGGCGCTGGATCGACCGGCGCCTGGTGGAGGGCGGCCGTGTCGGCGTCGTGCTGATCGGGCTGACGCGTTTCGAGACAGTGAACACCGCCTATGGCCGGGCCGTGGGGGACGAGCTGCTGCGCAGCGTCTCGCGCCGGGTGGGTGAAGTGGCGCGCGAGACGCTCGGCAAGGGCGCCATCGTCGCGCGGATCGGCGGATCGGAATTCCTGGTTGCCAGCGACGATGCCGATGCCGCGAGGATCGGTGCGGCGGTGGCCCGGCTCGAGGATGCGCTGGCCCGGCCCTTCGTGGTGGGAGGTGGCATCGCCCCGCTCGGGGCACGGCTGGTGACCGGAGAGAGCCTGGCCGGCGACAATGCCGCGGCCCTGCTGCGGCGCACCAGCGAAGCGCTGCTCGGCGACGTGCCGCTGGAGAAGGGCGCTCCCCCGGTCGATCTGCTCGTCGACAGCCTGCACCGCGCGCTGGAGCGCGGCGAGATCGGCGTGCTGTTCCAGCCCCAGGTCTCGATCGCCACCGGGCAGGTCGTGGGCGTGGAGGCGCTGGCGCGCTGGAACCACCCAGAGTTCGGCGAGCTGGGCGCCGACACGCTGTTTGCCGCGGCCGAGCGGGCGGGGCTCGACGCGACGCTCTCCGATCATGTCCAGCGCCGCGCGCTGGCGGCGGCGGCGAACTGGCCCATGTCGTTGAGCAAGCTGCGGCTCTCGATCAACGTGACCGCGGCCGATGTGGCGCGGGCAAGCTTCGTCGATGCGCTGCTCGGCCGGATCGACGCGAGCAATTTCCCGCGCAATCGGCTGACGGTGGAGATCACCGAGGGCGGCATCATGTCGGACCTGGGCGAAGCCGCGCGGCTGCTCACCCTGTTGCGGGCGGCGGGGTGCCGGGTCGCCATCGACGATTTCGGCACGGGCTATTCGAGCCTCGCCTATCTCAAGGCACTGCCGCTCGACTATCTCAAGATCGACAAGAAGCTCAGCCAGGACATCACCGGCTCGCCGCGCGACCGGGTGGTGGTGCGGGGCGTGATCGACATGGCGCGCTCGCTGGGGCTGGCGGTGGTGGCGGAAGGCGTCGAGACCGCCGAGCAGCTCGACCTGCTCGCCAAGGAAGGCTGCCAATATTTCCAGGGCTTCCTCTGCTCGGCGCCGGTCGACGTGCCGGCGCTGGCCCAGCTGGTGAGCCGGGGATGAGCGATCCGCGCGATCTGAGCGGCGTCTGGTACGGCCGCTATGTCAGCAGCGTCGACGGGCAGGACAATGGCTTCATCGCCCTGCTGGAGGAGACCGGCGGCGCCGTCTCGGGCAGCATCAGCGAGCGGGACGGGCAGGGCGGCGTGCGCGGCGCCACGGTGGCGGGGCGGCGCAGCGGCGCGCGGATCCAGTTCGTGAAGCAATATCACGGCCGCTGGGACCATGCCGTCTTCTACGAGGGCAGCATAGACGACCAGGGCACCGAGGCGAGCGGCAGCTGGAAGCTGGACCAGGCGCATGGCGGCTTCAGCATGCAGCGCGAGAAATTCTCCGCAGACGAACTGGAAGACGAGCGCGAGGACAGCCTCGCGCTTCGGTGAGTTCAGGCCGGGTCGGCGCCCCGGCCTTCGGTGACGCGGCCCAGCGTGACCCCGGCATAGCGGGCCAGGCTGGCGAGCAGCGCGCTGGTGCTCGGATCGATCGGCCCGGCTTCCGCCCAATAGGCGCCCATCGCCATGCTCGGCCCCATCAGCCCGATGGGATACATCGACATGCTGCGCACGAAGGTGGGCCGATAGGCGTCCACCGGAACCCGCGGATCGTCATAGATGTCGGGAATGTGGATCGGCCGCGCCTCGAGGATGGCGAGGCCCGATATGCAATTCTCGATCGGAAAGCGCTCGCCCGCCCAGAGCGGAGTCATCGCATCCTCGGCGACATAGGCGACCTGGTCGCCCTCGCGGCGGATGACGGTGACGCCGTCGCAGCGTGCGATCGTCCGCGCGCATTCCCGCAGCACGTTGACCAACTCGTCGATCGAGGTCGCATGCGACAACCGGGCCATCGCTTCGGTCAACAATCGGCGTTGCTCGAAACTGTCCGGCTCCCTCAAGCCTCGCTCCTCACGAGCGGACCCGTTCAGGGTCTCGCCTGCCTCAATCCCATCGGTCACGGCCAGATACGCAGCCTTGTTCTAGTCGTTTCAACGCGAAACCCGCCAAATCGGATCGGCTTCAACACGACGAAGCCACGCGATGACCCATGGTCGCCTGCGCACCAGAGGGCAGGAGGCCTGGGCATTGCGCCGAGCAGCACCATTTCGCCTGCATCCTGAACGGAGTTCCAGTATGCGCAACTACGCAAAAATACCGGTGCCATGAAAGTCGGAAAGGCATGAGGGGGCCCCAAGCTAAGAGCGCACGCGCAGGGCCGAAACGGCGGCGGGCGGCAAGTCGCGTGTCGTGCCGCTGAAGATCGGGTGCGTGCCATTGGGACGCGGCGGGATGGCCGCCGCATCGGTGCGGAAAGCGCAGGTGAGCTCGGCGAGCGTCCGTGCCTCCTGGGCGAGCGTGCGGGTGGCGGCCGAAGTCTGCTCGACCATGGCCGCATTCTGCTGCGTGCCCTGGTCCATGGCGCCGATCGCGGTGGAGACTTCGCCGATCGCGATCGCCTGGGCGCCATTGTCCCGCGCCATGCTGGCGAGCAGCGCGTGCACTTCGCCGACGTCGCTCGCGATGTTGGCCAGTGCATCGTCGACCTGCATCACCGCATCGACCGCGGTGACGACCTCCGCCTGGGTGGTGGTGAGCTGCTCGCGGGCGCGGCCGGCTTCCTCCTCGGCGCGCATCGCCAGCGCGCTGACCAGATCGGCGACGACGGCGAAGCCGCGCCCCGCCTCGCCGGCGCGCCCGGCCTCGACCGCGGCGTTCATCGCGAGCACGCGCGTCTGGAAGGCGATCTTGTCGAGCCCCTCGATCACCGCATCGATGCCCTTGGCGCTTTCCGAGACGCGGTGCATCGCCTCGACCGCCTGGGTGGCGACGGCGCGCCCCCCATCGACGGTGGCGATCGCCTGATCGGCGCGCGTGACGGTCGACTTCGCGGCCTGGGCGGTGCTGCGCGAGCGATCGTCCATCTGCGCGACGGCGGCGCTGGTCTGCTCGAGGCTGGCGGCATTCGCCTGGGTGCGCTGGGCGAGATCGTCCGCGGCTTGGGCGATCTCGCCGGTGGTGCCGTTGATCCGCCGGGTGCCCGCGGCAACGGCCTGGAGCATCTCGCGCATCCGCGCGAGCGTGTGATTGTAGTTATGCTCGAGCGAGGCATAGGCACCCGGCATGTCCGCAAGCTGGCGGGTGAGGTCGCCGCCGGCGAGCGCGGCAAGGGCCTCGCCCAGCGTGCCCATCGCGGCTTCGCGGCTCGCCTGCTCCTCCTCGAAATAGATCGAGAGCGACAATTCCATGTCGAGCAACGCGGCCTTGACCAGCGCGGCGGGCAGGACCGCGAGCGCGCGCGGGCGCAGCGTGCCGAGCAGGCGCCGCCACCAGGGCGTGCGCGCCATCGCCTCGTGGAGCAGCTGCTCGAGCACCAGCGCATAGCCGCCGACATACCAGCGCGGCTCGAGCCCGATGCGCGCATGGGTGGCGCCGATGCGGCGCACGCTCTGGTGATATTGCGCGTCGAACTGCCCCGTGGCGAGGTGGTTCCAATGGCCTTCCTGCGCCGTCTGGGCGCTGCGCATGTGCCCGGGGCTGGCGAAGAAGCGCGCGGTCTCCGGCGTGGCGCGGACGCGGGCGTAGAAGCGGTCGAGTGCCTTGCCGATCGCCGAACGGATCAGCGCGCCGTTTCCGGAAAGCGTGGCGCGCTGGGCGGCATCCATCTCCATGAACGCGAGACGGGAAGAAATGGGGTCGGTCACTCGGCACTCCTTGGGGGGAGACCCACCGGTCAGGCGGCGGGCCAGTCCCCCCATTCTAGGAGGCCGCGAGGGCGGAGGTGCGGGGCGCTACGGGTTTATCCCGCCGCTTTCGCGAGGCCCCGGGACAGCTGGAGCGCGCCGTTGAGCCGGGCCTGGGGCGTCGCCCAGGCGCGGGTGATCACCAGCTTCATGTCGGGGCGCAGCTTCGCCGTGCCCTCCAGCTTGTCGACATAGGCGAGCAGGCCGTCGACATTGGGGAATTTGTCGTCGTGGAAGCTGACCAGCGCGCCCTTGGGGCCGACGTCGAGCTTGGCGATGCAGGCGCGCTTGGCGTTCAGCTTGGCCTCGATCAGCGTGATCAGGTTCTCGGTCGCCTCGGGCAGCTTGCCGAACCGGTCGATCAGCTCGGCGGCGAAGGCCTCGATGCCGGCGCGGTCCTCCACGTCGTTGAGGCGGCGATACAGGCCCATGCGCAGGTCGAGATCGGGAACATAGGCCTCGGGGATCATGATCGGCGCGTCGACGGTGATCTGCGGGCTCAGGTCGCGCGGGCGCTCGTCGCGCAGGCCGCCGGCCTTGGCGTCGAGGATCGCCTCCTCCAGCATCGACTGGTAGAGTTCGTAGCCGACCTCCTTGATATGGCCGGACTGCTCGTCGCCGAGCAGGTTGCCGGCGCCGCGGATGTCCAGATCGTGGCTGGCGAGCTGGAAGCCGGCGCCCAGCGATTCCAGGTCGGACAGCACCTTGAGCCGCTTTTCCGCCGCCTCGGTCATCAGGCGCTGGGCCGGGGTGGTCAGATAGGCATAGGCGCGGGTCTTGGAGCGCCCGACCCGGCCGCGCAGCTGGTAGAGCTGGGCGAGGCCGAACTTGTCCGCCCGGTTGATGATCAGCGTGTTGGCGCTGGGAATGTCGATGCCGCTCTCGATGATCGTGGTCGAGACGAGCAGGTCGTATTTGCGATCGTAGAAGGCGGACATGCGCTCCTCGACCTCGCCCGCCGCCATCTGGCCGTGCGCGACGACATAGCGGATCTCGGGCACGTCGCTCCGCAGGAACTCCTCGATCTCGGGCAGGTCCGAGATGCGCGGAGTGACGAAATAGGCCTGGCCGCCGCGATAATGCTCGCGAAGGAGGGCTTCGCGCAGCACCACCGGGTCCCAGGGCATCACATAGGTGCGCACCGCCAGGCGATCGACCGGCGGGGTCTGGATCACGCTCAGCTCGCGCAGGCCCGACATCGCCATCTGGAGCGTGCGTGGGATCGGCGTGGCGGTGAGGGTGAGGACATGGACGTCCGCCTTCATTGCCTTCAGCCGCTCCTTGTGGGTGACGCCGAAGCGCTGCTCCTCGTCGACGATGACCAGGCCGAGCCGCTTGAACTCGACGCCCTTGGCGAGGACGGCATGGGTGCCGACGACGATGTCGATCGTGCCGTCGGCGGCGCCGTCCTTGGTCGCCTTCATCTCGGTGCTGCCCACCAGGCGCGAGAGGCGGCCCACCTTGATCGGGAAGCCTTCGAAGCGCTGGGTGAAATTGTTGAAATGCTGGCGCGCGAGCAGGGTGGTCGGGCAGACCACCGCCACCTGCATGCCGGCCATCGCCGCGACGAAGGCAGCACGCAGCGCCACCTCGGTCTTGCCGAAGCCGACATCGCCGACGATCAGCCGGTCCATCGGGCGGCCGGCGGCGAGATCCTCGAGCACGTCGCCGATCGCGCGGTCCTGGTCGTCGGTCTCCTCATAAGGGAAGCGGTCGACAAAGGCGGGATAGCCGCCGGCATCAGGCTCGGCGACTTCGGCGGGGCGGGTGGCGCGCTTGGCGGCGGTGGCGATGAGCTCGCCCGCGATCTCGCGGATCCGCTCCTTCATGCGGCTCTTGCGCCGCTGCCAGGCCTCGCCGCCCAGCCGGTCGAGCGCCGCGCCTTCCTCGCCCGCGCCGTAGCGGCTCAGGACCTCGAGATTCTCGACCGGGACATAGAGCTTGTCGCCGCCGGCATAGGTGAGGGCGACGCAGTCGTGCGGGGCCTTCTGCACCGGGATCTGGGTGAGGCCCTCATAGCGGCCGATGCCGTGATCGACGTGCACCACCAGATCGCCCGGCGAGAGCGTCGCCAGCTCGTTGAGAAAGGCGTCGGTCGACTTGCGGCGCTTCGAGCGGCGGACGAGGCGGTCGCCCAGCATGTCCTGCTCGGTGAGCACCGCGACGCCGGGGGCGGAGAAGCCATGATCGAGCGGCAGCACGATCATCGCGACCGCGCTGTCGGCGATGCCCATCGCCTCGTGCCAGCTGTCCGCCTTGCGCGCGGTCTTGAGGCCGTGATCGGCGAGCAGCCCGGTCAGGCGCTCGCGGGCGCCGTTCGAATAGCTGGCGAGTATCGGTTTCTGGCGCGATTTCCGTAGCTTGGCGATATGATCGACTACGGCTTCATAGACATTGGCGCCGGCGGCGCGCTCGGGCGCGAAGTCGCGCGGGCCGTCGACGTCGAAATCGAGGACGGTGGCGCTGGTCGGCTCGTGAAAGGGCGTGCTGGTGTGGGCCGGCCAGTCGGTGAGGCGCTTTTCCCATTCGTTCGCAACAAGATAGAGCGCATCGGCAGCGAGCGGGCGATAGCTGCCCGGATCGGCGGACTGGGCGCGGACGCGGTTCGACTGATAGTCGGCGATCGCTTCGAACCGCGCCTCGGCGGCACCGGCATCGCCGGCGTCGCGGATCAGGATCGCATCGCCGGGAAGATGCTCGAACAGCGTCTCCAGACGTTCCTCGAACAGCGGCAGCCAATGCTCCATGCCGGCGAGGCGGCGGCCGTCGCTGATCGCCTGGTAGAGCGGATCGCCGGTGGCGGTGGCGCCGAACTTTTCCCGGTATCGCGTGCGGAAGCGCTTGACCGACTCCTCATCGAGCAGGGCCTCGGAAGCGGGGAGGAGCGTGAAGCCGTCGATCCGCCCGGTGGTGCGCTGGTCCGAGGGATCGAAGGTGCGGACGCTCTCGATCTCGTCGCCGAAAAAGTCGAGCCGCAATGCCTGTTCGGCGCCCGAGGGGAAGAGGTCGACCAGGCCGCCGCGCACTGCGAACTCGCCGGCGTCGTTCACGGTGTCGACGCGGATATAGCCATTCGCCTGAAGCAGATTTCCGAGCTTTTCCAGGCTGATACGCTCGCCGGGCGCAAGGCGCGCAACGAGCTGGCGGATGCGGAAGGGCGTGAGCGTGCGCTGGGTGACGGCGTTTACCGTGGTGACCAGCAGGCGCGGCTTTTCGCTTTTGTTCTGAAGGGCATGGAGCGTAGCCAGCCGTTCGGCCATGACGCGCAGGGTCGGGCTGGCGCGGTCATAGGGAAGGCAGTCCCAGGCGGGAAAGCCGAGGATTTCGAGCTCGGGCGCGAAATAGGGCGCGGTGCCGGCCACGGCGCGCATCGCGGCTTCGTCGGGCGCGACGAAGACGGCCATCCGCCCCGTGCGCGCCAGATCGGCCAGCATCCAGGGAAGGAAACCGGCCGGGGCGCCCGACAGGGTGAGAGGCCTTTGCGCGGAGAGGATGGTCTTGAGGTCGGGCATTCGGGCTCAGCGAGAAATAGGCACGTAGTTCAAGGTCTTGAGGGCGGTCATTACCGTACCGGCATAGCGTGGGGGAGCGGGCTCGACGCCCATCGCCCAGGCCATGATATCGACGTCCTGCTCCTCGAGCAGTTCCTCGAACAGGTCCATCTCGGCATCGTTCCAGCCGGCGCCATGCCGATCGAAGAAGCCGCCGATCAGCAGATCTGCTTCCTTCACGCCGCGATGCCAGGCGCGGAAGCGCAGGCGCTTGAGACGGGTTTCGCGATCCATTCGGTCCTCAACGGGAAATGGCCGGCAGCGCGAAAAATGCGTGTCGGCGAAAATGGTGGGTACGATTTCCCAGATAGGTTGCCGCGCCGGCGAACGCCAGCCGCAACTTAATCGGCCGTTTCCGTCCATAGGGCCGGGGATCTTCCTATGATGGGCAGATACTCTGCGTAAAGGCCGTTCCAAAATGCGTTTCGTGATGCTCAAGTCGATCAACGGCGACCCCATGCTGGTCAACATTGCCGCGGTGCGGACGGTCGCGACGATCAACATGGCCGGTGCCGATGTCGGCGTGCTTTCGTTCGACGGCGCGCACGAAGTGGTGGTCGGCTCGACCGTGATCGAAGTGCATGCCGCGATCGAGGCGGCCGGCCAGGCGATCGCGCCCGCGCGCAGCATCGCCTGATCCCGCACCCCCTAGCGGCGCGCCATCGCAAGGATTAGGTCGGGCGCCATGCGCCCCGAGATCCTCAATCCGCTCTTCGCCGAAGTCACGGCGCTCAAGGGGATCGGCGCGGCCCTGGCCAGGCCGCTCGAGCGGCTGGGGCTGGCGCGCGTCGTCGACGTCGCCTTCCATCTCCCCACCGGCTTCATCGACCGCATTCCGCGCGACGCGCTGATGGCGTCGGACGCGGGGCGGATCATCGCGATCGAGCTGACTCCGGTGCAATATCGCTTCGGCGGCAGCGCCCGCTCCCCCGCGCGGGTGCAGGCGGTGGACGCGCACGGCAACCATGCCAGCCTCGTCTTCTTCGGCGGCAATTCGGGGTGGGCGAAGAAGCTGCTCCCGCTGGGCGAGAAGCGCTGGGTCTCGGGCCGGCTCGACCAATATGGCCAGGAGCTGCAGATCGTGCACCCCGAGGTCGCGCTGCCCGAAGAGGCGGAAGGCGGCGGCCGCGAGGCGATCTATCCGTGTTCCGAGGGCATCACGTCCAAGCGGATCGCGGCGCTGGCCGCCCAGGCGATCGCGCGCGCGCCCGATCTGCCCGAATGGATCGAGCCGAGCCTGAAGGACCGCCACCAATGGCCCGGCTGGAAGGAGGCGCTGGCCCGCATCCATGCCGACCCCGCCGACGCCAAGGCGCGCGAGCGGCTCGCCTATGACGAAGTCTTCGCCAACCAGCTCGCGCTGATGCTGGTGCGCGGCGAGGCCCGTGCCAAGCGCGGCCGGCCGCTGACCGGGGACGGGCGGCTGCGCGACCGGCTCCGGCTACCCTATACGCCCACCGGCGCCCAGTCGCGCACGATCCGCGAGATCGAGGGCGACATGGCGCAGAGCCAGCCGATGCTCCGCCTGCTCCAGGGCGATGTCGGCGCGGGCAAGACGCTGGTAGCGACGATGGCGCTGCTGATCGCCGCCGAGGCGGGAGCGCAGGGCGCGATGCTGGCTCCCACCGAGATCCTCGCCCGCCAGCATTACGACAATCTCTCGCGCCTGCTCGCCGGGCTCGACATCCGCATCGCGATCCTCACCGGGCGCGACAAGGGCAAGGTGCGCGAGGCCGTTCTGATGGGGCTTGCCGCCGGTGAGATCGACCTGTTGGTCGGCACCCATGCGATCTTCCAGCAGGGCGTGACCTATCGCGACCTGGGGCTGGTGGTGGTGGACGAGCAGCATCGCTTCGGCGTGGCCGAGCGGCTGATGCTCCAGGCCAAGGCACAGGTGCCGCCGCACCTGCTGGTGATGACCGCCACGCCGATTCCGCGCACGCTCCAGCTGGCCAGCCATGGCGAGATGGACGTGAGCCGGCTGGACGAGATGCCGCCCGGCCGCCAGCCGATCCAGACGACGGTGATCGCCGAGGACAAGCTCGACGCGGTGATCGCCGGGCTGGGCCGGCATCTCGATGCGGGCAAGCAGGCCTATTGGGTGTGCCCGCTGGTGGAGGAGAGCGAGAAGATCGACCTTGCCGCCGCCGAGCATCGCGCCGCCACGCTCACCGCGCGGTTCGGCGACAAGGTCGGGCTGGTCCATGGCCGGATGAAGGGGCCGGAGAAGGACGCGGTGATGGCGCGCTTCGCCGCGGGCGAGCTGGGCGTGCTGGTGGCGACCACGGTGATCGAAGTGGGGGTGGACGTGCCCAACGCCACGCTGATCGTGATCGAGGCGGCAGACCGGTTCGGCCTCGCCCAGCTCCACCAGCTGCGCGGGCGCGTGGGCCGGGGCGGGGGGCAGTCCCACTGCATCCTGCTGCGCGGGGAGAAGCTGAGCGAGACGTCGCGGGCACGGCTGGCGCTGATGCGCGACACCACCGACGGCTTTCTGATCGCCGAGCGCGACCTGGAGCTGCGCGGCGCAGGCGAGATCCTCGGCACGCGCCAATCGGGCGAGCAGAGCTTTCGCCTGGCGACGCCGGAGAGCCTGGCGACGCTGATCGCGGCGGCGAACGCCGATGCGCGGCTGCTGGAGGACCAGGACCGCGCGCTGCACACCGCGCGGGGCGAGGCGGCGCGGATCGCGCTCTACCTGTTCGAGCGCGACGCGGCGGTGAGCCTGTTGCGAGCGGGGTAGGGGGCGATCGGCTCCGCCGTCTTCCTGGGGCGGAGGAAGCGGGATCCCGGCGCAAGGCCGGGATGACGGCGGGAAACGGATACTCGTTTGGGTTCCCAACCTGGGGGCGCGCCCCAATCATCAAACTCCGTCATCCCCGCGCAGGCGGGGATCCAGGGTAGTTCGGGACAAGGCTGCTGCCAGGCGAGCGCCTTTCCGGAGGACGCGGGACTCGGCCGCGTGCAACCTGCCCCTGGCCCTGGATCCCCGCCTGCGCCGGGATGACGGGAGTAGTTTCAACGGCTTGTTCGAGCTTGGGCCGGGCCACCGGCGCGCGGGTTCGCCGCCGCCGACGGATCGGCGGCGGCGGTCCGGATCCGCTCAGTCCGCGCGGCGCGGATTTGCCTTGATCGCGCGCGCGGGCAGCGGGATCCCGTCCGCATCGAAGATATTGGGGCTGAACGTCTTCTCCGGGCCGCTCGGGCAGTTCAGCGGACCCACCGTGCCCGGCGTGCCGTCCTTGTTGTAGCACGCCACCGCGCCGGGCAGCGATCCGTTCACCCAGGTGCCGGAGCAGGTGCGCGTGCACCCGTTGGAGAAAGTATGGACCTGATCCGCCGCAGCCGGCGCCGCCCAAGCAGACATCGCGAACAATGCCGTCCCTGCAATATATGCCTTCATTTCAGCTTCCCTCCTTTAGTGGGAGGCAAAGCTTCTCACCAATAGATCTTATGCAGGCTGAACGATCTGTTGTGTAACGGAAAGAAGATATGCGTAATTTGCAAGAAAAGGCGCTACTTGTATAGGGTATCGAGGCGGCGTTGCGCCGCATCTCGATGCCAGGGAGGCACTGCATCCGGAGAATGGACGATGGCGCCTTCCACCGTCATCCCCGCGCAGGCGGGGATCCAGGGTAGCGTGGAACAATCCAGGCAATCGCGCCGGGTATCGGGGGGCAAGCCCAGCCTCGTCGCCCTTGCTCCTGCCTGCGGGGCGGCGGCGGGTAGAATAGCGGGACGGGAACATGCGTATCCCAACCTGGCTGGATAGTAATCTATCTCGTTGTTTTCACGTAGAGTTGTAATGAGCTCGAGAGCCGGTGACTTGAGTGATCGATGGTGCGCGGATCTCGTGTCATGACCCGGAAATATTACTAATGAAAACTATATTCGAATCGTGCGGTCCGCGGTGCATTCCGTCGGTCGGCGAAATCCACGTTCTAAGCATGGAGGTGTTGTGTCCTTCCTGGCGAAAATCCTTTTGCTTTTTTCTGCCTGCGTCCTGACGACGGCAGGCGCCTCAACCCAGAATTCGCCCAAATATTACAAGGTCTCGCTGCAGATCGAGCGCGGCGGCAAGATCATCGGGAAGCCCAACCTCATCATGACCCCCGGCGCTTCGGCGATCATGACGGCAACCAACGGCGAATATTCGCTGCGAACATCGACCGGAACCGATGGCGGGATCAAGACCTCGTCGATCAATGTCACCACCGAGCTTTACTTCTCCAGCAACGGCCGGTGGGAGCTTGTCGCCGTACCCAATGTCTTCGCCACGATCGGGCGAAGCGTCGATATGAGTTACAATCTCCCGAAGTACGGCAATGTAGTTTTGACGTACAATGTGGAGGTCGTGGATACTTTGGCCACGAACGTCACGTCATGGGGAAAGAATGCCTGCTCGGAAAAGCGCATTTCCGAGTGGAAGGCGGCCATGAAGAAGCCGGTCTCCTTCCTGTCCGCCAAGAAGAAGGGCCAGGTAATCAATATATGTTGCAGCCCCTGCTCGACGATACGGTGCTGTTCCGCCGGCCCCATATGCTGCAGCGATGAGGCCAGGTGTCCGGGCCAGCGCTGCTGCAGCGATCCTCCGGTCTGATCAACCCGATGGCCTGCCGGGATCGATCCGGGCAGGCCATCGCGCGAAACGCCTGCCGGGCGTGCGCGGCCGTTCGGCCTTCAGCGTCTTTGGAAGCCGCCGGCGGAGCGATCGGGCAAGGCGGAGCTCCCACGGCCACGGCATCAACGGATGCCCAGGCCCCGCATCCATGCTATGGTCGCCACCTGGCGCAGGAAGAGAGGCCTTTATGCAAAGGTCATGGTGGTTGGCGGCGGTGCTGCTGGTGGTCGCGATCGGCCTGGTGGGCGGCGTTTACGAAGGGGCCCTGGCGGCGATGCGCCTGGATGCGCCCCATTGGGTGATCCTCCTGCTGGCCGTCGCCGTGCCGGTGGTGCTCGGCAGGGCCGCGGATCGCGTCTGGCGCCAGTTGAAATAGCGGGCGGCCCCCTCCGTCCCGGGGCCTATTTCGCCTTCACCATGGTCGAGATCAGCTCGTAATAGCTGGCGAGATCGATCGCGCGCTCGAACTGGCAGCCGATCCGGCCGCCCAGCGCCCAGCGCACATCGGCCACCACGGTGCCGGCATGCGGCAGCACCACGCGGATGCGCGCGCCCGTCTCGAACGGATCGTCGCACCGCGCCATCAGGCCGTGCGGCGAGATGTTGACGATGATGAAGTTCAGCTGCTTCGCGTCGGGGCCGAAGGCGCGCGCGCGGTAATAGACGTCCTCGCGCCCCTCCCGCCGGATCTCCGAATAAGCCAGGTTCGATCCAAAATTCACGCACGGCCTCACGAAACGCTTGAGGTACGTCTGCGGTTGATACCGTTACCGCGTGAATCCCGTTGCAACGAAGACGCTTAACAGCGACTTATCAGGCCTGTCGGAGGAATGTCATGCGGGCACGAGCATCCCGTGCTTCTTCCGGCCGAAGCTGAGCTTGACCGGCGCGGCCACCGCGATCTCGAGTGCGGGATCGCTCACCACCTGATCGTCGATGCGGATCGCGCCCTCGGCGATCTTGCGGCGGGCTTCCCCCTTGGAGGGGCAGAGGCCGAGCGCGATCAGCCCGTCGACCACGGCGATGCTGCCGCCCGCCACCGCATGGGTGGGCAGCGCGCCGCCGGCGGAGCCTTCCTCGAACACCTTGCGGGCCGTCTCGGCGGCTTCCTCGGCGGCGGCGCGGCCGCGGCACATGGCCGTCGCCTCGTTGGCGAGGATCTTCTTGGCCTCGTTGATCCCGGCGCCTTCCAGTGCCTCCAGCCGGGCGATCTCGTCCAGCGGCAGGTCGGTGAACAGGCGGAGGAAGCGGCCGACGTCGCGATCGTCGGTGTTGCGCCAGAACTGCCAATAGTCGAATGCCGAGAGCTGGTCCTCGTTCAGCCACACCGCGCCCGACATGGTCTTGCCCATCTTGCCGCCATCGGCGGTGGTGATCAGCGGCGTGGTGACGCCGTACACCTCGGTGCCGTCGACCCGGCGCGCCAGCTCGATGCCGTTGACGATATTGCCCCACTGGTCCGATCCGCCCATCTGCAGGCGGCAGGCGGCGCGGCGCGACAGCTCCAGAAAGTCATAGCCCTGGAGGATCATGTAGTTGAACTCGAGGAACGAGAGCGACTGCTCGCGATCGAGGCGCAGCTTCACCGAATCGAAGCTCAGCATCCGGTTGACCGAGAAATGCCGGCCGATGTCGCGCAGGAACGGGATATATTCGAGCTTGTCGAGCCAGTCGGCATTGTCGACCATCACTGCGTCGCCGGGGCCGTCCCCGAAGGTGAGGAACTTCTCGAACACAGTCTTGATCGAGGCGATGTTGGCGCGGATCACCTCGTCGGTCATCAGCTTGCGGGCCTCGTCCTTGAACGAGGGGTCGCCGATCTTGCCGGTGCCGCCGCCCATGAGGACGATCGGCTTGTGGCCGGCCTGCTGGAGGCGGCGCAGCAGCATGATCTGGACGAGGCTGCCGACGTGCAGCGACGGCGCGGTGGGGTCGAAGCCGATATAGCCGGGGACGATCTGCTTCGTGGCGAGTTCGTCGAGCGCCTCCGGGTCGGTGACCTGGTGGATGTAACCACGCGTGGAGAGCAGGCGGAGCAGATCGGACTTGAATTCGGTCATGATGCGGGCCGCATAGCCGAGGCGCGCGGGCGCGTCATCCCCGGCGCGAACATGGGTCGGGCATGTACGATGTGCGGAATTCCGCATGGCTGCGGGAGGGTGTGTCCCCATTTCCACATGTTTTGAGCCTCCCGCTGGATGGGGGATATGGATAAGTATCTGTGAAAATGTGAATTATTTCGGATTCATTGCCAGGCGGCACGTTTGGGCGCGTGGCTGTACAATGGCCGGACATCAACATCGTCCGACACGAAACCGGCCGAGTATCCGAGAGAGGATTCGATTCCGTGCCCATAGCGCTGCGCGCCCTTGCCGGCGGCACCGTGCCGCTTGCCATGCTGCTGACCGGCGGCGCGGCGGCGCAGGCCGTCCGCGAGGCTCCGGCCCCGGCCCCGGCCCCGGCCCCGGCATCGCAGGAGAAGGCGGGGAGCGGGAGCTATCCCGCGGGGGCATCGGGCGACGGGGCGGTGGTCGGTGGCTACAGCCTGTCGCGCTGGGCCGAGGACTGGCGGGCGATGCGCGATCCGGCGCGGCGCGACGATCCGCTCGACCGGCTCAAATTCCTGCCGCTCGACAAGGATGGCGACATCTATCTGACGCTGTCGGGCGAGGCGCGGCTGCGCGTCAATCTGACGAGCAATCCCGGCCTGCGCGAGGCCCCGCACCAGCGGCAGGACATCAACCGGCTGGTGGCCGGGGCCGATCTCCATCTGGGGCCGCATCTGCGCCTGTACGGGGAAGTCGCGCATGGCGGCATTTCGGGGCGGGAGCTGGGCGTGCCGGCGGCCTCGCTGCGCAACGACCTCGTCTTCCAGCAATATTTCGCCGAGGCGACCGCCGAGCTGGGCGGGGTGGCGATCGGCGCGCGCTATGGACGGCAGGAATTCACCGACGGGCCCAACCTGCTGGTCTCGCAGCGCGACAACAACACGATCCGCTATACGCTGAACGGCATCCGGGCCTGGGCGCGGAGCAGCTGGCTGCGGGTCGATATGTTCGATCTGCGGCCCACTGCCTATGGCGATCTCGGGCCCGACGACGACGTCAACGATCCGGCGCGCCGCTTCTCGGGCGTGACGTTTGGCGTGGCGCTGCCCAAGGCCTGGCTGGGCGGCTCGAAGCTTTACTTCGATCCCTTTCTCTGGCGCCGGCGCAACGATGTGGGCGCCTGGGGCGGCCGGGTGGGGCCGGCGCGGCGCTATTATGCGGGCGCGCGGTTGTGGGGCGATGTCGGGCGCGTGGCGATCGACTGGTCGGTCAACCACCAATGGGGCCGCTATATCGGCCAGGACATCGATGCGTGGCAGGCATTCTTCGCCCAGAGCTATCGCCTCGGCAAATCCGCCACGGCGCCGCGCATCGGCTTTCATGCCGATTATGCCAGCGGCGGCGGCGGCTATGGCGACGGCAAGCTGCGCAACGCCTATGCGCCGTTCGGCAACAACATCTATTACAGCTATCAGCTGTTCCTGACGCCTTCGAACCTGATCACGGTGGCGCCGACACTGGCCTTCTCGCCCGTGAAGGGGGTGCGGCTGACGGCGGAATATGAGCTGGCCTGGCGCGACGATGCGCGCGACGCGGTGTACCGCGCCAATGGCCAGCCCTTTGCCGGCACCCAGAAGATCGCGGATCGCAAGATCGCCGATGTGAGCCGGGCGCAGCTGGTGTGGACGATCTCGCCGCGCCTCTCCGTCACCGGCCGGTACGAGCATCTGGCGGCGGGCCCGTCGCTTACCAGGGCAGGGTATCGCAGCTCCGATTTCCTGTCCGGCTGGGTCAGCTTCCGCTTCTGAACCGGTTTCGCCGGCCGCGCGAACTGGGCTAGGGCAGGGGCATGGCGCTGCACATCCCGCTGGTCCCGCATCCCGAACATCCGCCGCATGCGGTGGCGCGCGTCGAGGTTTCCGCCGATATCCGGCGCGGCCCGAGCGTGCTTGCCTATCGCGTGACGGGAAGGATGCCGCAGCTGCCGGCGCCCGCCCTGCCGGAGCGGACCGACGGGCTATGGCGGCACACCTGTTTCGAGCTGTTCGTGCGGCCGGCGGATGGCGAGGGCTATTTCGAGTATAATTTCTCGCCCTCCACCCAATGGGCGGCATACCGGTTCGACGGGTATCGCGAGGGCATGCGCGACCAGCTGCTCGCCGCGCCGGTGATCGAGCCGCTGGCGGACGGCATCCGCGTGCAGGTCGACCTGGGCGGGCTGCCGGAGGGCGTCTGGCATGTCGCCATCACCGCAGTGATCGAGGAAGCGGACGGCGCCAAATCCTATTGGTCCGTCGCGCACGGGCCGGGCGCGCCCGATTTCCATGCGCCCGGCGGCTTCGCGATCGAAGTGCCGGCGGGATGACCCGCCGGTTGCGCGCGACGATCCGGCTTGCGTCGCCGTCGAACTCCCGGCACCTGCTGCGCCATGAAATTCGGCATCGACCGGCTGCTCGCCGACCCTGAGCTTCGTCGCCCCCTCCAGGGCAAGCGCGTGGCGCTGCTCGCGCATCCCGCCTCGGTGACCGCGGACCTGACCCATTCGCTGGACGCGCTGGTCGCCGCCGGGCTCGACGTCTCGGCGGTGTTCGGCCCGCAGCACGGCGTGCGCGGCGACCTGCAGGACAATATGATGGAGTCGCCCGACTTCACCGATCCCACCTATGGCATGCCGGTGTTCAGCCTCTATGGCGAGGTCCGGCGGCCGACGGGCCAGTCGATGGGCACGTTCGACGTGCTGCTGGTCGATCTGCAGGACGTCGGCTGCCGCATCTACACCTTCGTGACGACCCTGCTCTATGTGCTCGAGGCGGCGGCGGCGCACGGCAAGAGCGTGTGGGTGCTCGACCGGCCCAACCCCGCCGGCCGGCCGGTGGAGGGCACGACGCTGCTGCCCGGCTGGGAGAGCTTCGTCGGCGCCGGGCCGATGCCGATGCGCCACGGCATGACGCTGGGCGAGATGGGGCATTGGTTCATCGCGCAGTTCAAGCTGGACCTCGACTATCGCGTGATCGCGATGGCGGGCTGGCAGCCCGACGCGGCGCCCGGCTTCGGCTGGCCGGCCGAGCGGCCCTGGATCAACCCGAGCCCCAATGCCGCCAACGTCAACATGGCGCGCGCCTATGCGGGCACGGTGATGCTGGAAGGAACGCTGCTTTCCGAAGGGCGCGGCACCACGCGCCCGCTCGAGCTGTTCGGCGCGCCCGATATCGATGCGAAGGCCGTGATCGCCGAGATGCGCGCGCTGGCACCCGCCTGGCTCACCGGCTGCACGCTGCGCGATCTCTGGTTCCAGCCCACTTTCCACAAGCATGTCGGCCAGCTCTGCTCGGGCGTGTTCATCCATGCCGAGGGGCCGAGCTATGATCACGCCGCGTTCCGGCCCTGGCGCCTCCAGGCGCTGGGCTTCAAGGCGATCCGCAGGCTTTACGGCGATTACCCGCTGTGGCGCGACTTCCCCTATGAATATGTGTTCGACAAGCTGGCGATCGACGTGATCAACGGCGGCCCGGACCTGCGCGAATGGGTCGACGATGCGGGAGCGGAGCCTGGCGACCTCGACGCGCGCACCGCGCCGGACGAGGCGGCCTGGGAAGAGGCGCGGGCGCCGCATCTGATTTATTAATTCCTCCCCCAGCTTGCTGGGGGAGGGGGACCGCGACGCGCAGCGTCGGGGTGGAGGGGCCGGCGCAACGTGCCGGTGCTCGCGTTCGAGGTCGGATCCCCCCGGACGATCCTTGAATGTGCGGGGCAGGTTCAACCTCAAACTCCCCTCCACCATTCGCCTTGCGAATGGTCCCCCTCCCCGAGACAAGCTCGGGGAGGAATTGCCTCTCGCGGGCGAACCGCCTAACCACCGCATAATGTTGGCGGGGCTCATATTCGCAGTCGAGGAGGCCGAGGGCCGCCCGGGGACGCTGATGGCAACACTGCCCTTTGGCGGGATGACCCTGCTCGAATATCAGGCGCGGCTGCTGTTCGGCGCCGGGGCCGAGCAGGTGCTCGTCGCGGTGGGCAAGATGACGCCGGCCCTGCTCACCGCGGTCAACCGCGCCGCCAAGCGCCATCCCCGGATCGAGATCGTCCGATCGGCCGAGGAAGCCGCCGAGAAGATCGCGCCCGGCGCGCAGGTGCTGGTGATGGCCGATGGGCTGGTCACCACCGATCCGGTGATGGACAAGATGGCGACGGTTGGCGGCGAGGCGCTGCTCGTCACCGACGATCCGGCCTCGCCCGCGGCGATCGAGCGGCTCGACATGCGCGACAGCTGGGCCGGCGTCGCCCGGATCACCGTGGAGCAGCTCGCCCAGATCGCGCAGATGCCCGAGGATTACGACTTCCAGTCGGCGCTGCTGCGCGTCGCCGCCCAATCGGGCGCCGAGCATGTGCCGCTCGCTACGGGCTGGCTCAAGAGCGGCCATGCGGTGGAGCGCAGCGTCGAGGGGCTGGCGGCGCGCAACACCGGCGTGCTCGCCGCGCTCACCGAGCGCCGCACCAACTGGGCGGATCGCTGGGTGTTCACCCGCGCCGCGCGGATCGCGCTGCCCGAGCTGGTGGGCCGCAACGTTCCGGGCTGGACGCTGAGCGTCGCCGGCGGCGCGATCGCCGCGCTGGCGCTGGTCCTCACCGCGATGCGCTGGCCG
>OAOK01000035.1_pt1 | contig 87849 bp, 80 predicted proteins | sample 1641101 | NCBI WGS metagenome assembly OAOK01 (sample SAMEA104232307, study PRJEB22302) | sediment metagenome | biome: forest; feature: aquifer; material: sediment | place: USA | collected 2011-08-07 | depth 0.01 m
GCGAGTGCCGGCTCGACCTGCACTTCGGGCGGCGGCACCGGGGCCTGCGGTACCAGCGGCGGGATCACCATCGCGGGTTGCGCCACCGGCGCCGCGGCGCGCTTGCGCACCGGCGGCGGCGTTGGCGCTTCCTCGGGCGGCTCGACCGGCGGGGGCGCATAATGGAACGAGGGCGCCGCCCGTTCGAGCAGCGACCCCTTGAGCCGGCGGGGAGTCTGGTCGTTCATCTCAGGCTCCCATGCCGCGCTGGAGGAATTCGACGCCGATCAGCCCGACATAGGCGAAGCACAAGGCGGCCAGCCCGCCGGCGAACAACACCAGCTTTCTGCGGCGCATCGCGGTCTGCGCCGCGGTCACCACTTCGCCGATCGAGCCGATCACCGGCATGCCGCTCGCCTTTTCGAGCTTGGCGGCGGTCGGGAAGGTCGTGGTCAGCTTGCCCAGCGCGAAGGCGGCGGCCAGCCCGGCGCCCAGTCCGGCGATCAGCACGCCGGTGAGCAGCAGCGGCCGGTTGGGCGAGCTTGGCGCGCGCGGCTGGGTCGGCGGATCGACCACGTTGAACTTGTCGGCATCGGCGACATTCTGCGCCTGGCTCGCGATCTTCATCTGCTCGCGCTGGGCGAGCAGCGTGTCATACTGGCCCTTGAGCACCTGATATTGGCGCTCGATCTCGCCCTGTTCGGCGGCCACGCCCGGCGCTTCGGCCATCTTGGCCTGGAGCAGGTTGAGGTCGCCCTCGATCTGCGCCTTGCGCTGGATCAGCGCGGCGACGGTCGCCTGCTTGTCCGCCCGCATCGATTGCAGGCCGATATAGACCGGGTTGGAGGCGCCGGCCGATGCGCCGCTCACCACCGGCTCGCGCGCCGCCGCGCTCTGCGCCGCGGCAAGCTGGTTCTTCAGCGCGATCACATCGGGATGGCTGTCGGTATAGCCCTTGGCCCGTGCATCGGCGAGCTGGCCCTGGATCGCCGTGAGCCGCGCCCGCGCCGGACCGGTCACCGCGCCGCCACCGGCGCCGGCGATATTGGCCGGGGTGCTCGCCATCTGGGCGTTGACGACGTTGAGACTCGATTGCGCCGCCGCCAGGTCCGACTGGATCTGGGCGAGCTGGGTGCGCGCGGCGGAAACGCGATCGTCGATCGATCCGGTGCCGGGCAGCGAGCCGAGATAGCGGTTCTGGAAGTCCGCCCGCTTCGCCTCGGCATCGGCGAGCTGCTTCTGCCGCGCATCGAGCTGCTGGTCCATGAAGTCGAGCGACTGGCTCGACTGGTCGCGATTGTCCGACAGATTCGCCTCGACGAAGATGTCGATCAGCTTCTGGGTGATCTGGCGGGCAAGCTTGCCGCTCGGTGCGGTGACCGCGATCTCGAACAGATTGTCCTGCTGCGCGGTCAGCTTGATCGCCTTCTGGAGGCCGGCCACCCGGTCCGCCACGTCGCGGTCGGTCGCGACGGTACGGGCCAGGTCGGTGCCGCGCACGACTTTCTCCAGGTTGACCGCCGCAGTGAGGGTCTGGCGGATGCGGTCGAGGTCCTTCTGCTGGTTGAGGGCCGCCGTCCCGTCGGTGGGGATGATCTGGCGCAGCTGCACGAAGATGCGCGCGCGCGATTCATAGTTGTTGGGCATCTGCGACACCACCAGCCAGCCCGCCAGGCAAATGCCCCAGGCCACCGCCAGCGCCACCCAGCGCCGCTGCCAGATCGCGTGCAGTGCGCCGCGCAGCTCGTCGTAGAGGCTCCCCACCCGCGCTACCTCAGAACATGCTCGTGGGGATGATGATCACGTCGCCCGGCTCGAGCTTGACGTTCGCCTTGATGTCGCCATTCTTCAGCAGATCGCCCAGGCGCACCTTGTATTCGGTCTGCTTGCCGGTCTGCCGGTCGTAGCGCACCAGCCGCGCGCGGTTGCCCGCGGCGAACTCGCTCAGGCCGCCCACCGCGATCATCGCGTCGAGCAGGGTCATGTTGGCGCGGTACGGGATCGAGGCCGGCTTCTCGGTCGCGCCGACGACGCGGACCTGCTGGCTGTACGTCCCGTTGAAATTCTCGACGATCACCGAGACGATCGGATCCTTGATATACTCGCTCAGCGCGAATTTCAGGTCGTCCGCCAGCATCGCCGGGGTCTTGCCCACCGCCGGCATGTCGCTGATCAGCGGCACGGTGATGCGGCCGTCGGGGCGCACCTGCACCTTCGCCGACAGCTCGGGATTGCGCCACACGAAGATCTGAAGCTGGTCCATCGGGCCGATGACATATTCATCGCTCGGCACTTCGCGCTGCGTCACCGCCGCCGCGGGCGGCAGCTCCGGACGGCCACCGCCGCCCCCGCATCCCGCCAGCAGCGCCGCCGCCGCGCCGAGAGCCAGAAATGTCCTGCCGAAACCGATGAAACGCATGCCGAGCTCCTTTCCCGGCGGGCAGGCGCGCCGCCGACGTCTCGGCAGCAACCCGCACAGGATCACGCTCAGCTATGGAGGCGAGAGGTAAATATCGGGTTAGGCCTTGCGGACCGTTCGTCGCTCTATCCCGATGGGACACGCGATCCCGGCGTGGGACATGTCGAACGCGAGGGAATGGGCGCCGATGGCCCGCCCGGATCGATGGGCGATTGCTTCACCAACTCGTCCTCCCGCTTGCTTTCGTCACCCCCGCCTGCGCGGGGATGACGGTTGAAGGGATGGCGGGGATGACGCTGGAGAATATGAGTCCCCAACCTAGCGTTGGAACCAATCCCGCAAACCCGCGTTCAGGCACGGATTGTGTTGCGTTCGCGCAACAATGCGCAACTCCATTTTTCCCCGCGCCAAACTTTCCTTTGTACCAATTCCTAGTGAGTTGATAGAGATTTTGCTCACCATAAGAAAAGGTGGGCCCTCCATGCGTTTCCGTTCCTCGTCGCTCCTCGCCATCGCCACCACCCTGGCGTTTGCCGTGCCGCCTGCCTTCGCGCAGGACACCGCCGAGCCGCAGGCCGATCAGGGCCCGGCGTCCGAAGACACCCAGATCATCGTCACCGGCACGCGCGCCCAGGGCCGCTCGCGGCTCGACACTGCCTCGCCGGTCGACGTGCTGAGCGGCACCGCGCTGCGCAACCAGGGCACCACCGAGCTCGGCGCCGCGCTTGCCGCCATCGCCCCCTCGATCGACTTCCCGCGCCCCTCGGCCGTGGACGGCACGGACGCGATCCGCCCGGCCACGCTGCGCGGCCTCTCCCCGGACCAGACGCTCGTCCTGATCAACGGCGTGCGCGCGAACGCCTCGGCGCTGCTGAACATCAACGGCTCGGTCGGCCGCGGTTCGGCAGCCGTCGATCTCAACACCATTCCCGCCACCGCGCTCGAGCGGATCGAAGTGCTGCGCGACGGCGCTTCGGCCCAATATGGCTCGGACGCCATCGCCGGCGTGATCAACGTCCGCCTGCGCGAGGCGCGCTCGGGCGGCGGCGCCACCGCCACCTATGGCTTCTATGCCACCGACATCGACACGGCGCGCGGCAGCCGCTCGATCACCGGCGAGCCTGCCTTCACTGCCTCGGCCTGGCAGGGCATCGGCTTTGGCGAGGACGGCTATGTCACGCTCTCCGGCGAGTATCTGAACCGCGAGGCGACCAACCGCGCCGATTTCGATCCGCGCGTCACGCCCAGCCGCGTCACCGGCCGCTTCGGCGATCCCGCGGTCGAGCAATATACCGGCTATATCAACGCCGGCACCGGCATCGGCGACAATTTCAAGCTCTATGGCTGGTTCGGCTATCAGGACCGCGACAGCCGCAGCGCCGCCTTCCCGCGCCTGCCCAGCGCCGCCGGCGCCGTCTCGGGCATCTACCCGAACGGCTTCCTGCCGATCATCAACACCAAATCGACCAACGCGAACGGCGCACTCGGCATCAAGGGCGATCTTGCCGGCTGGGACGTCGACCTCAACGTCGCATATGGTCGCAACAAGATCGCCTATTACACGCGCAATTCGGCGAACTATGCCTATGGCAACGCCTCGCCCACCAGCTTCTACGACGGCGCGCTGATCTACGACCAGTGGGTCGCGGGGCTCGACGTGTCGCGCAAGTTCGACGTGTTCCAGTCGCTGAACGTCGCCTTCGGCATCGAGGGGCGCCGCGAGGGCTTCAAGATCACGCCGGGCGAGCCGGCTTCCTGGAATTATCCCACCACGGGCGCCGTGCCCGGCCAGGCGCCGGGCGCGCAGGGCTTTGGCGGCTTCTCCCCGCTCAACGCCATCGAGCGCAGCCGCAAGAATGTCTCGGGCTATATCGATCTCGAAGCCCAGATCACCGACAAGCTGCTGATCGGCCTGGCCGGCCGCGGCGAGCATTATACCGATTTCGGCGACACGGCGACCGGCAAGGTCTCGCTGCGCTATGATTTCGCGCCCTGGTTCGCGCTGCGCGGCACTGCCTCGACCGGCTTCCGCGCGCCGAGCCTGCAGCAGCAATATTTCACTTCGATCGCCTCGGTGGTCCAGAACGGATCGCCGGTCCTCACCGGCACCTTCCCCTCGGTCAGCGCCGTCGGCGCGGCGCTGGGCGGCCTGCCGCTCGAGCCCGAGCGCTCGACCAACCTCTCGGTCGGCACGGTGATCCGCTCGGGCGGGTTCGACCTGACGATCGACGCCTATCAGATCCGCCTGCGCAACCAGCTCGCGCTGTCGGAGAATATCCAGGCGAGTTTCAGCCCCCAGGTCGCGGCGCTGCTCGCCAGCACCAACACCGGCGCCCAGGCCGCGCGCTTCTTCATCAACGGCCTGCGCTCGCGCGTCCGCGGCATCGACGCGGTGGCGCATTACCGCCTGCCCACGGATGCCGCCGGCACCTTCGACTTCACGATCGCGGGCAACCTCAACCAGACCAAGGTCGACCGCAGCAGCATCCCCACCTCGACCGGCACGATCAACCCCGCCCCGATCCTCTTCGCCCGCAGCCGCATCCTGACGATCGAGCAGGGCACGCCGGGCCAGAAGGTGACGGGCTCGATCGACTGGTCGCTGGACAAGCTCGCGATCACCGCGCGGGCGAGCTATTATGGCGACGTCAACCAGCCCGGCACCACCCCGGCGGCGGACATCCATAGCGGCCGCCACACCATCACCGATCTGGAATTGCGTTATCAGGCACTTAAGGGCGCACAGTTCGCACTCGGCGTGAACAATCTGTTCGACGTCTATCCGGACTACACCATCGCCGCGAACAACAGCACCGGCGTGGTCGGCTTCCCCTATTACTCGCCCTTCGGCTTTGGCGGGCGCTATGTCTATGCGCGGCTCGGCCTGAGCTGGTAGCTTTGTTGGGGAGCGGTCTTCGGGCTGCTCCCCGGTCTCCGGAGTGGCGGAGCCGGCGCATTGACGCATGGTCCAGGGAGCCTATTTTCCGGCCATGCTGCACGATCTCCCCGTGGGCAGGGCGCTGCGCCGCTTCCGCATCCTCAACGGAATCAAGCAGGGTCATGTCGCCGAGCACCTGGCCGTTACCCAGGCCAGCGTGTCGCGCTGGGAAAGCGGCGCGCACGCGCCCGAGGCTGCAATGCGCGAGCGCATCCTGGCGATGATCGCCGCCAATGCCGGCAACGACGCGGACGTCGCGCTGAAACGCCTCGTCGAGTCTTCGAGCGCGCCGGTGCATCTCGTATGCGACGCCACCCATCGCCTGCTCGCCGCCTCGCCCAGCCGGACGAAAGCCTGGGCGGACAGCGCCGACAGTTTTCTGAACCGCTCGCTCTGGAGCTTTGCCAGCCCGGAGATCGTCGCCGCCGAAGCGGGGCTCGCCGATCGCGGCTGGTATGATCGCCCGTTTCAGCGGCTGGAATTCCACACCGGCCATAATGGCAGCGCCGTGATCGCGGTGCTGCCCGGCATGATGCGCTGGGAGACGGTGCCGCTCGCCGACGGCCGGATCGGCCGCATCACCACCACCATCGCATCCTGCCCTTAGGTTGGGAACCCAAACAAATATCTGATCTTTCACCGTTATCCCGGCCTTGCGCCGGGATCCCGCTTCTTCCCGCGCTGGCGAGATAGCGGGACCCCGGCGCAAGGCCGGGGTGACAGAGGAAGAATATGGGTCCCCGACCCAGGATCATGACCCAATCAGCAAACCGCGTCATCCCCACTTTCACGGGGATGACGATAGATGGAATGGGACGCCGCATCCCGGCCCCCCGTATAATCTATTCGTGGCCATCGCCGGCGCCTGCTCCTAGCAGGGCGGCATGCGCACGCCCTGGCCCCGAATCATCACGCTCTGGCTGGTCGGAATCCTCGCTGCCGCGCAGCTCGCCAAGATCTCCGCCATCGCGCCGATCCTGCGCGAGAGCTTCCATTTGTCGCTACCCCAGATCGCGCTGCTGATCTCGCTGCTCGAAGTGGGCGGCGCGCTGTTCGGCTTCATTGCCGGCCTTGGCCTCGCCCGCTTCGGCATGCGCGCCTTCCTGCTGCTCGGGAGTGCGACGCTCGCCGGCACCAGCCTGGTCGAGGCGATTGCCCCAGACCCGGCCATTCTGTTCGCCGCTCGCGCAGTGGAGGGCATCGGCTATCTCCTGATGGTGATCGTCGCGCCCACCGCCATCGCAGCGCTCGCCACCGACCGGAGCCGCGGCCGCGCGCTCGCCCTGTGGAGCACCTTCGTGCCCGTCGGCCTCGCATTGGGCAGCGCGGTCACCGCGTCGCTGGTCACGCTGGCGGGCCCGCGCGGCGTGATGCTGGTCTGGGCGGTCGCGCTGGCCGCGATTACGGCGCTGCTCACGCGCTTCCCGCTCCCCGGCGCCAGCGGCCGGCGGATCACCCTCCCGGCCCCGGCCGCCTGGATCTCCACCTTCGCCTTCGGCCTCTACACCCTGTTCGTCTGCGCCCTGCTCATGCTGCTGCCGAGCTTCCTGGTCGAGCGCAGCGGCGCCCCGATCGAGCAGGTCGGGCTGGTCACCGCGCTGGCCTCGCTTGCCGCCCTGCCCGGCTCCGCCGCCGCCATGTGGCTGATGCGGGGCGGCGCGCTGGGCCGTGGCCGGATGATGCTGGTCTCGACGCTGGCCCTGCTCGCCACCCTGCCCCTGGTCTTCTGGCTCTATCAGGGTACCGGAGCGAGCCTGGCCGAAAGCGGCGCCATCGCCATCGGGGCCACGCTCATCAGCGGCCTCGTCCCGCCGCTGATGTTCGCGCGCCTGCCCGCCCAGTCCGGCGCCACCACGCCCGACGATCCCCGGATCGCGGCGGCGAACGGCCTTATCACCCAGTTCGGCGCAGGCGGCGCGCTGTTCGGCCCGCCGCTCGCCGGCATGGTCGTCGCCACCTGGGGCTGGCCGGCGCTCGGCATCGCCCTGATCGCGCTGGTACTGGCGATGCTCGCCTGCCTGCTGTTCGCCGAAAGCCTCTGACGCGGTTTGACAACCCCCGGCCCAGGCCCCATTCTTCCCGCATGATGCTTCGCGCACCCACGCTGCGATACCGCATTCACGCGGGACAGTCCCTGGCAGGCAACTAGCCCCGGGTTCTCCTCAGGCATGTCCCGGAGATCCGGGGCCAAGCAATGCGCCGTCCGGCGCCCCGGCGGCATCGCCGCCTTTGCCTGGGAGTTCCAGAATATGAGCAAGACCCGCAAGGCGGCCAGCCGGCCGCCGATCGACATGATCGATTCCGAAGCCGAACGCCTCGCCGGCCTGGCGCTCAGCGTCGAGCGCCGCTTTCCCGCGGTCAGCGCGCTGCTGCTCCGCGAGACCGAGCGCGCCAGGCTGCACAGCGCGGCCGCCATTTCGCCCGATACGGTGACGATGGGTTCCACGGTGGAGTTCGTCGACGACAGCAACGGCACGCGGCGCACCGTCACGCTCGTCTACCCGTCCGACGCGGATATTTCCCGGGGGCGGATCTCGGTCCTCACGCCCGTAGGCGCAGCGCTGATCGGGCTGCGAACGGGCCAGTCGATCCTGTGGCCCGATCGCCACCTCACCGTGCTGGGGGTCCGCCAAGCCGCATCGGGCTGATCGCGGCTCAGACCAGCAGTTCTTCCACCGGCGGATGCCCCAGGAACGCGCTGGGGCTCGCCGTCGCGCCATAGGCTCCGGACGCGAACACCGCGATCCTGTCCCCCACTTCGGCGCGGGGCAGCGCCACGCGGTCGGCCAGCCGGTCCAGCGGCGTGCAGAGCGGCCCGACGATCGTCACCACTTCCTCGGGCGAATCCTGGATACGATTCGCCACCGCCACGGGATAGTTGCGGCGCACTACCGTGCCGAAATTGCCGGTGGCGGCGAGATGATGGTTCAAGCCGCCTTCGACCACCAGGAAGGTCTCGCCCTGGCTCTCCTTCCGCTCGATCACCCGGGCAAGGTACACGCCCGCCTCGCCCACCAGCCATCGGCCAAGCTCCACGGCATATCGGGTGTCGAGGCGCCGGATCGCCGTGCCCAGCGCCGCGCCCACCACCGCCACGTCGAGCGGTGCATCGCCCGGGAAATAGGGAATGCCGAAGCCGCCGCCCAGGTTCACCAGCGGCGGCCGCGCGCCCGCCTCGTCCGCCAGCCGCGCGGCGAGCGCCACCGTGGCGGCCTGGGTCTCGATCACCGAAGCGGCGTCCAGCGCCTGCGATCCGGCGAAGATATGGAAGCCGCGCCATTCCGCGCCGGCGTCGATCACGCGCCGCACCAGCGCCGCCGCCCGGCTCGCGTCCACGCCGAAGGGCGAGGCGCGCCCCCCCATCTTCATCCCCGATCCACGCAACTCGAAATCGGGATTGACTCGCACCGCGAGCCGCGGCGTCACGCCCAGCCGCGCGCCGATCGCGAACGCGCGCTCGGCCTCGGCCTCCGATTCGAGATTGAGCGTCACGCCCGCGCCCAGCGCCGCCTCCAGCTCGAAATCGCGCTTGCCGGGGCCGGCGAAGCTGATGTCGGCCGCCGCCATGGCGTCACGCGCCCGCGCCAGCTCGCCCGCCGAGGCAACGTCCATCCCGTCCACCAGCGGCGCGATGCGGGCGAGCAGCGGCGGGAACGGATTGGCCTTGATGGCATAATGGATGCCGATACCGGCGGGCAGCGCCGCGCGCAGCCGGGCGATGCGCGCCTCCACCACCGCAAAGTCATAGACATAGGCGGGGGTCCGGACATTCGGCCATGGAAGCTCGCGCAACGCGGCGAATTCCGGCGGGATCGGGCCATGCGGTTTTGCGGTGATGGTCATTTGTCCCCCAAGCTCGCCCTGAGCGCCGTCCGGTCAAGCTTGCCATTGGCGTTGCGCGGAAGCGCCGCGCGCCAGTCATAGCGCGCCGGCTGCAGGAAGCTCGGCAACTCGCGCCGCAGCCGCTCGCGCAGCTCGATCTCGCGGCTGCCGTCGCCGCGCGCGATCACCACGATCGCCTGGCCCAGCCTTTCGTCCGCGACGCCGAACGCCGCCGCCTCGCCAGTCTCGCCGCCCGAGAGCACGGCTTCCTCGATCTCGGTAGGACTGATGCGGTTGCCGGCCGATTTGATCATCTCGTCGTCGCGGCCGACGAAGCGGAGCAGCCCGTCCTCCCCAAGCCGCACCGTGTCGCCGGACCATACCGCCATGCCGCCGCTCCCGGCAAAGGCGGGCGCGGGGCGGAAACGCTGCGCCGTCCGCTCGGGGTCGCGCCAATAGCCCTGGGCGACCAGCGGGCCCGCATGGACCAGTTCGCCCTGGGAAGCGCGCGCGCCGTCCGGGCCGACCACGAGGATCTCGGCGAACGGAATGGCCGTTCCGATCGCATCGGGGTGCGCGTCGACCAGCCCGGGATGCAGATAGGTCGACCGGAACGCCTCGGTCAGCCCATACATCGGATAAAGGTCGGCATTGGGGAAGCGGGCGCGCAGGTCGCGCACCATCCTGGGCGTAAGCGCGCCGCCTGAATTGGTTAGGCGGCAAAGCTTGGATGCGATCTCAACCGGCCACTCCGCCTCGAGCAGTTGCACCCAAAGCGGCGGCACCCCGGCCAGGCTGGTGATGCCGAAGCGCTCCACCGCCTTTATGACGTCGCGCGCGGTCAGGTAATCGAGCGGCACCACCCGCGCGCCCGCCGCCCAGGTGGAGAAGAGCTGGTTCTGCCCATAATCGAAGCTGAGCGGCAGCACGCCCAGCACGCGATCCTCAGGTTCGATCTCAAGATAATGGGCTACGCTGATGGCCCCCAGCCATAAATTGGCATGGCTCAGCATCACGCCCTTGGGCCTGCCGGTCGATCCCGAGGTATAGAGGATCGCCGCGAGCGTATCGGCGCCGGCCGCGGAGGGCGGAAGCCTCCGCTCCGAGAAGAGTGCGCCTTCCTCCACCACCCGGCAATCGGCGCCGACATCGCCGGCTTCGAGGGCGGCGAGCCGCGCCGGTTGGGAAACCAGCGCCCGCGCGCCCGAATCGGCCAGGATGTGCGCCACCTGGGCGCGCTTGAGCACCGGGTTCACGGGCACGTGCACCAGTCCTGCCCGCACCGCCGCCAGCGGCATCAGGCACGCGGTCCGCGTCTTGGGCAGCCAGCTGGCCACCCGGTCGCCGGGCTCCAGCCCCAGCGCGCGCAGGGCATGCGCCATGCCGCCCACCGCCGCCTCGAGCTCGGCATAGGTGAGCGTGCCGGCCTTGTCCTCCAGCGCCACGGCCTCGGGCCTCCCGCGCGACGGCAGGGTATCGAGGGGCCTGGGAACGGGGTCGAGCGCTATCACCCGCACACCCTTATACTTGGCAGCGCCCGCGCCAACCCTTACGGGAGCGAAAAACCGGCAGGGGAAGTGCATTGCAACCCGATGGGTCGCTCCAAGTCGAAGATACCGTCCGCGGCGTGCTCCGCGACGTGCTGGGCCTGAGCGCGGAGCGCGTGGCCGATTTCCGCGCGGACACGCCGCTTTTCGGCGCGCTGCCCGAACTCGATTCGCTCGCCGTGGCGGGCGTCCTCACCGAGCTCGAGGACCGGCTCGGCATCCTGATCGAGGATGACGAGGTGGACGGCGAGATGCTCGAGAGCTTCGGCGCCCTCACGCGCTTCGCGACGGCCAAGGCGCTCCGGTGATCGATCACTATGACTGGGCCGGCGGGCGCGAGGCGATGCTGCGCTTCGGCCCCGCCGCCGGCCCGGTCGTGGTCGCGGCGCCGCCGCTGTTCGAGGAAGCCAACCGCACCCGGGCCTTCCTGGTCACGATCCTGCGCCTGCTCGCGCAGCGCGGCATCGCCGGGGCGCTGCCCGACCTGCCCGGCCAGGGCGAGAGCCTGGTGCCGACCGACCGATCCTCGATCCTCAAGATGCGGGACGCCTTCAACTTCGCCTGCGACAAGTTCGATCGCGAGGGGCGCAACTGCTACGCGCTGGGCGTGCGCAGCGGCGCGCTGCTCGACACGCTCGCGCCCGTCGCCGGCCGCTGGCATTTCGCTCCCATGCCCGGAGACAAGCTCCTGCGCGAGCTGAAGCGGGCCGCGATCGCCGCCGACCCGCAGCGCCATGACCTGGATTCGCCGGTTCTGGGAGGTTCGACGCCGATCGAGATCGCCGGCAATCCGCTCGCCCCGGCGCTGCTGGCGGAACTTGTCACCGCCCGGCCCGCGCCGGACGCGCGGGTAGTCCGCCTTGCCTCCGACCCCGCCGATGCCATCCGGCGGGTGGACGGCGCGCCGCTCTGGCGCCGCGCCGAGCCGGACAATGATCCCGCGCTCGCCGCCCTGCTCGCCGAAGACATCGCCGTCTGGATCCGTGCATGCGAAAGCTGATCGCATTTCCGTGCGCCGGCGAGACCTTGCTCGGCACGCTGGACGAAGCAGCCGAGACCACGGGCCTGCTGATCGTCTCGGGCGGCAACGAGATCCGCATCGGCGCGCATCGCGGCATGGCGTTGCTGGCGGAGCGGGTCGCCCGTGCCGACTATCCCGTCCTGCGCTTCGATCGCCGCGGCATCGGCGATTCGACCGGCGAGAATCGCGGGTTCGAGTCGAGCGCCGAGGATATCGCCGCCGCCGCCCGCGCCTTTCGCGAGACCGGGGTCGAGCGGATCATCGCCTATGGCAATTGCGACGCCGCCACCGCGCTGGCCTTCTTCCACGCCCAGGCGGGCATCGACGCACTCGTGCTCGCCAATCCCTGGACCGTCGAGGCCGAGGACGCGATGCCTCCCCCCGCCGCGATCCGCGCGCATTATGCGGCCCGGCTGCGCGATCCGCGGGAGTGGCTGCGGCTGCTGCGCGGCGGCGTGAACGTCGCCAAGCTGCTCAAGGGCCTGCGCAAGGCCTCGCGCCAGCCGCCTCGGGCCGCTGGCGGCCTCCCCACCCGCCTCGCCGCCGCGCTGGCGGAAGCGAAGGTGCCGGTGGCGATCCTGCTGGCGAAAGGCGACAATACCGCGATCGCCTTTGCCGATGCCTTCAGGGCTCCTGCCTTCGATGCGGCGCGGGGGAAAGTAGCAGTCGAGCAGCTCGACAGCGCCAGCCACAGCTTCGCCGGCGCGAGCGACAAGGACTGGCTGCTGGCGAAGGTGCTGGATCAACTCGTCATCCCAGCAAAGGCCGGGAGCTCGGTCGACTAGGTTGAGAACCCAAACAAGTATCTGATATTTCACCGTCATCCCGGCCTTGAGCCGGGATCCCGCTTCTTCCTGTGCTGGCGAGATAGCGGGACCCCGGCTCAAGGCCGGGGTGACGATGGAAGGTATGAGGCCTCAACCTAGGGTGAGGACCCATATTCTCCAGCGCCATCTCCGCGATCCCTTGAACCGTCATCCCGCGCAGGCGGGGATCCCGGGCCAAGGGCAAGGACGGCGAGGCTCGCCTTGCCGTTTCCGGCAAGCATCCGCGTGATCCCCTGGATCGCCCCCTGCTACCCTGGATCCCCGCCTGCGCGGGGATGACGAGGGAGGGATAGCGGGGATAACGCTGGAGAATATTGAGTCCCCAACCCAAGGTTGAGAACCCAAGCAAGTATCTGATTTACTACCGTCACCCCGGCCTTGCGCCGGGATCCCGCTTCTTTTGCCTTCAGCAGGACAGCGGGACCCCGGCGCAAGGCCGGGGTGACGATGGAAGGTATGAGGCCCCAACCTGGCGCTTGTGGCACGAGAACCCGGCGTTCGCCGGGATGACGGCACCCCTCACTCCGCCGCGTGCTGGACCACCGTCTCGAAATCCGCCTCGGCCAGGAAGCGCTCGGCGTCGAGCGCCGCCATGCAGCCGGTGCCGGCGGCGGTGACCGCCTGGCGATACTGCTTGTCCATCACGTCGCCACAGGCGAACACGCCGGGCACGCTGGTCTTGGTCGTGCCCGTCTCGACCCGGATATAGCCATCGTCGTCAAGATCGATATGGCCGCGGAACAGCTCGGTCGCCGGATGATGCCCGATCGCGACGAAGCCGCCATCGACGTCGATCTGCGAAAGCTCCCCGGTCTCCATGTCCTTCAGCTCGATCCCCACCAGTCCCTCGGGCTGGCCGCCGGCGATGAAGCGCTCGACCTTCTTGTTCCACAGCACGTTGATCCGCTCATTGGCGAACAGGCGCTGCTGCAGGATCTTCTCGGCGCGGAACGAGTCGCGACGGTGGATCACCGTCACGTCGTGGCTGTGGTTGGTGAGATAGAGCGCCTCTTCCACCGCGGTGTTGCCGCCGCCGATCACCGCGACCTTCTTGCCGCGGAAGAAGAAGCCGTCGCAGGTGGCGCAGGCGCTCACGCCCTTGCCCTGGAGCAGCCGCTCCGAATCCAGGCCCAGCCACTTGGCCTGGGCGCCGGTGGCGATCACCAGCACATCGCCCAGATAGACGGTGCCGCTGTCGCCCACCATGCGGAACGGACGCTGCGAGACGTCGACCTCGACGATCGTGTCCCACATCATCTGCGCGCCGACATGCTCGGCCTGGGCCTGCATCTCCTGCATCAGCCAGGGGCCCTGGATCACGTCGCGGAAGCCGGGATAATTCTCGACATCGGTGGTGGTCATCAGCTGGCCGCCAGGCTGGATGCCCTGCACCACGATCGGCGACAGGCCGGCGCGCGCGCCATAGATGGCGGCGGTCAGGCCGGCCGGGCCGGAACCGAGGATCAGCATGCGTGTCGAATGGGTGGCGGTCATCATGGTTTCCGAAATGGCTGAGCCCCGCATCTAGGGGCTCGGCAAGGGTCGAGGCAACATGGGTAGTGTGGCACCGTCCGCAATGACTGTGGACAACAGCAAGCCTATCCCCTTCCCAAGCCCGGCTAGCCGCCCACCGGTTGGATCGGCCCGGTCGCGATCTTCGCATCCGCCGCGGTGTCGGCGAGCCGGAGGCAATCAGCGAATGCCGATCCCGCCCCTCCGATTGCCGTTGCAATGTTGGATTTCGATTGTTCTATATTTGTTCTCAACCGCCCGTTGAAAAAGAACATATCATAGCAAGGGTATCACATCATGGCAGCGTCCCTCAGCTTCTCCACTATCGCGGATCTGATCGCGTCCTCGACCACCGGTCTCTCGGACGGGCAAACCGCAAATGTCAGCGACACCAGGCGGGGCGGCATCTTCCGCTTCGAGTCCGCAGCAAGCGCCACCGTCAACAACGGCACCGTTTTCGCGGCGTCCGGCGGCGGGCGCTGGCTCCGCGTCGATGCCCAGCCTCTCAGCGTGCTGTGGTTCGGCGCTGCCGGCGACGGCATCGCCGATGATCATGCCGCCTTCATGGCCGCGCATGATGCGCTCCTCCCCGAAGGCGGGACGATCAATATCCCCAAGGGATATTACCGGCTCTCGAAAACGATCAACCAGCATTGCGCGATCACCTGGCAGGGCGACGGCAATAGCGCAGCCTATGCCAACCGAACCATCGGCAGCTTCACGATGAATGCGCAGGGATCGGTTCTGCTGACCGACTCGGGCATCCAGGCGTTCATCATCAACGCTTCCAACACCGACGGCACCGGGACCGCGCCCGACGGCACCTATCCCAACGGCGCCAGCTCCGCACTTCGCGACCTCTATATTCGCTCGAACGGCGGGGGCTCGGGCGTGGACGGCATCTGGATGCGGGCGACCACGGCGATCGAGAATGTGACGATCCGCGGCTTTTCGGGCAGGGGCCTGCGGATCGAAGCCTCGATCAGCGCCGGCAATCCAGTCAAGGGCAACGCGAACTTGTGGACGCTGACCAACGTCAGCCTGATCGCGAATGGAAGCCACGGGCTGCACGTCAAGAGCAACGATGCCAATGCGGGCGTCGCCGCCCGACTCGACTGCACCGGCAATGGCGGATGGGGCGTCCTCGACGAGAGCCTGATCGGCAACACCTATATCGGCTGTCATCAGGCGAACAACATACTGGGTGCGATCAAGACGATCGACACCGCCCCCAATACGGTGATCGGCGACTATATCGAGATCGGCGCGGCCGGCGACAATGCGGATTTCGGCGACGGGACGACGGTGATTGGTGATCTCGCGGGCCAGAGCCCCTCGTCCTCCGCGAGCAGCCGCGCCTTCGTGATGACGGCGGGTCTTTCCGTGGCCGCGCCCTATCGTCACCTCAATCGCCGCGCGACGCCCAATATCGTCAGCGTGCTCGGCTCGCTGCAACCCAATTACGGTGCGATTGGCTGGGGCTCCAGCAACGACGTGATCGGCGCTGCCAACCAGGCGGACTGGCAAATCCAGTACAACACGTCGTCGCAGTGGTGGGACTTCCAATATCAGAGCGGCGGCAACCCCTTCACGGTGATGCGCTTCCCGACCGGCTCGACGCTTGCGAATCCGAGGAAGTTCGCGGCCGACTTCCCCAATGGCCACTTCCTCGGCGGCCTGTTCCGAGGCGTCGGATCGGCTGCTCCGACGACGGGGGCATGGCTGCAGGGCGACGTCATCCAGAACAGCGTTCCGACCGCCGGCGGGAGTGCGGGCTGGATCTGCACCACGGCGGGCTCGCCGGGGACCTGGAAGTCCTTCGGCACGATCGCCGCATAAATCGACCCATGTTTCCGAGGGGGGGGTTTCGGCCCCTCCCCGACCAGGGTGCGGTGAAATACGAGACGATAGGGCGGCCCGGCGCCATGCGTCGGCGGCGCGATCCCGAATGGAGCTGGCACAGGCTTCGACAACATCCCGCATCGGCATTACCGATCCCCATCGCCCCCTCACAGCCGATGGAGAACCATCCATGTCGCATGCCCCGGAAACCTACGGCCTGGCTGCCTATGCCTATCTGCGCGCGCTGGTGGCAGAGCTGCGGGAGGCGGAGCCGGGCCTGCATGCGCGCGCCTTGGAGCGGGCGATCGCCAGCTATGGCGACAAGCCGCGCCTGGGCGACCGGCCGATCATCCAGGCATTGAAGGAACTGGAATAGGCGGCTGCATCCTCGCCCTTCGGCCCAATCCGGGATCGGTTTTTTCGGCCGCCGCCTGAAACCGATCGCCGCCTTGCGATTTCAGATAGTCTAGGGCCGGATGGCTGCCGGGCATGGCGGGGGAGATGGGGTTCTGGACGTTTTCGACCTGACCAGGCAGCCCGATCTGATCCGTCCGGCCTATGCGTTCGACCTGCTCTTCCTGGCGATCGGCCTGGGCATGATCGGCGAGGTGCTGTATTTTTGCTGGCGCCGGCAGTGGAAGATCCTGTTCTACCTCCCGATCGCACTGGCCTGGACGGCCGGGGCGGTGTGGATGACCTGGCACGACATCCGGCACAGCCAGGCCGTGAGAGCACTGGTCCAGAGCGGCCGGTTCGCCAGCGTCGAAGGGTGCCTGGATCAGTTCCATCCGGGATTGGCCAACCCGAACGAGGCGGATTCCGGCCTCGAGCGCTGGAATGTCGCAGGCCAGGAATTCCTCTATGCCGCGGACGAGGTGCGGCTCGGCTATCATCGGGTCGAACCGGGAGGCGGCCTGGTCCATGCCGATTCCTGGGTCCGGGTCGGCTATGTCCGTGACCATATGCGCGGGCACAACGACATTGTCCGGCTCGAGGTGAAACAACATGCCTGCCCGACGGCGCCGGACCTCTGGCCGAAATGACCCCCGCAAACCCGCATCAAGCATGGGAGTATCGATGCTTCGCACCCTTTTCGTCACCCCGATCCTGTGGGGAACCCTCTTCGCCGCACCTGCATCGGCGGACCCGTTCTACGAGGCCGCGCTCTGCAAGCCGCCCTATACGACGGATACGGCCACGGCACTCTATGAGGCCGCCGAGAAGCTCGCCAAGCCCGATACGTCGATGCTGGGTGCCTATGTCTATCGGCTGCCGCGCGCACTCGGGCAGGACGGTTTCGCCAGCAGCGAAGTCATCTTCGCGGGCACGGCGGTCGGCGTCCTGATCGAAGGCGCGCGGGCCGATGCGCTGGCCGAGCGCTATGGGCTGACGAAGGAGCGCTCCACGCTGCTCGGCACCGCCACCAAGGGCTATTCCCGGGCCCTGCCCCAGGACCAGCAGCCTCAGCCCGATCTGGGCATTGTCTCGATCGTCGCACGCGAGAGCCCCGCGCTGCCCGGCAAGACGCTGCTCGCATGCGAGTTGGTCTTCAAGGCGGATCAAGAAGCGCTCGATCGCTACGAGAAGTCCCGCACGCCATAGCGCTGCCGCACGACATCCGGCGCCGGCTCCCTCTTCCCGCCAAGGACTGCCATGGTCATCCTCTCGGCAATTTCATACTTCCTCACCCACCACCCCTTCTGGGCCTGGCCGGTGATCGTCCTGGTAGGGGCGCTGCTGGCCCATCTGCTGGCAAAATGGCGCGGAAGCAGTGGCTGGTACGGGCTGATCCTGGCCTTCTTCATCTATGGCCAGATCAACCTCTTCACCGCGCATATCTTCAATGCGCTGTTCCTCGAGGCATTCGGGGTCAACGGCACGGCGGTGATCACCCAGTCCGAGGAAACCAGCTCCACCCTGAACGACCAGAATATCTGGGCCTATGACGCGGTGGTGAAGACGGCGGACGGCAAGGACGTGGTGACGCGATTCGATACCATGTCCGCCAGCATCTATCCCATCACGAACGCCATCATGGTCCCGCCCAGGGGCGAGAGGTTCGCGATCAGATATATTCCGGGGTTTCCGCGCAATTTCGTCATCATGCGCGACCTGTCGCCCTATGGGAGGGAATATCTGCTCGAGGAGGATCGCAAGCCGGTCGAGAAGGCCGCAGCCCAATTCGCGACCAGTCCGGGCAACAAGGCCTTCATCGCGGAATACCGGCAGGCGCTGGCCGCGTTCATCGCCAGGCATCGCGACGATGCCGATCCGGCCCTGATCGCGAACTACCATGCGCAGCTCGATGCGCTGCCCCGGACGGACTGAGGCGGCGCGCCGGGGCCGGCGCGGCAGTCGCAATATCCGAAGATCGAGAATGGTAGCGGAGGAGGGACTTGAACCCCCGACACGCGGATTATGATTCCGCTGCTCTAACCAGCTGAGCTACTCCGCCCCAAGAGGCTGTCGCCGAAGCGAGGGGGCCCAATAGGTCCGCCCTCTCCCCAGGTCAAGCGAACATGTGACGCGAGTGCGTTTCCCAGGGTCCGCCGCGATAATGCCAGCTCGCCAGGCCCGCGATTTCAACTTCCCGGGCCGTGAAATCGCGCGCCAACGCGGCCAGCACCGCCTTGGCGAGCACCGGCCGGACCTTGTTCTGGATGGTGACGTGCGGGCGCCAGCGGCCGGCATCCTGGGGCGTGAGCAGCCCGGCGAACGCATCGACGAGCCCCTCGCGAATCGCCATCAGCTCAGGCGCCTCGATTCGATAGGCGACGCCGCCGCCCAGCGACATCAGCCCCGTCACCTTCGCCCGCGGCGCGCGCACGCCGCGGGTCTCCACCGAAAGCCGGTGCTTGAGCTCCTCCGCCACCGAGGGCGGCAGCTGATGGAACAGCGTCAGATGCGCGTCGAGCAGGTTCCGCTCGGGCGGGTAATGCTCGCGGCGCAGCGCGTTGAACCAGGCCTGGTCCTGGCGCCCGAGCAGCGCCGTGACGATCAGCGGCGCGGCACGCTCGGTCAAATCTCGACCTGGCTGCCCAGCTCGACCACGCGGTTGGTGGGCAGGCGGAAGAATTCCATCGCGCTTTCGGCGTTGCGCAGCATCCAGGCGAACAGCTTCTCGCGCCAGATCATCATCCCCGGGCGCGACGACGGCAGCAGGGTCTGGCGCGCCAGGAAGAAGCTCGTCTCCATCATCTTGAACTCGGCCCCGCAGGCGTTGACCGACTTCAGCGCCGCAGGAACATCGGCCTCCTGCATGAAGCCATAGGCCAGGATCATGCGGTGGAAGCCCTTGCCCAGATCCTCGATCATCATCCGGTTCTCGTCGGAGACATAGGGCACGTCCTTGATCTTCACGGTGAGGAGGATCACCCGGTCGTGCAGCACCTTGTTGTGCTTGAGGTTGTGCAGCAGCGCGTGCGGCACACCCTCGGGCGTGGAGGTCATGAACACCGCGGTGCCCGGCACCCGCGTGGCCGTGGTGGCGGCCGAAGTGATGAAGATCTTGATCGGCATCGCGCTCTCGCGCAGCCGGTTGATCATCAGCTGGCGCCCCTTCGACCAGGTCGTCAGCAGCGTGAACACCACGAAGCCGACGAACAGCGGGAACCAGCCGCCATCCGGCACCTTGGTCAGGTTCGCGGCGAAATAGGCCAGGTCGACCGTGAAGAACACCGCGAGCAGCGGGATCGCGTAGCGCTTCTTCCACTTCCAGAGCCCGAACAGCACGACCGCGAGCAGGCAGTTGTCGATGAACATCGCGCCGGTGACGGCGATGCCATAGGCCGCGGTGAGGTTCGACGAGGTCTGGAACACCAGCACCAGCAGGATCACCATGATCATCAGCGCCCAGTTGATGAGCGGAATGTAGATCTGGCCCGCGGTGGCTGCGCTGGTGTGCTCGATTCGCAGGCGCGGCACGAAGCCGAGCTGGATCGCCTGCTGCGTGACCGAGAAGGCGCCCGAGATCACTGCCTGCGAGGCGATCACGGCGGCCATGGTCGCCAGGATGACCAGCGGAAACTGCAGCACTTCCGGCGCGAGCATGTAGAAGGGGCTGCGCAGCGCGGCATGCCCCTCGCGCATCAGCAGCGCGCCCTGCCCCATATAGTTGAGGATCAGCGCCGGCAGCACGAACCACAGCCAGGAGATGCGAATGGGCTTGCGCCCGAAATGGCCCATATCGGCATAGAGCGCCTCGGCACCGGTCACCGCCAGCACGACCGAGCCGAGCGCCAGGAACGCCCGCACCGGATCCTCGGCAAAGAACAGGAAGGCATGATGCGGCAGCAGCGCGTTCAGGATCGTCGGCGTCTGGACGAGGCTGAGCGTGCCGAGCGTCGCGATCGTCAGGAAATAGAGGAGCATGATCGGCCCGAACAGCGTGCCGACCCGCGAGGTGCCGGTCCGCTGGATCGAGAAGAGCAGCACCAGGATCACCACCGCGATCGGCAGCACCAGCCTGCTAAAGCCCGGCGCGGCGACGGCGAGCCCCTCCACCGCGGACAGCACCGACACCGCCGGCGTGATCATCGAATCGCCATAGAAGAGCGCGGTTGCGAACACGCCGAGCAGCACGATCCCCTGCGTCCAGCGCTTGGGATTGCCGCTGCTGCGCGAGATCAGCGCCAGCAGCGCCAGGCTGCCGCCCTCGCCCTTGTTGTCCGCCCGCATGATGATCGTGACGTATTTCAGCGTCACCACCACCATCATCGACCAGAACATCAGGCTGATCACGCCCATAATGTGGAGCGTGTCGAGCGCCAGCTTGTGGTGCCCGTCGAACGTCTCGCGAAAGGCGTAGAGCGGGCTGGTGCCGATATCGCCGAAGACGATGCCGATCGCGCCGATGGCCAGCTTCCACGTCGCGTCATGGCTGTGCGCATGCGCGGCGGGCACGTCGATCTGTGCCGGAGCCGACTCGGCGGCTCCCTCGGAAGGGGTGTTCACGGGCGCGGGTGTCGCGTCAGAGAGGAAGCGGACCTGGTCATGCGACCTGCGTTCTCGATCTTCAAAGTGCGCGGGCGGTTAGCACGCGCAGCATCTGCAATCAACGAATGTCGTTACGCGAAGGGCGACGTGCAAGGGGGCGGAAGGCTCCGGGAAGACACCCCGGAACCGGGCCCGGGAGGCGGCCGGGGCAGTCTCGCAAGCCGCCCTACCGCCCGCCCCCGAACAGCGCCTCCGCCTCGCTGCGGGTCGGCACGGCACGCAGCACGAAGCTGGAATTGATCGTCACCACGCCGGGCAGCCGTCCCAGATGCTCGCGGTGCAGCCGCTCATAATCGTCCAGGTCTCGCGCCAGGATCTTCAGGCGATAATCCTGCCCGCCCGAGACCAGCGCGCATTCCACCACGCCGTCGATCTGCGCCACCGCAGCCTCGAAGCGCGCGAGATCCTCCTCCACCTGGGTGCCCAGCGTGATGTCGACCAGCGCGGTGATCCGGAAGCCGAGCCGGCGGTGCCCGAGTCGCGCGCCATAGCCCTGGACATGGCCCGACGCCTCGAGCGCCTGGATCCGGCGCGTGCAGGCCGATTGCGACAGCCCCACCTGCGCGGCGATGGCGCTCACCGGTGCCCGCGCATCGGCGGCGAGCGACTTGAGGATAGCTGCATCAATCCTGTCCATGTTGCATGGATAGCCGATTTCCATGTTCATTGCAGCGATTCCATGCGCGCAGTGCCTATCCTTGTCATATCTTTGCAAGGATTCCCGGCACGCCATGCTATATTCTCCGCGCCAATCACATTCACGGAGAGGTTCCCATGCGCATTGGCGTTCCCAAGGAAATCAAGAATCACGAATATCGCGTCGGCCTGACCCCGGCTTCGGTCGCCGAGCTGGTCCATGCCGGCCATGAGGTGCTGGTCGAGACCAAGGCCGGCACCGGCATCGATTTCGACGACGAGGCCTATGTCAGGGTCGGGGCGAAGATCGCGCCGGATGCCGCCGCGGTGTTCGCCGGCTCGGACATGATCGTGAAGGTCAAGGAGCCGCAGCCCCAGGAGATCGCGCTGCTCGAGCCGCGCCACATCCTCTTCACCTATCTCCACCTGGCCGCCGACAAGCCCCAGGCCGAGGGCCTCATGGCCTCGGGCGCGACGTGCATCGCCTATGAGACGGTGACGTCGAACTCGGGTGCCCTGCCCCTGCTCAAGCCGATGTCGGAAGTCGCCGGCCGCATGTCGATCCAGGTCGCGTCGCACTATCTCGAGAAGGAGCAGGGCGGCCGCGGCGAGCTGCTCGGCGGCGTGCCGGGCGTGGCGCCGTGCAAGGTCGCGATCCTGGGCGGCGGCGTCTCGGGCATCAACGCCGCGCAGATGGCCACCGGCCAGCGCGCCGACGTGACCATCTACGACATCAACAACGAGCGCCTGGCCGAGCTCGACATGCATTTCGGCAGCCAGATCAAGACCGCCTATGCCAGCAAGGCCGCGATCGCCGAGGCGGTGAAGACCGCGCAGGTCGTGATCGGCGCGGTGCTGGTGCCGGGCGCCGCGGCGCCGAAGCTGGTGACGAAGGACATGCTCAAGACGATGATGCGCGGCTCGGTGCTGGTCGACATCGCGATCGACCAGGGCGGCTGCTTCGAGACCAGCCACGCCACCACCCACGACAACCCGGTCTACGAGGTGGACGGCGTGATCCACTATTGCGTCGCCAACATGCCGGGCGCAGTCGCCCGCACCTCGGCCTTCGCGCTCAACAACGCGACGCTGCCGTTCGTGCTCAAGCTGGCGAACCTCGGCGCCGAAGGCGCGATGCAGGCGGACCGGCACCTCGCCAACGGCCTCAACGTCTACAAGGGCAAGATCGCGTTCAAGGCGGTCGCCGACGATCTCGACCTGCCCTACCAGGCCTGGGCGGGCTGATCGCGCGTCGAACAGGATCGCGAGCCGGGAAACGACCGTCGTTTCCCGGCTCGTTTCATTCGGGCACGGTATCCCGGCCGGGATCGAACTGCTTCACGTAGAGAATGGTCGTGAAGCCGCTGTCCCATTCCTCGTCCGGATAGCGGGCCTGCTCGGCATAGCCGCGGCCGAGATAGAATGCCTGGCTGGCGACATTGAAGCTGTCGGTCTCGAGGCGCGCCGCGGCGAAGCCCTCCGCCGCCATGGCGCGCTCGGCGCAATCCATCAGCAGCGTGCCGACTCCGTGGCGCCGATAGTCCCCATGAACATGGAGACCTTCGACGAAATCGCCCTGCCAATGCACGAAGCCGGCGACGACACCCGCGATCTCCGCAACCCGGAATGCGGCGAGGCTGGCCTCGACATAGCGCGCGCCGCGATCCTCGGCGCGATAGCTCTCTGCGGCGGCCGGGGTCAGAACCGGCAGCCAGGTGCCCTCGAAACTATATTGGAATATCGCCTCGAGGCGGGCCGCATCCGCGGCATGCGCGCGGCGAATCCGGATGGGCTGGCTGGTGCTCATGCCGTCCAGCTAGCGCGGTCCGGAACCGGGATCGAGTCCATGCCCCAGGTTGAGGACTCCTATTCTTCTTTCGTCGCCCCGGCCTTGAGCCGGGGTCCCGCTGCCTTACGGACGGAAGAAGAAGCCGGATCCCGGCGCAAGGCCGGGGCGACGGCAGAAAATCAAATACTTGTTTGGATTTTCAACCTAGCGGGCCGGGCCGGGCATCGGCCGCCCCTCCCGCCGCGCCTGCTCCTGCAGGAACACCTCCAGCATGAGCAGCCGCGCCATCAGCGCCTGGCGATAGCTCGCCTTTTCGGGCGTGAGCGCCACCGCCTTCTCCCACCAGGGCTCGGCTTCGGCAAAACGGTTCGCGCGGACCAGCGCGAGCCCATAGAAAAAGGGCGGCCCCGGATGCTCGGGGGCCAGCGCGAACGCCTTGTCGAAGGCGAATTGCGCGGCCGGCGATATCTGGTTGCCGTCATATTCGGCGAGCGCCGAGCCGAAGCCGGTCCACAGCGCGACGTCCTCGGGCACCTGCCGCACCGCGCCCTGCCACACCTTCACCGCCCGCTCGCGATCGCCCTGGCGGAGCATGGCGTCGGCCAGATTGCCGTAGCTCCAGGCATAGGTGCCATATTTCCCGAACATCGCGTCGCGCAGGTCGATCAGGCCCTGGTCCACCTCGACTCGCTGCCCGCCCGGCGCGACCGGGTGGCCGGGAAGGCCGGGGCTGCCCTGCCAGGCATAGCCCGCTGCACCGAGCATGATCGCGGTAGCGGGGACGGTCCACAGCCGGCGCGGATAGCGCAGCAATGCGAGCGCCAGCACCGCGACGACGGCAACCGTGGCAAGCATCCCCCAGCCCATCACGCCGCTCCCTTGCGGAACAGGCGCCGCGCCAGCAACAGGCCGATGGCGAGCAGCAGCACCGGCGCGATCCAGAGCGGCGCGGTCACCCAGCTGAACGGCGGATCATAGGTGACGTAATCGCCATAGCGCTGGATCAGATACTCGCGGATCGCCGCCGGCCGCTCGCCACGGGCGATCCGCTCGCGCACCAGCGCGCGCATGTCCCCCGCCATCTCGGCATCGCTGTCGGCGATCGACTGGCCCTGGCAGACCAGGCAGCGTAGCGTCTCCATCAGCGCCCTGGCCCTGGCCTCCTGCGCCGCATCGGGCAGCTGGGAATAGGCCAGCGCCGCCGGCGGCCGGTTCGAGTCCGCCGCCGCGGGCCCCGCCAGGAGCAGGGCGAGGATGAGGGCGGCACGCTTCATTTCGCCGCCTCGAGCTTGCGCAATATCGCGGGAATGTCTTCCGCCCGGATGTCGCCGACGTGCTGGTCGACGATCTCGCCCCGGCCATTGATCAGGAACGTCTCGGGCACCCCCGACGAGCCGAGCGCGATCTGGGCCTTGCCGGTCGGATCGTCGCCGATCCGGGCATAGGGATCGCCGTTCCGCGCCAGAAAGGCCCGCACCGCGTCCGGCGTGTCGCGGATCGCGATCGCGTCGATCTCCACGCCCGCCTGCTTGAGCTTCAGCAGCTGCGGCGCCTCGGCGATGCAGGGAATGCACCAGCTGGCGAACACATTGAGCAGTCGCGGCTTGCCGGTCGCGAAGTCGGCGCTCGCGATGCCGGGCCGGTCGGAAAGCAGCGGCTTCATCGCGAGCGCAGGCAGCGGCTTGCCGACCATCGCCGAGCGGATCGTCCGGTCCGCCGGCTTGATCAGCCCGCCGGCAACCAGCCCGAAGATCAGGGCGAACAGCGCCAGCGGCGCCCAGATCAGCAGCCGCCTCATGCGCCATCCTCCGCATCGCGCCGTTCCCGCCGCACCCGGCCGATCAGCGAGAGCAGCCCGCCCAGCGCGATCATCGCGCCGCCCGCCCAGATCAGCGTGACGAAGGGCTTCCACCATGCCCGGATCTGCCAGCGCCCCTCGCCGTCGCCCTGGCCGATCACGGTATAGAGCTGGCCGTCCAGCTCGGTCGCGATCGCGGCTTCGTTGGTGTTGGTCGGCGGGTTGGCGAAGAAGCGCTGCTGCGGGAACAGGTCGAACGGCACGCCCCCGGCGCGCCTCGCCTTGAGATGCGCCTCGAGCGCGGACCAGTTGGGCCCCACCGCCGGCCGCACCTCGAGCAGCTCCACGCGATACGGGCCGACCGTGACGTTCTGCCCCACCGAGATCGCCGCCAGCCGCTCGACCTTGAAGGTGCTGTCCGCCGCCATGCCCGCGATGCTCACCGCGATGCCGAGATGCGCGACGACCATGCCGTAGATGTGCAGCGGCGTGCGGCGCAGGTTGCGGCGGATGAGCGGGATGACGCTGGCGACGGCGAGCCCGGCGGCCAGGCCGAGCACCAGCGCCGGCAGCCACTGCGCCCCGCCCAGCGCGAAGACCAGTGCGAAGGCGATGCCCGCCACGCCGACGGGCATGAGCAGCTTGCCGAACAGCGCGTTCCACTGGTCGCGGCGCCATTTGAGCAGCGGCCCCGCCGCCGTGGCGGCGACGAGCGCGAGCGCGACGGGAACCGCCGCCTTCTCGAAGAAGGGCGCGCCGATCGAGAGCTGGACGCCGGCGGCCTGAGCGACGAGCGGATAGAGCGTGCCGATGAAGACGACGCCGAGGATCACCGAGAGCAGCAGGTTGTTGAGCACCAGCGCGCCCTCGCGGCTGACCAGCTCGAAGGTGGTGCCCTGCTTCACCGTGCCGATCCGCGCGCCGAACAGTGCCAGCGCCCCGCCGATATAGAGGCCGAGCAGGGCGAGGATGAAGCCGCCCCGGGTAGGATCGACGGCAAAGGCATGGACGCTGATCAGGATGCCCGAGCGGACCAGGAAGGTGCCGATCATCGACATCGAGAACGCGACCACCGCGAGCATCACCGTCCAGGCGCGCAGCCCGTCGCGCGTGGCGAGCACGCTCACCGAATGGAGCAGCGCCGTCGCCGCCAGCCAGGGCATCAGCGAAGCATTCTCCACCGGATCCCAGAACCACCAGCCGCCCCAGCCGAGCTCGTAATAGGCCCAATAGCTGCCGGCGGTGATGCCGATGGTGAGGAATATCCAGGCCGCCAGCACCCAGGGCCGCATCGCCCGGGCAAAGGCGGGGCCGACGTCGCGCATCAACAGGGCGCCCACCGCGAAGCTGAACGCCACCGACAGGCCGACATAGCCGAGATAGAGCGTCGGCGGGTGGAAGGCGAGCCCGGGATCCTGCAGCAGCGGGTTGAGCCCGCGCCCGTCGAGCGGCGGCGGGCTCACCCGGACGAACGGGTTGGAGGCGAAGGCGAGAAAGGCGTAGAAGCCGATCGCGATCGCCGCCTGGGCACCCAGCGTCGCGGCGAGCGTGCCCTGGGGCAGCCGCTTCTCGAACAGCGCCACGCCCGCCCCCGATATCGCCAGCACGGTGACCCACAGCAGCATCGAGCCTTCGTGATTCCCCCAGGCCCCGGCGATCTTGTAGATCAGCGGCTTCATCGAATGGCTGTTCTCGACGACCAGCAGCACCGACATGTCCGACCGGACGAACAGCACGACCAGCAGCACGAAGGCGGCAAGCGCCAGCAGCCCCTGGACGATCGCGACGCGGCGGAGCGCCGTCATCACCATCGGCGCGCCGGCGCTCGCCTGGCCGGCGCCCTTGGCCGCGCCCCAGGCGAGCAGCACCTGCACGAGCGCGAAGCCCGTCGCGAGCCATAGCGCGGCGAGACCGGCTTCGGCGATCACTGCCCATCCCTCATTTGGCTAGCGTCTTCGTCTCGTGCATGTTGCCGGCGGCCTGGGGCGGCATGTAGCGCTCGTCATGCTTGGCCAGGATATTGTCCGCGACGAAGCTGCCGTCGGGCTGGAACCGCCCCTCCGCCACCACGCCCGATCCTTCCTTGAACAGATCGGGCGTCACGCCCTTGAACGCGACCGGGACCGCCGCCTGGCCGTCGGTCACCATGAAACGGATCGAAACGCCGTCGGCCGCGCGCCGGATCGAGCCCTTCTCGACCATGCCGCCCAGGCGGACGTGCCGGTCGAGCGGCAGCGGCTTGCCCTTCACGTCGCCCGGCGCATAGAAGAACGCCGCCTGGTCGCGAAGCGCCGACATGGCGAGCGCCGACGCGCCGAGGATCGCGCCCAGCGCGAGCAGCACGAGGACAAGCCGTTGATGCTTGGGCTTCATTCGCGGCCGCCCCGCAACGCCGCGGCCGCGGCTTCGGCGCGGCGCATCGCCGCATAGCTGAACGCCGCCAGCCCGCCGGTGCCGAGCAGGACCACCAGATAGGCAGCAGTGATGAACGGCCAATGGTTCATGCCGCCGCCATCCGCCGCAACCGCGCCTCGACCTTCTGCGTCGCCAGGATCGCGCGCATCCGCATCAGCACCACCCCGGCAAAGACCAGCGTGAAGCCGCCCAGGGTGAAGAAGAGCGGCCAGAGCAGCGACGGATGGATCTTCCCCGCCAGCACGCTTTCGCCCTGGTGGAGCGTGTTCCACCAGACCACCGAATAATGGACGATCGGCAGCAGCGCGCTGCCGGCCACGCCGAACAGCGCCGGCACGCGTCCGTCGCCCGCCCGCTCGGCGTCGGCGCGGTCCAGCGCGATCCAGGCGATATAGACGAAGAAGAGCAGCAACATGCTAGTCAGCCGCCCGTCCCACTCCCACCAGGTGCCCCAGGTCGGGCGCCCCCAGATCGAGCCGGTGAGCAGGCAGAGCGCCGCGAAGGTCGCGCCCGCCGGGGCGATCGCCCGCGCCGCGACGCTGGCCAGCGGATGTCGCCAGACGAGATAGCTCAGGCACGCGATCGCCAGCCCGCTCCATCCGCCCATGCCCAGCCAGGCGCTGGGCACATGGATGTAGAGGATGCGCGCGCTTTCCCTCTGCACCGCATCGGGCGGCGTGAGCGCCAGCCCCGCCCAGCAGCCGAACGCCACCAGCGCCGCGCCGAGCCAGAAGAGGATCGGCGTCAGCGGCCGCGCAATCTTGAGGAAGCGCGCGGGATTGGCGAAGGCATGCAAGACGGGCACGCGCGATGACTAGCGAGGTTCCGGGCGGGAATCCATGGCCTCCCGACATCCAACGACAGGCGCCCGGCCGCGGAGCGAAACGTCGCGAACGTCGCCCATGGGGAGAGATGAGTTCCCCATCAATTTTCCCTGATTTCCCGCGAACCGCGCGCATCGCGCAACTTCCTTGCGCGCGCGTGATCCTATTTCCCCAACCGGTCAAAGAGCGGCCGGAGCGATCCGGCCGGGTGAGGGAAACAGACGAAATCCTACATTGCAAGCAGGATGCCCCGATATCGTCACCCGAACCCGCCTTGCCCGCTCAGAGATGATCGGCCGAAAGCGCGCCGGACAGAGCCGCATCGGCAATCTGGCACAACGGCCCCGTCAGGACGCCATGCGGAACGGGGGCATAATCGCTCGCAGCCGCCCTGCCGAAGGTAATCGCATGAAAATGATGCACCGATCCCTGGCTATGCTCATAAGTCACCACCCAGGAATATCTGCCCTCCACGGCGCCGACGAACCGTCGCGTCGGCAAGCCGGCCTGCTCGATCACATCGCCCCTCTGGAATTTTGCGCCGGCAGGAGCAAGATCGGGCACCATCCGCTTCACTTGCCCCTGGATCGATTGCGGCAGCCCACCCATTGCCGCGACGATCGCCGACGATCGCAGGGAGGAGCAGGCCGACAGCGGGGAGGACGAACCCGAATTGCCGGGCAGAGCGATGGCAAGGGCGCCGAGCACAAAGACGATCATATCCCATTCCTCACACAGAAAAGGCTAGGTCCCGCAGGTTGGCCGCACGGTACCCAGATCGAAGGTCGTGCTGTCGGTATTGGCGACCAGATAGGCACTCCCCTCCTCGGAAGTCGCGCCGCGATTGGCGCCATAGCGCGTACCGGTATTGGCGTTCAATTCGCGAGCCAGATCGATGCGGAATTTCACACCATGAAGTTAAAATCACTATTGATTTCAATTACCTACATGGAAAAGTAAAGTCACTCTGTGACGCCATCATGAACCGAACATGGGTTCCGCCATTTTGGGTATAATTCCTGGCGAACCATCAGGTACGTCGCGCGGGCCCCGATCATTGACTCACTACAGGATGGGTAACGGCTGTCGGGCAAGCACTTGCGGCCGGATCGGCGCCGCTGCCGAATGGCCCGGAAGCCTATCCCGCTTGCGCAATATCCTCCGCCCAGATCCCCGCCTGCGCGGGAAGACCGGAGGAGGAGCAGCGGGAATCACGGTTGATGCAATATGAGTCCCCAACCTAGGTTGAGAACCCAAACAAGTATCTGATTTTCCACCGTCATCCCGGCCTTGAGCCGGGATCCCGCTTCTTCTTCCGTCAGCAAGGCAGCGGGACCCCGGCTCAAGGCCGGGGTGACGAAGGAGGAATATGAGTCCTCAACCTAATGCACCGCCCCCAGATGCCCGAGCTTGTCCGGATTGCGCATCACATAGATGCCGACGATCCGCCCCTCCTCGATCGCCAGCGCGGTGGTCTGCAGCACCCCGCCCGGCTCGATCGTGACGAAGCCCGGCAGGCCGTTGATCATGCCGTAGCGCACCACGCGCGACATCTCCTTGGCGAAGAAGCGCGCGAGCGAGCTGTGGAGCTTGATCATGTCCTCGATGCCATGGATCGGCTTCAGGCCCGCGGGCACCTTGCCGCCGCCGTCCGACCAGAGCGAGACATCGGCCGCCAGCAGGCCGCGCAGCGCCCCCATGTCGCCGCTGCGCGACGCGGCGAAGAAGGCGGCGGCGATCTCCAGCCCCTTCTCCTTCGGCAGGTCGTAGCGCGGCCGGGCGGCGCGGACATGGGTGCGCGCCCGGCTGGCGAGCTGGCGCGCGGCGGCGGGATCGCGGCCGATCGTCTCGCCCACTTCGTCGAAGCTCACGCCGAACACGTCGTGGAGCAGGAAGGCCGCACGCTCCAGCGGCGAGAGGCGCTCGAGCGCCATCAAGAGCGGCAAGGTGACGTCCTCCACTTCCTCAGCGCCCTCGACCACGGGCTCGGGCAGCCAGGGCCCGACATAGGTCTCGCGCCGGGCCCGCGCCGACTTGAGCTGATCGAGGCACAGGCGCGTCACCACCCGGCGCAGGAACGCCTCGGGCTCGCATATCCGGTCGCGATCGGTGGCGAGCCAGCGCAGGAACGCGTCCTGCACCACGTCTTCCGCATCCGCGACCGAACCGAGCATGCGATAGGCGATGCGCGCCAGCCGCGGACGCAGCGGATCGAAGCTCGCCGCCGCGTCCGCGCCGCTCACGCCGCCGCCACCGCAGGCTTGCCCTCGTAGAAGAGGTTGAAGGCCACGGCGAGGCGGTTCCAGCCGTTGATCGTGTTGATCATCAGGGTCAATTGCACCTGCTCCTCCGCGTTGAATTCGAAGGCGAGCTCCCGATAGAGATCCTCGGGCGCCCGCGCAGTGGATACCAGCGTGAGCGCATCGGTCCATGCCAATGCGGCGCGCTCGCGCGGGGTGTAGCACGGCGCCTCGTGCCAGGCGCTGAGCAGATAGATGCGCTGCTCGGTCTCGCCGGCCTTGCGCGCATCCGCGGTGTGCATGTTGAGGCAGTTGGCGCAGCCGTTGATCTGCGAAGCCCGGATCTTCACCAGCTCGAGCAGGCTGTGCTCGAGCTTGGGCGCGATCTTGAGCGACATCTCGTACCACGCCTTCATCTCGGCGGGGGCGGCGGCGAACAGGTCGAGTCGGGCAGTCATCATGCATCTCCTTGGTTGGACGCATGCATGACGAGATGGCCGCGCCGGATGTGACATGCGGCGCGAAATTATTTCGAGCCGGATGCGGGCCGCCCGCGCGCCGCTGGCGGACGGGCGGCCCATGGACCCGCTCAGGGCGTCGTCCAGGCCTGGCCCTTGTAGAGCCGGGTCGCGCTGTTGGTGTTGGTCAGATCGATCTCGACGGCCCGCGAGCGCGCCGTGCTGAACATCGTAGAAGTGCTGATATCCTGCTGGAACCAGACAAGCACCGTGTCGATGGGCGTCAGCTGCGCCTCGCCCGTGACGATCGCCCTGGGCGCGACATAGAGCGGCGTCACCTGGCGCACCCCGTTGAGCACCGATATCTGGCTGAGCGCGGGGTGGATCGCGTCATAGTCGTTGTTCAGGGTGATGCTCGTCGGCGGCCCGCCGGTGCTGGCCGGCCCCAGGATGCCATTCTCGTCCAGCGTGCACTGTTCCCCGAGACCGACGGTCTGCTGGTTGGTCTGGGCGGTCACGGTGACATTGTCGGCGAAGATGTTGGTGCCGAACAATGAATATTGCGGGGTCCAGGAAAAGCTCGTCTGGGCGAGATAGCGCGTGAGCGACTGCCAGACGACGTTGTAGCTGCCCTCGCCCGAACCCGAAGCCACCTTCTTCGCGAAGCAAAGCGCGTAGTCGTTGGTCTTCAGGAAAGCGAGGTCGTCGAGATCGATCATGATCGAGACGTTCTTGGAAACGCTTTCCAGCGCCGCATAGAAGCCGGCCAGGTTCTGCAGGGCAATTTCACGCTCCTGCATCAGCAGCGCATTCCCGGCGCTTACCGTGAAGGTCGCCACCTTGCCGTGCACCCCGGAGCAGTCGCAGAGCGTGCCGGTGGGCGATTGCCCCTTGCGCACGTCGTAGGTGTTACCCCTGGATACGCTGCCGTTCGTGATCGTAATATCGAATGGATCATTCTTATCCACTTCGCCGTCCCCGTCGGCGACTTTCGACCAGATCTTTCCGATCTTCTTGTAGATATGTAGCTTGGCCATAGTCATTCTCCTATATTTATCGAGAAACAACGCACGGCGACCGATATATTATTGAGAGCGAGCAATATCCCTGGAGGAATACATGAACACTCCGAGGATATATTTGCATTCCCCGGAAACACTGTCCCATGGCGGGCGTCCCAGAAACTTGTCGATGCGTTCCAGGAGAAGGACGCGCATCACGCAAGCGTCAGTTCGCGAAGCCATTGGTCGAGCAGGTTCCCGCCGCCCGCCGATGGCATCAGCCAATGCGCCTCCCCCCTGCGCGCCGCCGCTCGCGCGGCGCGCGGCGACAGCCCGAAGCTTTCGCGGAAGATGCGACTGAAATGCGCCTCGTCGGTAAAGCCCAGCGAATAGGCAATGTCGCTGATCCGGCGCGGGGAGGCTTCGCGCCGGCTGACCAGCTCGAGCGCGCGACGAAGGCGCCGCCCCCGGATGTAACGATGGACGCCGCCCTGGCGCTCGAACAGCCGGTAGAGCTGGCTGCGCGATAGATGGAACGCCTCGGCCAGGGTTGCGGGGCTCAGGCGCGGATCGTGGAGATTGGCCTCGATATGATTGCGGGCCTGCCGCCCGACAATGCCGCCAAGCGCGCCGCTGGCGGAGGCGGCGGACATGCGCGCGCCTCCTGCGGCCAGGCAGGCGGCGGCGAGGTGCGCGGCCGCCTCGGCATGTCCAAGCACATCCCCGATGCGCATGGCGGAAGCATGGCGCGCCAAGGCGAGCAGATGCCGCCCGAGCAAGGCGCCGGCCGGCGTATCCCTGCGGAGATAACGGCCGTGCAACCCCTCGGCATCCTCGATCAGCGGCGCCAGACGCGCACGTGGCAGGATCAGGCTGATCCCGCGCCCCGCCCCCACCGAGACATCGAACGGCGTCGCCAGATCGGCGATCGCGATATCGAGACGGCGCAATCGATATGCCACTTCGGACGCAATGAACGTCGCCCCGCCCGACTTCGGCATATACAAAATATAATGATCCAGATCATCCGTCTGGATCTTTATAGATGACCTGACATATCGCGCACGACCGCTGTCAGTCACTATAAGTAAAGCACCTATAAGATTGTAAACCATTGCCTGAGCACGGAATTTACATTCCAGAGCGCATGGTATCCTTTTTACATCCAGCAATGGGTGAACGAAGTTTTTCCATGAGTCCTCGGCACCATGGATCATGGTCGCCGACATATAATCGGCATGACTGAATGTTCTTGCACAATCTTGAGATATTTCGGGGCATGAATCTGTAGAATTCATCCGATCCCCGGCAACATCAATCAGGCAATTTACTATTATCCATAAAATAACATGCAAGACATTATGCAAGCATCCAATCTGATCCAATATTTCACCGGGGTCCGCATCGATCCATGAATCCCTCAACCGATCGCGCGGGCCATTCGGGAAGCGCCACACGACCACCTCCCGCGCGGATCGCGGAAGGGCCAGGCGCTCGCGCGGTTCGGAAATGCAGTGGGAGGCGCGTGGGTACGCGCCTTCGAAACGGGTATCCGGCAAGGCCCCGCGCCGGCGTGGCGGACGGGCGAATCTCGCGCGCGATCCCCCGGGGCCGGCCCCCGGCTTTCGCCGGGGAACCGGTAATCCCTAGCCCTTGCTCGGCCGGCTCAGCCCCGGCCGATCAGCCGCTGGGCGATGCGATCGGCGACTTCGCTCTGCGGATCGCCGGTGCGGGCGCTCTCGTCCCACACTTCGATCAGGCGCTCGGGGATCTTCTCCACGCGCGCCATCACTTCGGCCATGTTGCCCTGCCCCAGATATTCCAGGCCGACATTGATGATCCCGCCCGCGTTGATCACATAATCGGGAGCATAGAGGATCCCGCGATCATGGAGCCGCTGGCCGTCCACCCGGGTGGCGAGCTGGTTGTTCGCGCCGCCGGCCACCACATTGGTCCTGAGCGCCGCGATCGTCTGCTCGGTGAAGATCGCGCCCAGCGCATTGGGGCTGAGAATGTCGGTCTCGATGCCGAGGATGTCCGCCGCATCGATCGCTTCGCCGCCAAGCTCCGCCGCCAGCGCCTTGGCGCGTTCCGCATTGACGTCGGCCAGGGTCAGCTTCGCGCCGTCCCTGGCGAGCAGCCGGGCAACGCCGCCACCCACCGAGCCGACGCCCTGGATCGCCACGCGCACGCCGGCCATCGAATCGGCGCCCAGGCCACGCTTCGCCGCCGCCTTCACGCCCAGATAGACGCCGCGCGCGGTGATCGGGCCAGGATCGCCACCCGCCCCGCCCTCGGCCACCGGCAGGCCGGAGACGTGGCGCGTCTGGGTCGCGACCACCTTCATCCGCGCTTCGGACATGCCGACATCCTCGGCGGTGACGTAGCGGCCACCCAGCGATTCGACCGCGCGGCCGAACGCCTCCAGCTGCGCGGTAGTGACAGTCGCGCCCGGCTCGCTCGCCAGGATCACGCCCTTGCCGCCGCCGAGCGGCAGATTGGCCATCGCATTCTTGTAGCTCATGCCGCGCGACAGGCGCAGCGCGTCGGTGATCGCGGCGCGGGTGTCGGCATAGTGCCAGAAACGCACCCCGCCGGCCGCCGGGCCGAGCTTGGTCGAATGGACTGCGATGATTGCGCTCAGCCCCGACTCGCGGTCGCTGAACAGATGGACGCCCTCATGGTCGTCGAAATCGGGGAAGCCCCAGTCGGTGATCACGCGCTACATTCCTGCGGAAGGTGCCGCACGTCTATGTGCCGCGCGCGGTCACTAGGGGAAGAAATGGGGCGGATGACGGGACTTGAACCCGCGACCCTCGGTACCACAAACCGATGCTCTAACCAACTGAGCTACAACCGCCGTGAAGAAGGCGCGCTTAGCCGGGGCCGATGCGAAGCGCAAGATAATTGCGGGCAATTATCCGCGTGAAATTCGCACGGCCTCTTCCGGCGTAGTCAGCCCCTCGCGCGCCAGCGCCCGCGCGGCCGATCCCAGATTGGGCGCACGGAGGAAGGCGTGGCGGGCGAGAATGGCCTCGTCGCCGCCGTCGTTGATCAGCCGGCGGATCGCCCCGTCCGCGACGATCGCCTCGAACACGCCGGTCTCGCCCGCGAAACCCGTGCCGTTGCAGCTCTCGCACCCCGTCGGCGCGAAGACGATCGCTCCCGAATCGAAGCCGAGCAGCGCCGAGATCGACCCCTGGGCCTGAACCGGACGGCGGCACTCTGCGCAGAGCCGCTGGACAAGGCGCTGGGCGAGCACCGCGGCAATGGTGGACGCCAGGCGGAAGGGCTCGACTCGCCAGTCGCGCATCCGGCGAATCGCCGAGACGGCATCGGGCGCATCGAGCGCGGCGAGGACGAGATGCCCGCTCTCCGCCGCTTCCGCCGCGGCCGCGGCCGCTTCTCGCCCATCGAGGCCGTCGAGCGCGATCACGTCCGGATCCTGCTCCAGCGCGGCGCGGACCGCGGCCGCGCCCACGCATCCCTCGATGCGCGTCGCGCCCTCGACGGGCAAGGTGCCGATCGTCGCGATGTGGCGCGTCGAGCCCGCGAAATGCCGGAGCAGCGTCGCTATCGTGGTGCTGCGGCCCGATCCCGCCGGACCGGCGACGAGCATCAGCCCACCCCCGCGCAGCGCCGGCAGCAGCGCGTCGACGAGCGCGCGGCTCATCCCGATCGCCTCGAGCGCCTGCTCGCGCCGCTCGCCGCCGTCCAGGCGCAGCACGATGCGCTCCGTCTCTCCCTGCGCGAGCACCGATGCCCCGGGGAGGCCACGGCAATCGGCGGCGAACACGGGATCGGCGTGATGATGGCGCGGCTCCGTGAGCTGGCCCGCGATGCGCATCCGCACCACGGCGCCGGCAGGGCCGATCTCGACATGGATATGCGAGGCACGGCGGCGCAGCCCCTCGGCGATCAGCGCCTCCACCGGAGACTCGCCGCCGGAGCCCGGAAAGTGCGGCGGCTGGGGCGTGTCCGCCACCGGCGCCGGCGCTTTGGTTTCCATCTCCATAGGGCCCCCTTTGCGGAGCATCATGCGCTAGGCATATCCTGTGACGCGATGCTTGCGTTTTTATGACTATTTTGCGTCACACCCGCACTCCGGCACAAGGCCCGCACTGCGGCACGAGGCCGGCGCCACGAGCCGGATGATATGGCAGGATACTGGCGTCGCGGCATGGCTTTTGGCAGAAAGCCGCGATGCAGGATCTCGCCTCCCCTCTCCGCAACCTCGGCTCCGGCCATCCGTCCGAACCGGTCGTCGACCATATGATGCACTGGCCGGGGGTGCAGCGCGTGCCCCATCCCAAGATCGCGATGTTCATCGTCAAGAATTTCCTCGAGCCGGAGCTCTGCCAGCTCCTCAGGATCAAGATCGATGCGGAGCGGCGCCCCTCGACCATTGCCGACGCCAATGACGACTATGCCTTCCGCACCAGCGAGACCTGCGATTTCAATACGAACGACCCGGTGGTGATGGAGCTCAAGCGGCGGATGACGGCGTTCACCGGGCTCGACCCCACCCATGGCGAGCCGATGCAGGGCCAGCGCTACGATATCGGCCAGGAGTTCAAGGCGCACACCGATTATTTCGAGCCGCAGGGCCACGATTTCGAGAAATACTGCGCGGTCTCGGGCCAGCGGACCTGGACGGTGATGCTCTATCTCAACGAGGTCGAGGCGGGCGGCGCGACGCGGTTCAAGGCCGTCGACAAGATCATCCAGCCCGAAACCGGCAAGGTGGTCGCCTGGAACAATCTGCGCCCGGACGGCTCCCCCAATCCCTCCACCATCCATCACGCGATGAAGGTGCGGGCAGGACTGAAATATGTCGTCACCCAATGGTATCGCGAGCGCCCCTGGGGCTGGTGAACCGCACGGGCTGCGCGGGAAGCGGAACGCGGGAAGCGGAACGCGGGAAGCGGAACGCGGGAAGCGGAACGCGGGAAGCGGAACGCGGGAAGCGGAACGGCCGGCCGGGTTCGCACCCGGCCGGCCGCTTCGTTTCCGGACCCCGGATCAGAAGGTCGTGCTGAGGCCGAGCGAGAAGATCCGGCCCAGATTGTAGCGGTTCACCAGCACGACATTGCCGTTCGGGAAGGTCTGCCGCTCGTCGAAGCGCGTGCGGGTAAGGTTGCGCCCCTCCAGCTTGAGCTCGAACTTGCCGCCGGCCAGCTCGAAGCCCTGGCGCGCAACGATGTCGAGGCGGATGCCCGGACGCTCGACGATGTCCGGCTGGAACCCGTTGCCTGACAGGTTGGAGGGGCCGCGATTGGTCACGCGGTCGCTCGCATAGTTGAAGAGCAGGGTCAGCTGCGAGAGCCTCTGCGTGTCCTCGATGCCGAGCTGCAGGTTGACCAGGTGATCCGACTGGCCGGTGAGCGGCGCCCCGTCGCGGAACTGCAGGCTGGCCGGGCCGAAGCCGGTGGCGCAGCGCGCCAGCGTCTGGTTCAGCACGTTGGGAACGCAGCTGCTGTCGGCCGTGATCGACGAATGGGTATAGGTGTAGTTCGCGATCACCAGCGCGCGGCGGGTGCTGAAGAAACCGCCCAGCGTGTCGAGCGGGAAGTATTTCTGCATTTCGACTTCGGCACCGTAGAGCTTCGCCTTGGGCAGATTGGTGAAGCCGGTCTGCAGGCGATCGTCGGCGCCGGTATAGAAGCCCACCTGCTCGATCGGATTCTTGATCCGCTTGTAGAAGCCCGCCAGCGTGAAGCGCTGGTCGCGCGCGAAGAACCATTCGAAGCGCGTCTCGAGATTGTAGAGTTCCGAATCGCGCAGCAGCGGGTTGCCGAAGAACAGGCGATCCGAGTCCGGATCGCGGAACTGCTGCGGCGCCAGCTCGCGGAACTGCGGGCGCGAGACGGTCTTCGAGAAGCTGTTGCGCAGCTGCATGTTCTCCGCGAAGTTCCAGGTGACCGTGATCGCCGGCAGGAAATAGTCGTTCTTCAGGCGCGTGCCGGTGGTGCCCACCGGGGTGACGCTCTGCTCGGCCTTTTCGTAGCGGACGCCCGCCACTGCCCGCAGCCCGTCCAGCGCCTCGGTCTCGGCCTGGAAATAGCCCGCGTTGATGCGCAGCTTCGCATCATAGGCATAGGCGCCGAGCGGCGTGTTGAACTGCATCTCGATGGTGCAGGCGCCGCGGCGAACCTGCGGGCAGGCATTGTTCACCACATCGGGGCTGAGCAGATAATCCGGACGCAGCAGATTGTACGGATAACCCGGCGCGGTGCCGCCACCGGCGCTGGTCTGGTAGTTGAACTGCAGGCGCCGCGAGAAGCGATCGGTATCCGAATAATAATAGCCCGCCGACAGCGTGAGCGGGATCGGATTGAGCTTGTAGACCAGGTCCGCCTGGCCCGTCCAAAGATTCTCGTTCAGGTCCGAGAAGATGATCGAGGCGAAGGGCGAGAAGCGCTGGGTGACCTGGTACACGCCGTTGCACTGGAAGCCGCCGACGCCATTGCCGCCGTCATAATTGGCCGGCACGCCGGTCGTGGTGGTCGGCGAGCAGAGATAGTCGAACTGGCGCTCATAGGGCGCGTTGCGCTTCGAATTGGCATAGGCGCCGCGCAGGTCGAGCCGCAGCGCGGGCGAGAAGCGGAACTCGCCGACCAGCTGGCTCTCGAACAGCTGGCGCTCGAACCAGTTGGTGTTCTGCTGGAAGCGCAGCCCGCTGGCATTGTTGTAGACCACCGCCGCCGAGCCGCGCCCCTGCTTGAGCACGTCGCGGATATAGACGTTGGTCCAGCGGATCGTGCTCTCGCCGAACGAATAGCCGAGGCCGAGCAGCGCGTTGCCGACGATGCGGTTGTCGGTGAGCAGCGTGTGGTAGTCGTTCCGGATCGCGCCATTCTCGGTGACGCTGTCCTGCTGGCGGATCGAACGGGTCCGGAAGGTATTGCTGTAGCCGACCGAGGTGATCACGCCGAGCCGGTCCGAACCCAGATCGAACACCATGCCCGTGCTGATCTCTCCCGACCAGTTGGCCGGAAGATGATCGTTGCGCTGGAGCAGCGTGGTCGAGGCGTTGGAAAGCTGGAGCACCTGCCCGGCGGGGATCAGGCCCGAGCCGGCCGGCGCATTGCGGATGAAATCGGGCACGCTGCGCGTACCCTTGTCGAAGCCGAGCCAATCGGTCTTGCTGCCGAAATAGGTGTAGCCAAGCTCGCTCGTCGTCGCCGTATCGGCCGAGATCGACCCGCCGACCGTCANGAAGTTCTTGTCGGGAATCGCCTTGGTGGTGAGGTTGATGACGCCGCCACCGAATTCGCCCGGATAATTGACCGAATAGGTCTTCTGGACGAGCGCCGACCCGACGATCGAGGTCGGGAAGATGTCGAGCGGCACCGAGCGGCGCAGCGGCTCGGGGCTCGGCAGGGGCGAGCCGTTGAGCAGCGACGAGGAATAACGATCGCCGAGACCGCGGACATAGACGAAGCCGCCGCCCACGACGCTGAGGCCGGTGACGCGGGTCAGCGCGCCGGCGATGTCGCCCTCGCCCGTGCGGGCGATGTCCTCGCTCGACAGCACCGACACCACTTGCGGCGTGGCGCGCACGACGTTCGGGATATGGCGGCCGACCACGACGATGTCGGTCAGGTCCATGTCCACGCCCGGCGCGGAGACCTCGGGAGTCTTCTGCTCCTCCTGCGCATCGGCGGCGGGCGGAGCAGGCGCGGCTTGCCCCGTCGTCTGGGCGAGCGCGGCCGGAGAGACGAGTTGGGACGTCAGGAGAAGAAGCGTGGCGTAAGCAAGGCGTCGCTGCATGGCCGTGTCACCCAGTAGAATTTATGAGCAATGTCGGGGCAGCGGATCTCGCCGCCCCGACAGTTTCCGCACGAGCTGCAGGGGCCTCAGCGGCCGTTGCAGCTGAAATAGACCGAGTTGAACACCGGCGGGCCCTGATCCTGGAGCGCCGGGTTGGCCGGCCGGATCGTCGAGCGGTCGCTGGCGCTGGTCTCGCCCGCAACCATGTTGACGCAGGCCACGTTGGCCGGAGTCTTCACGATGCCGTTGACGAAGGTGAAGTCGGCACCGCCGCGGATGCGGATGGCAGCCGGCGCCAGCGCCGTCTGGATGAAGGTGAAGTTGGCGTAGCGGCCCCAGGTACGGGGCAGCAGGTCCTCGAGGCCGTTCGAGTCGATCTCGGTCGAGAAGGAGTCGGCAGTCGCGCCCGACACCTTCTGCGCGGCGATGATGAACTGCATGAAGCCGCGCCAGCCATTGTCGACGTCGAAGCCGTCGTCGTCGGCACCGGTCACCGCGAAATACTTCAGGTTGGTGGTGCCGCCGAAGATCTCGACACCGTCATCCGCCGAGTTGTGGCTCTGGACATGGTCGATGATCGTGCCCGAACCGGTGGCGCCCAGCGTCAGGCCCTGGAGCTCGTTGCCGTCCGAGATGGCGATGCCGGTGTAGCGGATCTGGACAAACGACATCTGGCCGCTGCTGTCGGCTTCGTTGCTGCCGCCGTAGAAGCGGCCGGTCACGCCCTCGATCGCCTGCTGGCAGGGCGTACCGGTGCTGCCGCCGGTGCCCGAGGCGCAGACCGCGGTGGTCGAGCGGCCGAGCAGGATGATGCCGCCCCACTGGCCCTGGGTCACGTCGCTGACGCCGTTGTTGGCGAGATTCTGCTGCGAGGTGAAGATGATCGGCTGGGTGACCGTGCCCACCGCCTGGATCTTCGAGCCGCGGTTGACGAGCAGCAGGTCGTTGGTCGGCTCGGTCGAATCGGCCGCGATGACGACGCCGGCCGCGATGGTGAGCGTCACGCCGGCACCGCCGGTCGCGCCCTGATCGGTGCCGACCTCGGTCTGGCCACGCAGGCGGTAGACCACGCCCGAGATCTTCGGCAGCGACAGGTCGGTGGTGATCGCCTGGGGCAGGCGGCACAGGCGGAAGGTCTGGGTCAGGCCGTCATCGGTGGTGCCGGCCGGGCAGGCCGCGGTCGAGCCGCCGCTGCCGATCGCGGGAACCGCCGTGCAGTTGGCGCTGGTCGCGCCGAAATTGGCCGTGGTCGAGTTGCAGGTCCAGCCGTCGAACGCCGTGTCGGTCGGGCCGTTGAGCGCGCCGACATAGTTGGTGCTGACGAAGAAGGGATTGAGCGTCGCCGGGTTGAAGGCCGGAGTCAGCGAAGTCGCGCTGACCGGGAAGATGCCGTTCAGCTGATTGGTACCGTTGACGTTGTTGTTCGAGCCCGCATTGACGATGTCGAGCTGCTCCTGCGCCGTGATGCTGATGCTGTTCTGCGTGGTGACCGCCGCGAACTGGGCCGCGGTGATCGCCGACGGCGGCGTCGGAGTCGGCGTGGCCGGCGGAGTCGGCGTCGGCGTCACGATGACGACGCTGCCGGCGCCCGGGGATGCCACATTGCCCGCGCCGTTACACGCGGAGAGTGCCGCAGAGGCGGCTGTCGTCATGAGAATGAGGCCGAAGCGCTTGAAGCTCGCCATCGCGCAAAAACTCCCGGTCGTATCGTTGCTGATCCGGGCGCGCGGCGATCGAAACGATTGCCCCCTTTGCGCCCGGGCCGGGGTTAGGCCGGGATAATGACACGTACATGAGTTGTGAGAGTCGTTACGATGACAGAAAAATGACGATAATATTACAGCCAATCAGGCGATCGCTCAGGCAATGGGCCAAATAACGCGCCCGCGATGAAGCATCCGCGCGGATCCGCTTCATGAATCGCCGATGAAAGCATCATGTCATTCGCCGGGCATCCGGACAAGATGGCCGCGCTGCATCACCATGGTCACCGTATCGAGCGCGCCGATGTTCGCGGCGGGATCGCCGGCAACGGCGACCAGATCGGCGATTCGCCCGGGCGCGATGGTGCCGATCTCGTCGCCCAGCCCGATCAGCTTCGCGTTGCCGGCCGTCGCCGTCCAGAGCGCGTCGAGCGGCTTCATCCCCCAGGCGACCATCAGCGCGATCTCCCGCGCATTGGCGCCGTGCGCGAACACGCCGGTATCGCCGCCCACGCACATCGTCACGCCCGCCGCGAGCGCGGCGGCATAGCTGGCGCGCTTGGCGCGGATCGCCTCGGGCTCGGGCGCCGCCCCGTTCCAGCCGCCATAGCGGGCGATCGCATCGGTGGCCGCGAGCGTGGGACAGAATGCCACGCCGCGCGCCTTCATCAGCGCGAACACCGCCGGCGTGGCATCGTTGCCATGCTCGATCGTGTCGGCCCCGGCCAGGATCGCGCGGCGCATCCCCTCGGGCGTGCTGGCATGCACCGCGACCTTGCGCCCGGCATCATGCGCGGCGGCAATGCCTGCTTCCAGCTCGCCAAGGCTGAAGGTCGCGCGGCTGGGCTCGCCCGGCCCCCAGCGATAATCGGCGTAGAATTTCACCCAGTCGGCCCCATGCGCGATCTGCCGGCGCACCGCGGGAACGATCTCCTCCCCGCTCACCTCCTCGGCACCCTGCGGCACGTCATAGGCATAGCCCTTGGGGCCATAGGCGCCGGTGGCGACCAGGGCGCGGCCGGCGATGAGCAGGCGCGGACCGGGCACGATGCCCTGCTGGATCGCCTGTTTGAGCCCGGCATCCGCCTCCCCCGCGCCTTCGGTGCCGAGGTCGCGGACCGTCGTGAAGCCCGCCATCAGCGTCGCGCGGGCATGCGCGACCGCCCGGGCGGTGCGGAGCGCCAGCGGCTCCTTCATCACCTGGTCGTTCCAGCTCGTCTCGTCATAGGGATGGAGGAAGAGATGGACGTGGAGGTCGATCAGCCCGGGCAGCAGCGTGGTGCCGGGCAGCGCCCGCGTCTCGGCACCGGGCGGTGCGGCGACGTCCGGACCGACCGCCACGATCCTGCCGTCGGCAACGAGGACCTTCCAGCCGTCATGCATCGCGCGGTCGCTCGCCGTGAAGACGCGATCGGGAACGAGCAGCACCGGCACTTTCTGGGCGAAGGCGCTGCCAGGGAGCAGCAGGAAGGCGGCGGCGAGCAGGCGGCGGAGCTTGGTCATGCCCATGAGACTGGCAAAGGCGGAGGGTCCGCGCCAGCCCTCTCCCGCTGCCCGGCGCGCGGATCAGTACATCGCCGTCATCGCCACGCCGGCAGTGATCAGGATCACGCCAAGGGCCTGGCGCAGGCTCAGCGCCTCGCGGAACAGGCGATGGCCGGCGGCCGCGGCGATGGGCATCTCGATCACGCCGAGCGCGCGCACCGCGGCGGCCGGCGCCAGGTTGAGCGCCAGGAACCAGCCCGAGGAGGCAAGCGCGCCGAACAGGCCGGCGCCCAGCGACTGGCGCCAGCCGGCGATCACCGCCACGAGCGCGGCCCGATCGCGCATGCCGAGATAGAGCCCCAACCCCGCCGCCTGCACCGCCTGGACGATCGCGACACAGGCCATGGCCGAGAAGAAGGGGTGATGCGGCTCGAGCCGCAGCCCAGCATGGCGGAACGCGTTGAGCGCGAAGCCGAACAACAGGCCCGAGGCGACGCCGAACGCGATGCCGAGCACCGGGTGCCCCGCGCCCTCGACCTTTTTCGGCCAGACCAGCACGGCGAGCCCCAGCGTCGTCACTGCCACGCCCGACCAGCCGAGCGCGGAGAGATTGTCGCCGAACACGAGCAGGCCGACAGTGGCGGCGAGCGGGACCGAGCTCTGCTGGAGCGCGGTGCCGACCGCGAAGCCGGCATGGTGCATCGCGAGCAGCAGCGCGGCGGTGGCAATCACCTGCGCCAGCGCCCCGGCAAGCGCCGGCCACCAGAACGCCCAGCCGAACTGCGGCTGGACCTGCGGCGTGATCGCGACGGCGATCGCGGTGAAGACGAGCGAGAAGGGCAGGCCGAACAGGAAGCGCACCAGCGTCGCACCCCAGGGCCCCGTGTTCGACATCATGCCGCGCTGAAGCGCGTTGCGGCCCACCTGAAATGCCGCCGCCGCCACCGTCGCCACTGCCCAGAGCACGCGCCTACTCCACCCGATCCTCTCGATTCGCGCGGCCTTACCCGCTTCCCGCATCCTCGCGAACCGCATTCTCGCGAAGGCCGGGAGGGCGATGGCCGGCAAGCGGCTTCATGCCTTCCTTCGGCCATCAATCCAGCCAATGGTTCCGCAAAAGAAATGATGGGTTGCACGCGCGTCGCCCGGCGGATCATGCCGCCGGGCATCAAACCAAGGAGCCCAGGATGAAGCCGATCCATCTCGCCGCGCTCGCCCTGCTCGCCGCCGCGCCCGCGCCCGCGCAGCAGCCGCGGCAGCAGAATCCCACCGCCGCCGCCACCACTGTCGCCACGGCCCAAGGCAAGCGCCCGCCCCGCCCGATCCGCGCGACGCGGCGTACCGCCTCGCCTTCTCCCCTCATCCTCGCCAGGGCCGGGATGGCAATGGTTGGGAAATGGCTTCGAGCCTTCATCCATTAATCCAGCTAATGGCTCTTCCGAGAAATGCTGGTTTGCGCGCGCGCCGTCCCGTGGATCATCTCGCCGGGCAGCAAATCAAGGAGCCCAGGATGAAGTCTATCCATCTCGCCGCGCTCGCCCTGCTCGCCGCCGCGCCCGCGCCGCAGCAGCAGGACGATCCGCTCACTCGCCCGATCGCCCCCGAGGCGGCCGCCAAGTGGATCGGTCCGCAGGCGCCGATCCGGGTCCATGGCAACAGCTATCTGGTCGGCTTCCAGGGCATGAACGTCGGCCTGATCGACACCGGCAAGGGGCTGATCCTGATCGACGGCGCCGTGCCGCAATCGGTCCACGCGATCGAGGCGAACCTGAAGAAGCTCGGCTATCGCATCGAGGACGTGAAGCTCATCCTCAGCACCGAGCCGCATTTCGACCATGCCGGCGGGCTCGCCGCCCTCGTGCGGGACAGCGGCGCCACGGTGCTGGCGAGCGACTGGGCCGCGCAATCGCTCAGGCGCGGCATGAGCAGCGCGGACGATCCGCAGGTGGCATGGCTGGTGCCCTTCCCCGCCGTCTCCCGGGTGCGGGTGGTGAAGGACGGCGAGGCGATCCGGCTGGGCAACGTCACCGTCACTGCCCGCGCCACGCCGGGCCATACGCCGGGAAGCATGAGCTGGACCTGGCGAAGCTGCGAGGGCCGCGCGTGCAGGGCGATGGTCTTCGCCGCGAGCCTCAACCCGGTCGCCGCCGACGGTTATCGCTTCACCAGGCATCCCGAAGTGGTCGCGAGCTTCCGCGCTTCTCAAGCCAGGTTCCGCGCGATGCCCTGCGACATCATGTTCAGCGCGCATCCCGACAATTCGGGCGGCGTCGAGAAATATGCACGTTTCGCCAAGGGCATGCGACCGAACCCCTATCTCGATCCCACCGCCTGTCGTGCCTATGCGACCCGGTCCGCGACGGCGCTGGCCAAACGGCTGGCCGACGAACAGGCGGGGAAGGCACGCTAGGTTGAGAACCCAAACAAGTATCTGATTTTCCGCCGTCATCCCGGCCTTGCGCCGGGATCCCGCTTCTTCTTCCGTCAGCAAGGCAGCGGGACCCCGGCTCAAGGCCGGGGTGACGAAGGAGGAATATGAGTCCTCAACCTAGCCGCCCCGCACTCAGGAAAAGGCCCGCCGGTCAGGCGATCGGCGGGCCCCTCTTCATACGCGTCGTCGATCAGCTCACCAGATGCGCACCCGGTCCGCCGGCGCAACATATTGCTTCTGGTCCGGCCCGATCTTCCATGCCGCATACCAGGCGTCGACGTTGCGCAGCGGATTCACCGCGCGGATCTGACCGGGCGAGTGCGGATCGCTGACCAGCTGCTGGCGCAGCGCCTCGGTGCGGAACAGCGTGCGCCACACCTGGCCCCAGCCCAGGAAGAAGCGCTGGTCGCCGGTATAGCCATCGATCAGCTTCGCCTTCTTGCCGCCGAGCGACTGGTGATAGGCATCGAGCGCGATCAGCACGCCGCCCAGGTCGCCGATATTCTCGCCCATCGACGCGCGGCCGTTGATGTGGACGCCGGGCAGCCCGTCGAAGCTATAGGCCTCGTACTGGGCGCCGAGCCGCGAAGCCTGGGCCTCGAACTTGGCGGCGTCCTCCGCCGTCCACCAGTCGCGCAGCACGCCATTGCCGTCGGACTTGCGGCCCTGATCGTCGAAGCCATGGCTGATCTCGTGGCCGATCACGCCGCCGATGCCGCCATAGTTCACCGCGTCATCGGCCTGCGGATCGAAGAAGGGCGCCTGCAGGATCGCGGCCGGGAAGACGATCTCGTTCTTCACCGGGTTGTAATAGGCGTTCACCGTCTGCGGGGTCATGCCCCATTCGGCCTTGTCCACCGGCCCGCCCAGGCGGTTGCGGCGATAGTCCCATTCGAAACGGCCGGAGCGCTCGGCATTGCCGACCACGTCGCCCGGCTTCACTTCGAGCGCGGAGTAGTCGCGCCACTTGTCGGGATAGCCGATCTTGACGGTGAAGCCCTTGAGCTTGGCCTGGGCCTGGGCCCTGGTGGCCGGGCTCATCCAGGCGAGCTTGTCGATCCGGCCGGCCAGCGCGACGCGCAGGTTCGCCACCAGCGTGTCCATCTTCGCCTTGGAGGCCGGCGGGAAATAGAGCGCGACATAGTCGCGGCCCACACCCTCGCCGATGCCGCGCTCGGTGAACGCCACCGCGCGCTTCCAGCGCTCGCGCTGCTGGGGCTGGCCGTTCAGGAACTTGGAGCGGAACTCGAACTGCGCATCGACGAAGCGCTTCGACAGCAGCGGCGCGATGTCGTCGGTGGTGCGGAAGGCCTGCCAGGCCTTAAGCGTGTCGAGATCGGCATCGGCGAAGATCTTGGCAATCACCGGGATCGCGCTGTTCTGCGCGACGATCACGCGATCGGCCTTGCCAAGGCCGGCCGCCGCCCAGAAGGCGTCCCAGCCAAAGCCCGGCGCCTGCGCCTTCAGTTCGGCGATGCCGGTGGGATTGTAGGTCTTGTCGCGGTCGCGGCTCTGCGCGCGCGTCCAGTGCGCCTTGGCGATCTGAGTCTCCATCGCGACGACCTTGGCCGCCGCCGCGTCGGCATCCGCCCAGCCGGCCATGCCGAGCAGCTGCGCGACATATTGCTGGTAGCGCGCCAGCTGCGGCGCGAACTTGGCGTCGAGATACAGGTCGCGGTCGCCAAGGCCGAGGCCGGACTGGCGCAGATACAGGGCATAGACGTCCGGGTTCTTGGCGTCGTCGTTCACGCCCACGCCGAAGAAGCTGGCGCCGAAGCCGCCGACCGAGGCACCCATCAGCCGGGCCAGGTCGTCCTTGCTGGCGGCTGCCTTCACCGGCGCCAGGCGCTCGGCGAGCGGTTGGGCGTCGAGCTTCTCGGCCAGCGCCTCGTCCATGAAGCCCGAATAGAGGATCGCCGCCTTCATCCGGTCCGGGTGCGCGGCATCAGTGGCGCTGTAGCCCGAGATCAGGCTGCGCATCCGCACTTCCGAAAGATCGCGCAGCACCGCGAAAGCACCGTAGGAGGAGCGGTCGGCGGGGATCGCCGTGCGATCCGTCCAGGCGCCGTTGACGAAGCGATACCAGTCGTCGCCCGGCTTCACGCCCTTGTCCATGCCGGTGAGGTCGAAGCCCCAGGTGCCGTAGCGCGCCGCGCCCGCATCGGCGGTGGCGCCGGCCGCAACGGGCGCGGCGGATTGCTGGCTGAAACCGATCGCAGGCACGGCGAGCACGGCCACAGCCGATGCGAGCAGCAGATATTTCTTCAATGGAGGTCCCCCGATATTGAGACGTTAGGCGCGTCTGGGGATGGTGTGTCACGACGTCGGCAGCCGCGCAATATCCTTGCGCGGGCCCGAATGCCGGCCGGCGGATCGGCGCGCTGGCCAGCGTCGCGCGGCGGATTCGAGCCAGGTGCGGCGCGCGGAAGTTTACGAAACATACGCTACGCTTTCCCTCTTTGCTTCCCACGCGGGCGTTCGCGATGGGTGCGATCGGCCAGGGAAAGGAAGGGCACGCGCATCCGCCAGCAGGGAGCAGGCGAAATCCTAGTTTGCAAGTTCCGGAGCATGGCCGATCCGACACGGGCAAGTGCCCGGGTGTGCGAACCCAAACCGTGCCTGATCATCTACCGTCATCCCGGCCTTGCGCCGAGATCCCGCTCCTGCTTCCGCCGGCGAGATAGCGGGACCCCGGCGCAAGGCCGGGGTGACGAGGGAAGAATATGACTCCTCAACCCAGGCCCCTGCCCTCGCCTTCAAGGAACCCGCTCGGAACCAGCGAGACACGGCAAACGAGAAAAGCCCGCCGGATCACCGACGGGCCTTTGAAATGGTGGGCGCGGTAGGGATTGAACCTACGACCCCACCCGTGTGAAGGGTGTGCTCTACCACTGAGCTACGCGCCCATTGGCCAGGTCCTGAAACCCTTGGCGGCCGAAATGGGAAGCGGGCCTTTAGGCGGCACAGCCCCTGCTGTCCAGCCCCAAAGGCCCTTTAAATGCGGCTTAGTTGACCGCGTCCTTCAGGCCCTTGCCGGCCTTGAACTTGGGCTGGTTCGAGGCCTTGATGGTCATCGGCTCGCGGGTACGCGGGTTGCGGCCGGTCGAGGCCTTGCGCTTGCTGACCGAGAAGGTGCCGAAACCGACCAGGCGAACTTCGTCGCCCTTCTTGAGCGCGGCCTGGATCGCGTCGAACACGGCCTCCACGGCCTTGCTCGCATCGCCCTTGCCGAGCCCGGAGGTGTCGGCGACCTGGCCGATCAGCTCTTGCTTGTTCATTTCGTGATTTTCCCCCTCATGAATACGCAGAAATGCGCGAGTCGCGGCGGCGGGCCGAGCGATCACGTCAGCACGCCCCCGCCCGCGCTGTCAAAACGATTCAGCCCGCTTTTCCCTCGAAATGACGAAAAGGTTACGGTCACTCGAACATTAAGGACGGTGCCGCCCATCAATGATGGACGGCATCTCCCCTGCCCGTGCTGCCAGCGGGAGGCTGGGTCGCCAGCTCGTCGGCCTCGCTCCAGTCGATCGGCGTGAGCGCCTCGGTCAGCGCCAGGCGCAGCACTTCGTCGACATGCTTGACCGGCACGATCTCCAGCCCGTCGCGGATGTTCTGGGGGATCTCGGCGAGGTCCTTCTGGTTCTCTTCCGGGATCAGTACCGTCTTGATGCCGCCGCGCAGCGCCGCGAGCAGCTTCTCCTTCAGCCCGCCGATCGGCAGCACCCGCCCGCGGAGCGTGACTTCGCCGGTCATGGCGATGTCGCGCCGCACCGGCACGCCGGTCATCGTCGAGACGATCGCCGTCACCAGGCCGATGCCCGCCGACGGGCCGTCCTTGGGCACCGCGCCCTCGGGCAGATGGACATGGATGTCCTTGCGCCCGAACAGGCTCGGCTTGATCCCATAGGCCGGGCTCCGCGCCCGGACGAAGCTGAACGCGGCCTCGACCGATTCCTTCATCACGTCGCCCAGCTTGCCGGTCGTCTTGATCATGCCCTTGCCGGGCACGGTGACGCTCTCGATGGTCAGCAGCTCGCCGCCCACCTCGGTCCAGGCCAAGCCGGTGACCGCGCCGATCTGGTTCTCCTCCTCGCCCAGCTCGTGGCGATATCGGGGCACGCCGGCGAACTCCGAGAGATTGTCCGGCGTGATCGTCACCCGCTCGGCCTTGCCCTCCAGGATCTTGCGCAGCGCCTTGCGGGCGAGCTTGGCGATCTCGCGCTCGAGCGTGCGCACGCCCGCCTCGCGCGTGTATTTCTGGATCAGCGCGCGCAGCCCCTCGGGCGCGAGGGTGAACTCGCCTTCCTTCAGCCCGTGCGCCTCGATCTGCTTCTCGATCAGATGGCGCTCGGCGATCTCGACCTTCTCGTCCTCGGTATAGCCTTCGAGCCGGATGATCTCCATGCGGTCGAGCAGCGGCTGCGGCAGGTTCAGCGAGTTCGCCGTGCACACGAACATCACGTCCGAGAGATCGATGTCGATCTCCAGATAATGGTCGTTGAACTTGTTGTTCTGCTCCGGATCAAGCACCTCGAGCAGCGCGCTCGCGGGATCGCCGCGGAAATCCTGGCCGAGCTTGTCGATCTCGTCGAGCAGGAACAGCGGATTCGAGGTTCCGGCCTTTTTGAGGTTGGATACGATCTTGCCCGGCAGCGAGCCGATATAAGTGCGGCGATGGCCGCGGATCTCGGCCTCGTCGCGCACGCCGCCCAGCGACTGGCGGATGAACTCGCGCCCGGTCGCCTTGGCGATGCTCTTGCCCAGCGAGGTCTTGCCCACGCCCGGCGGGCCGACGAGGCACAGGATCGGCCCCTTCAGCTTGTTGGTGCGGGCCTGGACCGCGAGATATTCGACGATCCGGTCCTTGACCTTCTCGAGCGCGTAATGGTCCTCGTCGAGCACGTTCTGCGCCTCGGCGATGTCCTTCTTGAGCTTCGACTTCTTGCCCCAGGGCAGGCCCAGCAGCACATCGAGATAGTTGCGCACCACCGTCGCCTCGGCGCTCATCGGCGCCATGGTCTTGAGCTTCTTGAGCTCGCCCTGGGCCTTGGCGCGCGCTTCCTTGCTGAGCTTCAGCGTGGCGATCTTCTGGGTCAGCTCGGCGACTTCGTCGCCATCGCCTTCCTCGCCCTCATTGCCCAGCTCGCGCTGGATCGCCTTGAGCTGCTCGTTGAGATAATATTCGCGCTGCGTCTTCTCCATCTGGCGCTTCACGCGGCTGCGAATCTTCTTCTCGACCTGCAGCACGCCGAGTTCGCCCTCCATGAAGGCGAACACCATCTCGAGGCGCTTCATCGGATTGGTCTCGACGAGCAGCGACTGCTTCTCGGCGACCTTGACCGCAATGTTCGCGGCAACGGCATCGGCCAGGCGCGAGGCGTCCTCCAGCTCGGCGAGCTGCACCGCGGTCTCGGCCGGCAGCTTGCGGTTGAGCTTGGCGTAATTCTCGAACTGGTCGACCACCGAGCGCATCAGCGCCTGGATCTCGGCACCTTCGGCGGCATCGTCCTCGACCGGCGCGACGTTCGCCGTCAGATAGGCGCCGCCCTCCTCCATCGCGACCAGCACGCCGCGCTCCTTGCCGGCGACGAGCACGCGCACGGTGCCGTCGGGCAGCTTGAGCAGCTGGAGGACCTCGGCGGAAACGCCGGTATCGTACAGATCCTCGCGGCCGGGATCGTCCTCGGCCGGATCGAGCTGGGCGACGAGGAATATCTCCTTGTCGTCGGCCATCGCCGCCTCGAGCGCGGCGACCGACTTGTCGCGGCCCACGAACAGCGGCACGATCATGTGCGGGAAGACGACAATGTCCCGGAGGGGAAGAACGGGGTAGGAATGCTTCATGAATACTCCTGAGCCCGCACAGGGCTCCTCAGCACCATTATATGGGGGCCGGGCTGCCTGCATCAATCGCCGAACGCGGTTAGGTTGTGGAGTGTTGCTTCCCAATGCGGCACGGACAAGGGTTTTTGCGACCGCATCGGCCGGCCGCGCCACGGATTTCCCTTGCCGGCACGCCGCAAGGCCAGTTCAATTCCGCATCGCGCCCGACGCGCTCACCGCCTGATGGAGGCCCGCATCCGCACGTCCCCGTTCCTCGCCGCCTCGGCCCTGGCGCTCGCCGCCGCTCCCGCCGCCGCGCAGACGATCAAGCCGGGCGAACCGCCGCTCACCGCGCAGACGAGCAGCTCGGGCGGCCCGCTCGATCCGGTGCAGAAGCTGGTGCGCTTCCAGAGCGCCGATCTCCGGATCGAAGTGCTGCCCGACAGCCAGTCGATCCAGGGCGTGGGCACGCTGCGCTTCGTCGCGACCGCGCCGATCCGCACGCTGGTGATCGACCTCGACCGGAACCTGCCGGTTTCCGCGATCGCCATCGACGGCAAGCCGCTCCGGCCCGGGGCGTGGAGCAACCCCGAGGGCCGCATGACCGTCCAGCTCGGCAAGACGGTGCGCGCGGGCGGCACGGTAACCGCGGCGATCACCTATGGCGGCACGCCGCATACGGCCGTGCGCGCGCCCTGGGACGGCGGCTTCGTCTGGGCGAAGACGCCGCAGGGCCAGCCCTGGGTGGCGACGGCGGTGCAGATGGAAGGCTGCGACCTGTTCTGGCCGTGTATCGACTATCCCACCTACGAGCCCGATCATGTCGACCTGCACATCACCGTGCCCAAGGGGCTGAAGGCGATCTCGAACGGCGTGCTCAAGGGCACCGACACGCTGGCCGACGGCCGCTCGACCTGGAACTGGCACGTCACCGATCCGACGCTCTACGGCATCGCGCTCAATGTCGGTCCCTATGAAGTGATCTCGGGCGACTATAAGAGCCGCTTCGGCAACACGATCCCGATGTTCTACTGGTATCTGCCCGGCGAGGAGGCGCAGGCCAGGGGCCTGTTCGCGGAATTCGCCCCGACGCTCGACTTCTTCGAGACCATGATCGGCCCCTATCCGTTCGGCGACCAGAAGCTCGGCGTGGTCGAGACGCCGCACAAGGGCATGGAGCACATGACGGTCAATGCCTATGGCAACAAATACGCCAAGACTCCCTGGGGCTATGACGACCTGTTCCAGCACGAATTCGCGCATGAATGGTTCGCCAACCAGCTGACCGCGGGCAACTGGGACGATTTCTGGCTGCACGAAGGCACCGGCACCTATATGCAGCCGCTCTACGCCGAATGGCGAAGCGGCAAGGGCGACTATACCGCGATGCTGCTCCAGGAGCGCATCGGCATCCGCGCCAAATCGGCCATCGTCACCGGCAAGCCGCAATCGGCCGAGGAGGTGTACGAGGACAAGAACGGTCGCGGCGGCGACATCTACACCAAGGGCAGCTGGACGCTGCACACGCTGCGCAACCTGATCGGCGACAAGGCCTTTTTCGACGGGCTGCGGCTGGCGATCTACGGCCGCACCGATCCCCGGCCGGGCAACTTCAAGCCGCTCTACCGGAGCACGCCCGAGTTCATCGCCTTCATGGAGCAGACCTCGGGCCGCAAGCTGCAATGGTTCTTCGACGTCTATCTGTACCAGGCCGCGCTGCCCGAGCTGCTGGCCGAGCGGAAGGGCGACCGGCTGACGCTGGCCTGGAAGACGCCGGGCGACCGGCCCTTCCCCATGCCGGTGGAGGTGCAGGTGGGTGACCGGCTGGTCACGCTGGCGATGGCTGGCGGCAGCGACACGATCGACTTGCCGGCGGGCGCGCATTACGTCGTCGATCCCTGGTCGAAGATCCTGAAGCGCTCCGCCGATATCGACGCGTTCCAGGCGTGGCGCGCGGCGCAGACATCGCGCTAAGGAGGTTCCGATGCATCCGTCTCTCCTCGTCGCTTCGGCACTTGCTCTCGCCGCCACGGCCGCGCAGGCCCAGACCGTCAAGCCCGGCGAGCCGCCGCTGACGCCGACCACGAAGGAATCGGGCGGCCCGATCAGCCCCGAGCGCGCCGCGCTGCACCTCGACCATGCCGATCTCGCGATCGAGGTCTTCCCGGCGACGCAGCGCATCGCCGGCGTCGCGACGCTGACCATCACCAGCGCGATCGCGCAGAAGGCGCTCCAGATCGATCTCGACCGCAACCTGCCCGTCACCGCGATCAGCGTGGACGGCACGGCGCTCGCGCCGGCCGACTGGTCGAACCCCGAGGGCCGGCTGATGGTCACCCTGCCCCGCCCGCTCAAGGCCGGCGGCAAGGCAGTGGTGAAGATCAGCTATGGCGGCACCCCGCACGTCGCGGTCCGTCCGCCCTGGGACGACGGCATGGTCTGGGCCAGGACTCCGGGGCCCGATCGCCAGCCCTGGATCGCCAGCACCGCCGAAGGCTATGGCTGCGACCTGTTCTGGCCTTGCCTCGACTTTCCCAGGGGCGAGCCTGACATGGTCGACCTGCACGTCACCGTGCCCAAGGACCTGAAGGTCGCGGGCAACGGCAAGCTGATCGGCACCGACATGCTGCCCGACGGCCGCTCGACCTGGCATTGGCGCGCGCGCAGCCCCAATCCCTATTCGGTGACGCTCCAGATCGCCCCCTACAAGCTGATCCAGGCCGACTATAAGAGCCGCTTCGGCAACGTGATCCCGATGGAATATTGGTACATCCCCGGGCGCGACGAGAAGGCGAGGAAGCTGTTCGCCGAATTCGCGCCCGCGCTCGATTTCTACGAGCGCGTGATCGGGCCCTATCCCTGGAGCGACGAGAAGATGGGCGTGGCCGAGACCCCGCATCTCGGCATGGAGCACCAGACGATCAACGCCTATGGCAACGACTACAAGCAATATCCCTCGGGCTTCGACGAGATCTTCCAGCACGAGCTGGGCCATGAATGGTTCGGCAACCAGATGTCCGCCGGCAACTGGGACGATTACTGGCTGCACGAGGGCTTCGCGCAGTACATGCAGCCGCTCTACGGCCGCTGGCGCGAGGGCGAGGCGCGCTATGCAGTGATGATGGACGAATTCCGCCTCCAGATCACCAACCATGCCCCGATCGTCTCCGGCCAGATCCGCACCGAGGAGCAGGTGTACGAGGAAGCGAATGGCGGGCCGGGCCAGGACATCTACGTCAAGGGTGCCTGGATCCTCCACACGCTGCGCAACCTGATCGGCGACGACAGGTTCTTCGATGCGACGCGCCGGCTCGTCTATGGCCGCCCCGATCCCAGGCCGGGCAATTTCACCCCGCGCTTCGCCTCCACACCGGACTTCATCAAGATCGTGAACGACGTGACCGGCCGCGACATGCAATGGTTCTTCGACGTCTATCTCTACCAGGCGCCGCTGCCCGAACTGGTCGAGGCGCGCCAGGGCGACACGCTGACGCTGCGCTGGAAGGTGGCGAACGACAAGCCCTTCCCGCTGCCGGTCGAAGTCTCGGTCGACGGCAAGCTGCGCATGGTCGAGATGCCGGGCGGCACCGCGACGCTGAACGTGCCGGCCGATGCCCATGTCGTCGTCGATCCGGACTCGCGGATCCTCAAATATTCGGCGGCCGTCGAAGCCTATCAGGGCTATGCCTATCGGAGGTGATCATGATCGCGCTCGTCCATCCCGAACCTACCAGCATCTACGCGGTCGCCGCGCTTTTCGGCAGCATGTTCGTCTGGGTCGCGGCACTGCTCGCCGCCAAGGGCAGGCGCGGCGCAGCGGGCACCGAAGTGACGAGCAAACGCGATTCGGGCTCGATGCTCGGCGTCGCGGTGCAGGCGCTCGGGTTTCTCGTAGTGGGATTCGGCCCGCTCGAGCTGGTCCTGGGCACGCCGGACCTGCGCGCGATCGCGCAGTTCGCCGCCGTCCTGGTGCTGATGGCCGGCGTGATCGGGCTGTTCATCGCCTCTTCGCGCGCCATGGGGCGCAACTGGGCGATCGTCGCGCGCACCCGCGAAGACCATCAGCTCGTCACCTGGGGGCCCTTCGCGGTGGTCCGCAATCCGATCTATGTCGCGCTGTTCGTCTGGATCCTCGTGATGGCGCTCGCGCTCGGCCATTGGCGCGGGCTGATCCTGGGGATCCCGCTCTACTGGCTCGGCACCTGGATGCGCGTCCGCCGCGAGGAGAAGCTCCTCCGCGCGCAATTCGGCGCCGCCTATGACGCCTATGCCGCGCGCGTGAAGCGCTTCGTGCCCGGGCTGATCTAGGGGCGAGCCCCTGTCAGCTAACCCCGTCATTCCAGCTTTCGCGGGGATGACGGGGTTTGCTGATCGAGTCGTGACCCTGGAGCAGGTGCCGGGGATAGCCCCCGGCACGCAACCCTATTCCTCGATCACCGCGCCATCCGGCCGCAGCACCTTGGCGAGGACGAAGGCGAACCCGATCTGCCAGGGCGTGTAGATCTTGAGCAGCTGGATCCAGTTGCTCGGGAAGGCTTCGTTCGTCGAGCCGGTGGTCATGTAGAGATAGACGACCAGCGCGCCGAGGCCCGCCAGCATCGCCGTGCCGAACACGGCGAAGATCATCGGCGCGACGCCGCGCCGGCCGAGGCCGCTGCCCAGCACGAACAGCAGGGCAAGGCCCGCCCCCACGCCACCGCCGATCAGGCCGAACCGCATCGGATCGGTGGACGCGTTGACCTGGTTCGCCAGCTGGGCGCCCGCCCAGTGCGCGAAGGTGAGGCCGACGATCAGCACGATGACCTTCATCGCCAGCTTGTGGCCCCGCCCGGCCCAGACCAGGGGCAAGGTGAGCAGGGGTGTGAGCCACACGGCCGCGTTGGCGACATTCGCCAGGGTGAGCACGCACAACCCGGCGATGAAGAACAGGTGGCCGAGGATCAGCCACTTGAATGCCGTGCCCGCGGCGGAATCGAGGGCAAGATTGAACGACGAATGATACTCGCGGGGATCTTCATCCGCGAGGATTGCAGCATCAGACATAGGAACACTCCTCTATCCGGCCAATACACCTAGGGTGCGCCTCATCTTGAGTCGCGTCAACCGTCAACAAAGGCCGATCTTGCAGTGCAGCGAGCTTCGCGCGACATTCCGATCCGTTGAGCCGACATACCGGGGGGAAGCATGGCGGACGAAGCGCTCTGGAACACCGACCTCGCGCCGACCGGGCCCGGGCAACGCAGCTGGGCATGGTATCATTATGCCGCGCTGTGGATCGGCATGATCGTCGCCGTGCCCGCCTGGATGCTCGCCGCCGGGCTGGTCGAGCAGGGCATGTCCGCCGGCCAGGCCGCCTTCACCGTGCTGCTGGGCAACGTCATCGTGCTCGTGCCGATGCTGCTGATCGGCCATGCCGGCGCCCGGCACGGCATCCCCTATGCGGTGCTCGTCCGCGCCGCGTTCGGCACGGCCGGGGCCCGGCTGCCCGCCCTGGCCCGCGCGCTGGTCGCCTGTGGCTGGTACGGCATCCAGACCTGGATCGGCGGCGAGGCGCTGCTCACTCTGCTCGGCGTGCTGGTCGGCGCCGATCTGCGCGGCGCCCCGCTTCCCTTGCTCGGCATCGGGATCGGGCAGCTGATCGCCTTCCTCCTCTTCTGGTCGCTCCAGCTCTTCTTCGTGCGCAAGGGGCTGCTCACCATCCGCCGGCTGGAAACCTGGACCGCGCCCGCCAAGATCCTGGTCTGCATCGCCCTGGTCTGGTGGGCGGTGCAGGCGGCGGGCGGGCTCGGCCCCATCTTCCACGCCCCTTCCGCCTTCGTGCAGGGCGGGGCGAAGGCGGGGCAGTTCTGGGCGGTGTTCTGGCCCGCGCTCACCGCGATGATCGGCTATTGGGCAACGCTCGCGCTCAACATCCCCGACTTCACGCGCTTCGCCCGCTCGCAGCGCGACCAGCTGATCGGCCAGTCGCTCGGCCTGCCGCCGATGATGGGGTTGATCGCGCTCGCCAGCGTGATCACCACCAGCGCCACCGTGGTGATCTATGGCGAGGCGATCTGGGACCCGGTCGCGCTCTCCGGCCGGTTCGAGGGGCCGCTGGTGCTGCTCGGGCTGATCGTGATCAGCATCGACACCATCTCGTGCAACATCGCCGCCAACCTCGTTTCCGCTTCCTATGACTTCTCCTCGCTCTGGCCGGCCCGGATCAGCTACCGCACCGGCGGCATGATCACCGCGGCGATCGCGATCCTGATGATGCCGTGGAAGCTGCTCGCGTCCACGGGCGGCTATATCTTCGTCTGGCTCGCCGGCTATTCGGCGCTGCTGGGGCCGATCGCCGGCATCCTGATCGCCGATTACTGGCTGATCCGCCGGACCGAGCTGCGAGTGGACGATCTCTATCGCACGGACGGCGCCTATGCCTATCGCCGCGGCTGGAACCCCGCGGCGCTGATCGCCTTCGCGGCCGGGGTGCTGCCCAACCTGCCCGGCTTCCTCGCCACCGCCGCGCCCGGGGCCTTCGCCGTCGGGCCGGTATGGATGGCGATCTACACCTGGGCCTGGTTCGTCGGGCTGGCCATCGCGCTGCTCGTCTATCTCGCGCTGATGCGGCTCAGCCCGCGGGTCGCCGCCCCAGCCGCATGAGCCAGGCCAGGAAGAACGCCAGACATGCCTGCCAGGGCAGATGCACGCACTCCAGCCAGAAGACGAAGCCCGCCGATTTGAGCTGATAGCCATGGGCACCGGTGAGCAGCAGCCCCTGTGCCATGCCGAACGCGCCGAGCAGGGTGAGCGCGACGATGCCGAGCAGGATGATCGCGCGGCTGCCGGCATGGAAGGGCGCCAGGCGCAGCGGCAGGAGCAGCATCAGCGCCAGCGTGCCGCCGGCGAACCCGCCCACCGCCCCGGTGCCGAGATCCTCGACATAGGCCCGGGGATCGGGCTCGAGCGCGAAGCTGATCGAGGCATGCCGCCAGGCGAGATAATTGGCCGCGACATGCGCGAAGGTGAGCGCCGCGGTGAAATAGAGCAGCCGGCGCGCCCAGCCGCGCTGCCGCGCGCTCGCGAAGAGATAGGGCATGCCGAACAGCGGCGTGAGATACAGGCTGGGACCGATCACCGGCGCCAGCACCACCTTCGGATCGGGATAGAGCAGGATCGCAAGCGCCAGCGCCACCGCATAGACCACCGCGCCGACCAGCAGCCAGGTGAAGGCGTGCCGGAAACGGACATTGCGGCGCCGCGCCTGCGCGGCGGCAAGTCTGGCCGCTTTGCTCAACGCCGCCCCCCGATCCCCATCCGCAGCATGATGCCAGAGGCTGGTCGCAGAGCAAGCCCGCCGAGTTGACGACGGGGCCAGGGTGAGAACCCAAACAAGCCGTTGAAACTCCACCCGTCATCCCCGCGCAGGCGGGGATCCAGGGTAGTTCGGGATGATCGAAGCAATCACGCGCATGCTTGCCGGAAACGGCAAAGCGAACCTCGCGCCCCTTGCCCTTGGCCCTGCATCCCCGCCTGCGCGGGGATGACGAGGAAGGGATAGCGGGGGTGACGGTAGAAAATCAGATACTTGCTTGAGTTCTCAACCTAGCGCCTTTCATCCGGCACGCGCCTCACAAATCTTCGTAATGCGCGCGGACCCGGGTGAAATGCTCGAGCGTCTTCGGATTTCGCTGCTGCAGCTCGCCGATCCATCCCGCGCATTTGTCATAGACATATCGGATATTACCGCGGAGCGTCTTGGCGATAATCCGCTCGTCGAACTCACCATAGATGATACCGACGGAGATGAACTCGAAGAAATTCACCAGATATCGCATGCCGCGGACGGCATTGATCTTGACCGGATCGTGCGAGGTAGCGAATTCGGCGACCAGTGCCTCGGTAATCTTGAGCCCGACAAAGCCCGCGTTGAAATCCGCCAGCGCCTGGCTGAATGCCGGCTGCGAAAAACGCGCCGCGACGATGTCGAGCGTATGCTTCGATCGCGTATTGCGATGTGCGACCCAGCTCGAAACGCCCCAGCCGGCAGCGGCAGCGGTGATCGCAAACAGGCCGATGACGCCGTTCAGCGCGGACGAGGCGACAAGCGCCTTCCACTCGATCGTTTGCAGAAGCGCTATCGCCGCCATGCCCGCCGTCGTCGCAAGCGCCCCTGCGAGCCAGAGGCTGGCGCCAAGCGGGTTCTTTATCGAAACACGATAATATTCGGAGAAGGACGAATGCCGCGCGATGACCCGCTGCACCATTTCATCGGCCATGCGCTGATACAGCGCACGATCCATAGTGGAGACACGGTGGAGATCGAACGCCGCCTCGCCTTCTCCGCGCAGGATTGCGAGGCAGATCTGCTTTTGGATGGCGTGACGATGCACCGGCACCGGAGCTCCATACGAAAACAGCCCCTTGCGGGGCTGTTTGGTTAAGCATCGGCCTGTGCGTCAGCCGCCAGGCACGTCTTCCATGGCAGGCTTCGCATTCATGGTGCCAAGGGCCATATGCGTCATCCTATCACCTTCCCGCCAAGCGCAATGCTTCAACGCCGATATAGCGCAGAGTTTCCTAACCCGCAATTATCAGCCCGCCTTTTCCTTCTTGGCATAGACGCGCACCGGCTCCTTGGTGCCGCCGACCACGTCCTTGTCGACCACGACCTCGTCCACCCCGTCCATCGACGGCAGGTCGAACATCGTGTCGAGCAGGATGCCCTCCAGGATCGAGCGGAGGCCACGCGCGCCGGTCTTGCGCTCGATCGCCTTCTTCGAGACCGCGGTGAGCGCATCGTCGTTGAAGCCGAGCTTCACGCCCTCCATGTCGAACAGCTTCTGATACTGCTTGACCAGCGCGTTCTTCGGCTCGGTGAGGATCTTGATCAGCGCCTCGACGTCGAGATCCTCGAGCGTCGCGATCACCGGCAGGCGGCCGACAAATTCGGGGATCAGGCCGAACTTGAGCAGATCCTCCGGCTCGACCTGCTTCAGCATCTCGCCGGTGCGGCGCTCGTCCGGTGCCGCGACATGCGCGCCGAAGCCGATCGACTTGCCCTGCAGGCGATCGCCGATGATCTTCTCGAGGCCCGAGAAAGCACCGCCGCAGATGAACAGGATGTTCGTCGTGTCCACCTGCAGGAATTCCTGCTGCGGATGCTTGCGGCCGCCCTGCGGCGGAACCGAAGCCGTGGTGCCTTCCATCAGCTTGAGCAGCGCCTGCTGCACGCCCTCGCCCGAGACGTCGCGGGTGATCGACGGGTTCTCGGCCTTGCGGCTGATCTTGTCGATCTCGTCGATATAGACGATGCCGCGCTGCGCCCGCTCGACATTATAGTCCGAGGCCTGGAGCAGCTTGAGGATGATGTTCTCCACGTCCTCGCCGACATAGCCGGCTTCGGTGAGCGTGGTGGCGTCCGCCATGGTGAACGGCACGTCGAGGATGCGCGCCAGCGTCTGCGCGAGCAGCGTCTTGCCGCAGCCGGTGGGGCCGACGAGCAGGATGTTCGACTTGGAGAGCTCGACGTCCGCGCCCTTGGCGCCGTGGTTCAGCCGCTTGTAATGGTTGTGCACCGCCACCGAGAGCACGCGCTTGGCGCGCTTCTGGCCGATCACATAATCGTCGAGGACGTCGCAGATCTCCTGCGGCGTCGGAACCCCGCCGTCCTTCTTGCTGACGAGCGCGGACTTGGTCTCTTCGCGAATGATGTCGTTGCAGAGCTCCACGCACTCGTCGCAGATGAACACGGTCGGGCCCGCGATGAGCTTGCGCACCTCGTGCTGCGACTTGCCGCAGAACGAGCAGTAGAGCGTGCTCTTCGAGTCACCGCCGCTGAGCTTGGTCATTCAATCCATCCTTGGTGCGCCGCGCGCACGTTACGCCACCCGCCATCCTACACGCGGGAGATTATCCGGCAAACCCGGAATCTGGCTATTACACCAGACTCCTTAAACAGCTCCTGACGATCAGGCCGCCGCGGCTTCGCCGTCGGTGGGGACCGGCCGCTTCTCGTACACTTCGTCGACCAGGCCGAATTCCTTGGCCTCATTCGCCTCCAGGAAAGTGTCGCGGTCCATCGCGCGCTCGATCCTGTCGAGCGGCTGGCCGGTATACTTCACATAGAGATCGTTCATCCGCGCGCGGATCCGCAGGATCTCCTTGGCCTGGATCTCGATGTCCGAAGCCATGCCCTGGGCGCCGCCCGAGGGCTGGTGGATCATGATCCGGGCATTGGTGAGCGCCACGCGCAGGCCCGGCTCGCCCGAGGCGAGCAGGAAGCTGCCCATCGAGGCCGCCTGGCCGATGCAGACCGTGCCGACGCGCGGACGGATATACTGCATGGTGTCGTGGATCGCCATGCCGGCGGTCACCACGCCGCCCGGCGAGTTGATGTACATCCAGATGTCCTTCTTCGGGTTCTCGGACTCGAGGAAGAGCAGCTGGGCGGTGATCAGCGAGGCCATATGGTCCTCGACAGGGCCGGTCACGAAGACGATTCGCTCGCGCAGCAGGCGCGAATAGATGTCGAAGCTGCGCTCGCCGCGGCTCGACTGCTCGATGACGATGGGAACGAGACCGCCGGTGACGGGGTCGATGGTCATCTGACCGGAAAGCGGATGCATGGGTGAAAATCTCGTTATATCTGTTTGCCCGGCCCAACATCGGCGCTTGGCGAGCGGAGTTCAAGCCTTGGTTATGGTTAGTCGCGACAAGGGCTTTCGCGGAGGGGCCGTCACGGGCGAACGGGCGGATGCCCTGCCAGGGGCACGCCCCCGCGCCCGCACTGCCTTGAAGGCGCAACGCTGCCGTCCCATGATGGCATCATGACGACGCACAAGGTCCTGGTCACCGGCGGCTCCGGCTTCGTGGGCAGCCATGTCATCCTCCAGCTGCTGGCGGCGGGACACGATGTCCGCACCACCGTCCGCAGCCTCGCCCGCGAGCCGCAGGTCCGCGCGACGCTCGAGCGGGCCGGCGCCGATACGCGCCGCCTGAGCTTCGTCGCCGCCGATCTGGAGCAGGACGAAGGCTGGGCGGAGGCCGCGGCCGGCCGCGACTATGTGCAGCACGTCGCCTCCCCCTTCCCGCAGAGCCAGCCCGCGGACGAGCAGGAGCTGATCCGACCGGCGGTGGACGGCACGCTCCGGGTGCTGCGGGCGGCGCGCGACGCCGGCGTGAAGCGCGTCGTGCTCACCTCCAGCTTCGCCGCGATCGGCTATGGCCATGGCCAGCGCCAAAGCGACTATACCGAAGCGGACTGGACCGATGTGAACGGCCCGGCCGTCCAGCCCTATATGAAGTCCAAGACGCTCGCCGAGCGCGCGGCGTGGGACTTCGTCGCGGCAGAGGGCAACGGGCTCGAGCTGGCGGTGGTCAATCCCGTCGGCATCTTCGGCCCCGCGCTCAACGACGATCTCTCCACTTCGATCTGGCTGGTGAAGTCGATGCTCGAGGGCAAGATGCCCGGCCTGCCCGATTTGTGGTTCGGCGTCGTCGACGTGCGCGACGTGGCCGGCCTGCAGATCGAGGCGATGACGCATGCCGGCGCAGCGGGCGAGCGCTTCCTCGCCGTGGCGGGCAAGGCCGTCTCGATTCCCGAGATGGCGGATATCCTGCGCACCGATCTGGGCGATGCGGCCCGCAACATCACGCGCCGCCGCATCCCGAGCTGGCTGGTGCGCGTCCTCGCCCTGTTCAATCCGATGGCGCGCGAGGCGGCGCCGCGGCTCGGCATCCGGGCCAATGCCAGCAACGTCAAGGCGCGCAAGCTGCTCGACTGGCAGCCGCGCGGCAATGCGGAGGCGATCCTCGCCTCCGCGCACAGCCTGATCGCGCTGGGACTGGTGGAAACCCGCCGCTGATCGCTTTGGGCCGGAGCACTTTCGGTAATTGTCCCCTTGGAACGAGTGGCGCCATGCATCCTCCCGGCTTGGCCAGGATGGTTGGAGGAATAGGGGGAGGGCCTGACATCCTGTCCGTTCCCCGGCGAAGGCCGGGGAACTGCCTTTGGAGGGAATTCGCTGAGCCTCGACCCATCTCGATAACGGGATCCTTGTCCAAAGGGGGATAAGCGCCAACGCTTCCGGCCCCATTGTTTCGGATCGACCTTTGCCCGCCTTCCCCTTACACGGGCACGAACCTTGCCTGGATGCGCGCCTTGGTCAGCCAATCGATGCCCGACGATCCCATACGCCTCCTCCTCGTCGAAGATGACGAACCGCTGCGCCGGCTGCTGACGGACCAGCTGCGGGAGCGCGGCTATGCGGTCCAATCGGTTGCCGATGGGCGCGCGGCGATCACCGCGATCGGCGACGATCCGTTCGACATCGTGATCCTCGACCGGATGCTCCCGTTCGTCGACGGAGTCGACGTGCTGCGCTGGCTGCGCGAGCAGGAAGTCATGACGCCGGTGATCCTGCTGACGGCGCTCGGCCGGCTTCCCGAGCGGGTGGAAGGGCTGGAGGCGGGTGCCGACGACTATGTCGTGAAGCCGTTCGAGACCGACGAGCTCCATGCACGCATCCGCGCCCTGCTCCGCCGCCGCCAGGCCAATGGCACCGACAGCGCGACGGTGACCGCGGGCGACGTCACGGTGAGCGTCGCCCGGCACCGGGTCACGCGCGCCGGCCGGCCGATCGAGCTGCACAAGACCGAGATCAAGCTGCTCGCCGAGCTCGTCCGCGAGGCGGGCACGGTGCTCACCCGGCCGCTGCTGCTCGAGCGCGTCTGGGGCTATGATTTCGTCCCCACCACCAACATCGTCGACGCCTATATCCGGCGCCTGCGCCAGCGGCTCGAGCTGCCCGGCCTGCCCGATCCGATCGTGACCGTGCGCGGAGTCGGCTATATGTTCCGCGCCTGAGCCATGGCGCCGCCTCGCTCGCTCCGGGCGATCGCGCTCGCCTTCCTCACCGCCATAGCGCTCGCGACGGTGCTGACCTGCGCCGGAGTCTATCTGGCCCTTGTCGGCGCGATCGATCGACAGGTGGACAAGCGGCTGCAGGGACAAGCCGCGGAGCTGCTCGCCGACGATCCCGATCAGACGCTGCTCATGCACCGGATCGCGCAGGAGACCCGGCGGCGCGACAGCGGTGACATCGGCTTCCTGCTGACCGACGCGAGCGGCAGGCACCTGGCCGGCAACATGACGCCCGCGCACGGCTTCCCCCAGGGCCTCTCGACGATCGACCGGAGCGCCGGCATCCATGGCCTCACCCGCGGACGGGCACTGGTGCACGCGCTGCCGAATGGCCTGACCCTGGCATTGGCGGCGGAGAGCGAGCCGATCGATCATCACGATTCGCACCGCATGCTGATCCTCTCGTCGGGCTTCGGCACGATCCTGCTGCTCGTGGCGCTGGGCACGCTCGCGCTCGGCCTCGCGATCCGGCGCAATATCGAAGCGGTGCGCAAGGCAGCGGAAGCGATCGTCGACGGCGACCTGCGCGCGCGCGTGCCGGTCGAGCGGGCGGGCTCGGCATTCGGCCGCCAGGCCGAGGCGTTCAATCACATGCTCGATCGGATCGAGGCGCTGATGACAAGCCTCTCCCAGATCTCCAACGACGTCGCGCACGATCTGCGCACGCCGCTGGCCCGGCTCCACGGCCAGCTTGCCGGGCTCGGCGCCCAGCCCGGCGCCGATGCGCTCCGCCCCCAAATCGAGGAAGCGATGGCGCAGAGCGAGGAGATACTGGCGATGTTCGCCGCGATCCTGCGCATCACCGAAGTCGAGGGCGGCGACCGCCGGTCGATGTTCCGCCGGCTCGACCTGGCGGAGATCGCCGCGGGGGCAGCCGAGGCACTCGAGGTCCTGGCGGACGAGAGGGGCCAGACGCTTCGCCTCGGCCCCTGGGACAGCGCGCCGGTCGAGGGGGACGCGCGGCTGCTCACCCAGCTCGTCGTCAACCTGATCGAGAACGCAGTCAATCACACGCCGCCGGGCGCCATGCTCGCAGTGTCGGTGGCGCGGGAAGCCGATGCCGCCGTCCTCACCATCGCCGACAACGGCCCCGGCATCGCTCCGGACGAGCATGCGCGCGCGCTGCGCCGCTTCGGCCGGCTTGAGCATAGCCGCAACCGCCCCGGGCACGGGCTCGGCCTGCCGCTGGTGCAGGCGATCGCCGTGCTCCATCGCGGCGCGCTCGAGCTGACGGACAACCGGCCCGGCCTGCGCGTCCGCGTCTGCCTGCCGCTCGCCCAATGAGAAACGGCCCGGACGGATAACCGCCCGGGCCGCCTTTCGCGCAATCCGCTCCCCGGCTCGTCGCCGGGGACCGGGGATCAGAACTTGACGCTCGCCTCCGCGCCGAAGGTGCGCGGCGGGTTGAAATTGGCATAGTCGCCCAGAATGCCGCCATAGTTGGTCGAGACCAGGGTGGTGCCATTATAGTTGTACACCGGCGACGAGTTCGCGTTCGACCGGCGATAGATATAGGTTTTGTCGAGCAGGTTGCGGGCCCACAGCGACAGAGTCACCTGCGCGCTGTCGTTCATCTTGATGTCCGCCAGCGCGATACGGCCGTTCACGACGAAGCTCGGATCGGTCTTGGTCGGCTCGAGCTGGAAGCTGTACTGGCTGCTGGCATAGTTGGCATCGAGGTGCAGGCGCAGATTGGCACCGCCCGCGATGGCGAGCGGCATCACATAGTCGATCGCGCCCGACGCCGCGTTCTTCGGCGTATAGACGATGTAGAGCTGCTGCGGCAGGCCGCCGGTGAACGGGTTCACCGCCGAAGGCGCCTTCCAATAGGTATAGGCATAGGAAGCCGACAGCGTCAGCCCGGCGGTCGGCTTCACCGTCAGATCGGCTTCGATGCCGCGGATCTTGGTGTTGCCGGCATTCTGGGTCTGCTCGATGTGCGCGCCGTTGGTCGGGTTGGGGACCGCGGTGCCGTTGGGCAGCGTGATCGTCGCCGCCGTATCGAACAGGTCGAAGTCGAACTGCGTGTTGCTGCGGTCCATGATGTAGCCGGCGATGTTCAGGCGGGCATGATGGTCGAAGAAGTCCATCTTCGCCCCGACCTCGTACGACTTCACCGATTCCGGACCGAAGGCGTTGAAGCTCTGCGACCGGTCGTTGGCGCCGCCGGCACGGAAGCCGGTCGAATATTTGGCGTAGAGGTGGACGTCCCGAGTCGCATCGTACGAGATGTTGAACATCGGATCGAAGCGGCTGATGCTGTTCTCGAAGGTGAAGCCCTGCACCGCGTTGTTCACCACATAGAGCGCACCACGGCGCTTGTCCTTGGTGAAGCGGCCGCCGGCGGTGAAGTGCAGCCCGGTGCCTTCCGGCGAGAAGGTCAGGTTGCCGAACGCCGAATAGTTATGATCCCAGGCCTTGCTGGCGCGGGTGATGAACTGGCAGCTGTTCGTGAACTGCGGGACGGTCGCGGCCAGGGTGTTGTTGCACGACGGCGCATAGGGCTGATAGCCCGAATTGGCCGAGCTGATGTTCCCGGTCACCGAGCTGTCGATGATCGGGCTGCGGATGGTGTAGGCCGTGCCGGCCGCGTTCCACTGGTTGCTGAGCGGCGTCGCGGCATATTCGGTTGCGTGCTCGGTGAAATAATAGGCGCCGAGGACGAAATCGAACTGGTCGAAGGTACCGACCGCCTGGAATTCCTGGCTGAACTGGTGCTGCTTCAGGAACGACAGGCTGTAGCGGCTGAAGTTCGCGTTCGGCGCATAGGTGCTGCGCTCCGGACCGCCCGAATTGTCCCACTGGTCGGTGCTGACGCCGCGCCACGCGGTGATCGAGCGCAGCTCGAGGCCCGGGGCGACCTTGTACTTCAGGTTCGAAGTGAAGCCGTGCGTGATGTCCACGCTCGGCTGCTGCGGCACGCCGACATCGGCGACCTTCTGGCGCTCCGGATGCACCCCGACCGCGGGCGCGAGCGGCGCGACGCAGGGAAGACGGCCGGCCGCGGCCTGGGCCGCGGTGATGGTGCCGCCGCAAGCGGTGGCGGTGCCCGGCAGATACAGAGTGGTGCCGAGCGTGCCGCCCGCCGGCGTATAGGTGCCGACGGTGTAGTTGTTCGGATTATAGTTGATCAGCTGGCTGAACTGCGGGGTGTTCTCGTCCTTCGCATAATCATAGGAGAAGTCCGCAGTCAGGCCATCGAACGGCGTCCAGCGCGCAGCGGCGCGGCCGCCCTTGCGATCATAATAGTTCCAGCCGACCGAGCCCGCGAGCGGGTCCTTCACCGTCGGATCCTGGTGCTGGTACACGCCGTCGAACTTCAGCGCGATGTTGAAGAACGCCGGCAGGTCGAGATGGATGTCCGCGTTGCGGCTGCCATAATTGCCGAGTCCCGCGGTCATGCGCGCGCCGAACTCGCCGGTGGGCGCCTTGGTGACCATCGAGAGCGCGCCGCCTTCGGTGTTGCGGCCGAACAGCGTGCCCTGCGGGCCCTTCAGGACTTCGATGCGCTCGATGTCGAACAGCGCGGCATTGAGGCCCTGGGTCTTACCGAGCGCGACGCCGTCGATATAGACGCTGACGCCGCCGTCGCGGGCCGTCTGGTTCTGGTCATAGGGAACGATGCCGCGGATGCCGATGGTCAGCGCCGACTGGCGCGCCTCGAACGTCGCGACACGCAGCGACGGCACCGTGCCGTCGGCCAGGTTGAACAGGCTCTGGACGTGGCGATCCTGAAGCGCCTCGGTGCTCAGCACCGAGATCGAGATCGGCGTCTGCTGGAGGTTGGTCTCGCGACGCTGCGCCGTGACGATGATCTCGCCCAGGCCGCCCTGGTCGCTGTTGTCGGCCTGAGCGGCGGCGGTCGCCGCCGCCTGGTCCTGCGCCAGCGCCGGCGTCGCGGACAGCGCGAGCAGCGTCGCGCCCGCGAGCAGCGACAGACGGAAGCGGGAAACGTTCTGCATATGGGTAACCCCCCTCAGGTTCATTCCTGATCGGGGCGCCCCTACGCATTGCAGTTGGCATTATTGTTACAATGACAGCAGCCGTAAAGTAATGACCTTTTCATTTTCGTTTCATTTAACGAAAATCAAACAATAAATTCAATAAAACCATTAACAGATTAAATAATCACCTCAGGTCAATTGACTGCCGCTATCGAAGTTTCTTTTCCAAAACAGGCCAACCCCAGGAGACACGCGCCCATGGAAAAGCAATCCGGCGAGGCATGACCTCATCAGATCGGATACGCCCAGAATGTGGATCTCGATTCGCGCGGAGCGCCTATTTGAGCGGCCCCGGTTGCGCCAGATAGGCGAGCCGCCGCACCTCGCGCCGCCCGCGCACCACCGTGTCCAGGATCAGTCCGGTGAACAGGTTGAGGAAGGAAAGGATCATCAATCCCGTCGCCAGGATCGCCGTGGGGAAGCGCGGCACCAGTCCGGTCTCGAACCAGGTGACGGCCAGCGGAATGCTGAGCCCCACCGCCAGCGCGGCGAACACCGTGGCGATCCAGCCGAAGAACAGCATCGGCCGCTCGATCCGGTAGAGCACCGCAATCGTCTTCAGGATCCGCCAACCGTCGCGATAGGTGCTGAGCTTGGACTCCGATCCCTCGGGCCGGGCGAAGTAGCGCGTCTCCACCTCGCCCACCGGCATCTTCAGCTCCAGGGCATGGACGCTGATCTCGGTCTCGATCTCGAAGCCGGCGGACAGCACCGGGAAGCTCTTCACGAAACGGCGGGAGAAGACGCGATAGCCCGAGAAGATATCGGTGAAGCTGCGGCCGAACAGCCTGGCGAGGATGCCGGTCATCATCCGGTTGCCGAGCACGTGCCCGCGACGATAGGCCTCGGCCGCCTCGTGCACGCGCGTGCCGACGATCATGTCGAGCCCCTCCTCCGCCACCCGCGCCACCATGGCGGGCGCCGCGGCCGGATCATAGGTCGCATCGCCGTCCGCCATCACATAGATATCGGCCTCGACATCGGCGAACATCCGGCGGACGACATTGCCCTTGCCCTGCATCCGCTCGCTGCGGACCACCGCGCCGGCCGCCCGCGCGACTTCGATCGTGCGGTCGCGGCTGTTGTTGTCATAGACGTAGATGGCCGCATCCGGCAGCGCCTTGCGGAACCCCTCGATCGTCTGCGCGATCGCGGCTTCTTCATTGTAGCAGGGCAGGATAACGGCGACGGTCGGCTTGCTCATGCGCCAGCCATAGGGCGGAAATGGTTACCGTTCGACACCAATTTCATCTTGGCAAGCCGCAAGGCCCCGCGCATCCTTTCGCGAAAGGGGGAACGCGCATGGAAACACGAAGCCTGCGGCTGTTGACGGCGGCCGTCATCGCGATGGTGGTTATCGATGCGTTCTACAAGCCGCTGATGTTCGGCGGCGCACGGCTGTTCCCCGTCTTCTATTCCGCCGTGATCGCGCCGAACGCCGACGGCCTCAACGGGATCGCCGCGCTGATCAAGCTCGCGACGATCGTGCTGTTCTGCATGTGGATCCATCGCGCCGGCCGCAACCTGATCGCTTTCGGCTTCGACGCGCTCGAGTTCACCCCGGGCGCACGCATCTGGTGGTTCGCGGTGCCGATCGCGAATCTCTTCGTGCCCTATCAGGGCATGCGCGAGTTGTGGAATGCCAGCCATGGCCGCCAGGACCTTGGCCATAACGAGCCGATCGTCGCCATCTGGTGGGGTCTGTGGCTCCTCCACGGCTTTGCGGCCGCGATCGCCATGATCTTCACGCGCGGCGACGATCAGGCCGGGTTCTGGGCGCAGGGCGTTGCCGACGTCGCGCTCGCGCTGGTCGCCATCCAGATGCTGCGCGAGATCGTGGCCGCGCAAGCCCGCCTGCGTGGGCCGGAACTCGCCCGGGTCTTCGCCTGAAGATCGGTGCGATCGGCGTGCACATCCGGCCAGTCTGGTCACCGCTGTAGTGACGATCCCGCGGATCGCCCGCCCCCATACGGGCAGCCGCCCTCCGACCTCGGGCAGGCCTTCTGATCCGAAAAGCAAAGGGCGATTATCCCCTTGAGACAAGGAGTGCCCCAATAGCCGTCATCCCCGCGCAGGCGGCGACCCATTCCGGCTGTCGGAGGCGATGGAGCCGGAACCGCAGCGCCAATGGATCCCGCCTTCGCGGAGATGGCAGAGAGGTATTTGTCCCAGCGGGATAAGCGCCAAAGCAAAGGCCCCCGCTCCACCAGGGAGCGAGGGCCTTGCATTTCCCTAGAAGGAGAAGGGCCTCAGTCGGCCTTCTTCTTCGCCGGCGCCTTCTTGGCGGGCTTGGCCTCGTCCTCGCCCTCGGCCTCATCCGCCTTCTTGGCCGGAGCCTTTTTGGCGGCCGGCTTCTTGGCCGCCTCGGCTTCGGCCGGCTCGGCGTCGGCCTTCTTCGCCTTGGCGGCGGGCTTCTTCTCGGCCTTGGCCTCGCCCTCGCCGGCTTCCGCCTTCTTCGACTTGCGCGGCTTGTGGTTGTCGTGGTCGTGCGTGTGGGTGCCGGTGTCGAAACCCTCATCGCTCTCGATCGCGGCTTCCAGCTCCTCGCGAGTCACTTCGCGGTCGCTGATCTCGGCCTTGTCGAACAGGAAGTCGACCACCTTGTCCTCGAACAGCGGCGCGCGCAGCTGGGCGGCGGCCATCGGCTCGTTGCGGACATATTGGTAGAAGCGCTCGCGATCGTTCGGGCTGTACTGGGCAGCGGCCTGCGCGATCAGCTGGTTCATCTCGTTCGGCGTGACCTCGACACCGTTGGCGGTCCCGATCTCCGAGAGGAGCAGGCCCAGGCGCACGCGGCGCTCGGCGATCTTCACGTAATCGGCGCGCTCGGCTTCCAGCTCCTCCTTCGCCGCGGCCGGATCGGCCTCATGCTCGGCCTCGTGCTGGAGCTGGTGCCAGATCTGGTCGAACTCGGCATCGACCATCGAGGGCGGAACCTCGAAGTCATGGCCGGCCGCCAGCTGATCGAGCAGCTTGCGCTTCATATAGGTGCGGGTCAGGCCGTTCAGCTGCTGCTCGAGCTGGCCCTTGAGCAGGCCGGTGAGCTGCTCCAGGCTCTGCAGGCCCAGCGTCTTGGCGAAATCATCGTTGATCTCGGTCTCGCCGGCGGTCTTCACCGCGGTGATCTTGAGCGCGAACTGCGCCGGCTTGCCGGCCAGGTCAGGCACGCCGTAATCGGCCGGGAAGGCGACGTCGATCGTCTTCTCGTCGCCGGTCTTCACGCCGACGAGCTGGTCCTCGAAGCCCGGGATCAGGCGGCCGGTGCCGATCTCGACCGACATGTCGGTGCCGGTACCGCCGTCAAAGGCGATTCCGTCGACGGTGCCGGCGAAGTCCATGGTCACCTGGTCGCCCTCGGCGGCCTTGTGCTTGGCCGGGGCGTCGACCCAGGCCTTTTGCTGGCCGGCCAGCTGCTTGAGCTGGGTGTTGACCTCTTCCTCGCTGACCGGAACGGTCAGGCGCTCGAGCTTCAGGCCGTCGATCGCGGGAGTCGGGACGTCCGGCAGGACCTCCAGCTCGACCTTGATCTCGGCATCGCCGCCGGGCGCATATTCGCCTTCCAGGCTCACCGACGGCGACACGGCCGGGCGCAGCTTGTGGTCGGCGATCAGCTTCTGCACGCCTTCCTGGATCGAGCTGTTGAGCGCGTCCTGCGCGATCGCCTCGCCATGCATCTTGCGGATCAGGTTGGTCGGCACCTTGCCCGGGCGGAAGCCCGGCATGCGGACCTGCGGGGCAACCCGCTTGACCTCGGCATCGACCTTCGAATCGATGTCCTTGGCAGTGATCTTGAGCGTGTAGGCGCGCTTCAGGCCCTCGTTCAACGTCTCGACAGTCTGCATTTTTCTCAGGCTTCCAAACTTCAGAAAAGGTCTCGCGGCGTCCGGTGACGCGGGAAACGAGCGGCGATGCTGGTGCGGGCGAAGGGACTCGAACCCCCACACCTTTCGATACCAGAACCTAAATCTGGCGCGTCTACCAGTTCCGCCACGCCCGCATAGGGCACCGCCGGTCGGCGGGCTCTATAGCAGTCGGGGCCTTCATCGCAAGGGCGCAGGCAACTTCATCGCGACGCGAAGCGTTGGTCTACCGAAACAAGGAGACTGATCGTGCCTGTTGAGCCGCCCGTCCAGCCCACCGTGCCGCCCGCCGAGCAACCCCCGGCGCCGCATCCGGGCCAGCCGACGAGCCCGCCTCCCGAACTCGATCCGCCGGCGCCGGACATCGACGTGCCCGCACCACAGCCGGCCACGCCCGCGGTGCCCGCGCCCGGCCAGCCGATTGCCCGACAGGAAGAGAGAGGATGAACGACAATGATCGTGAAGACCCGCCCTTCGATCTCGCGCAGATCACCGAAACCCGAGGCGGCGGCGCCATGGGGAGCCCAGCCGGTCGCCGTTCACCGATGGAGTCCATAGCGGCAGCGGGCGGCGCCCGCGGCATAGGACACCAGGATTCGGACCAGCAATAACTCCCGGCCATCCATGATCGACAAGCATCTGAAGAAGCTCCGGCTGCGCTGCGAAATCGGCGCTCCGGAGGAGGAAGCGCTTCGTGCCGCGCTGCAGGGGCCGTTCGTCCATGCGGCCGAGCAGGTGATCGTGCGCCGCGGAGAGCGGCTGAACAGCTCGATCCTGCTGCTCGACGGGCTGCTGGCGCGCTACAAGGACCTCAGCAACGGCCAGCGCCAGATCACCCATCTGCACGTGCCGGGCGATTTCGCCGATCTGCACGGCTATACGCTCGGCTATCTCGATCACAATGTGATCACCCTCACGCCCTGCCGCATCGCCCGCGCGCCGCACGCCAAGGTGACGGAGATCACCAGCCGCTTCCCGGCCCTCACGCGTGCCTTCTGGTTCTCGACCAATCTCGACGCGAGCATCCATCGCGAATGGGAAGTCTCGCTCGGCCGGCGCAACGCGATCGAGCGCGCCGCGCACCTGCTCTGCGAGTTGCAGTCGCGGCTGCTCGCCGTCGGCGCGGCGGAAGGCAGCAGTTTCGGCCTGCCGATCACCCAGAACCAGTTCGCCGAATGCCTGGGCCTTACCGGGGTCCATGTGAACCGCGTGCTGCGCGAGTTGCGCGAGGCGGGCCTGGCCGATTTTCGCGGCGGCCGGGTGACCATCCACAACCGGCCGGGACTGGAAGCGGTTGCCGAGTTCGACCCGCTCTATTTGTATCTCGATCGGCCGGCGAACTAAGGTTCGCCGGCATCCTCGCCCTTCAAGGGCTTCGAGACCGGGCAGACTTCCTTCGTCTTCCCGTTCGCCTATTTGCCGACCGTCATGGTCGGCGGGCTGGTGGCATTGCCGCTCTACTGGCTACTCCACTGCCCCGGCATCGCGCGCGGCTGGGTGGCGCCGCTCGCGGGCCTTGTCGCCGGGATTGCCGGCATGTCGTGGCTCGACGAACCAGCCGGCGGCCACCCGCTTGCTATGCGGCGGCGGGGATTGCAGGTGGATTCGCCTTCTGGCGGCACCTGCGCGCTAGTTCGCCACCCGCCGGGCCGTCAGGATTTTCACCTGCGTCGCCGGAACCTCGCCCTTGAAATAGCCTCCCAGCGTGGCCGTGGCCGAATTGGGGGCGTCGAAGATCTTGAGCACCACATCCTTGCCGTCGACGACATGGGCGAAGGCCGCATAGCCGAGATTGTCGCCCGGCTTGCTCGGATCGGCATCGAACGAAGGCTGGTCGCCCAGCAGGATGGTGAAGTCACCCGCGGCGGTGCCGGGCGCGCGGCGCGGAGTCGAAAGCGTGAAGTCGGTATGCTTGATGCCGGTAAGCGTGGTCGGCTCATGCTTGATCGGCGGCAGCACCTTGCCCCGCGCATTGTTCACGCCGAACTGCACGAAGCCGAAATGGTCCTGCACCTTCACGACCCGGTAGAAGGGTGCGCCGTCGAGCCGCTTCTGGTCGACATAGCGCAGGAAGTTGTTCCCGCTGATCGGCGCATGGACATTGTCCACCTCCACCGTGATCGTTCCGGCACTGGTGACCAGCGCGACGCGGGGCAATGTGGGGGCCGGCGCGGACGAAGGCGCCGGCGTCTGGGCCAGCGCCGGGACGGCGAGCAACAGGCTCATCAAGCCACATAGCAGGCGAAGCATGACCTCTCCTCGATCAGCGGAAGGGATAGGCGCCTGATGCTTCGCGCCCGGTCTTCACGTCAATCACCTTCCCGCCCTGATAGGCGAGCACACCCGGCACGGGAACCAGCCGGTTGATCCCGCTGGCATTGGGATTGAAGAACTTGCCGACCGCCCGATACTCGACCGGCTTCACCGAGATATTGGCAGGCACGGGCGGCACCGGGCCGCCGGGCGCCACCGGCCGCACCGTGCCGGCGATCAGATAACCCGGCGTGTCGCTGCTCGGTCCGAAGCCGGTTTCGGCGGCCAGCTCCGGCACTTCGGATTTGAACTTGGCCCGGTCGGCATAGAAGGTGCCGAGGTCGAGCACCTCGCCGGGACGGGCGGTGAACCCCACCGTGCCCAGGCAGAAGCAGATGTGCAGTCCCGCCGGCCCCATCGCCCAGGACGCGCCATAGAGCACGAAGTCGCCCGGCACCGTCTCGACCAGGAACAGGCTGTCCGGATCCCCGCGGACCAGCGGGCGCTTGTTGTCGACGGCGTTGACGTTGAGGATGCCGCCATAGCTGAAGTTGAAGGCATCGAGCGAAGGAACCGGCGGAATCTGGCCGGAGAATTTCTGGCCGGCGCCTTCCGCCGCGGCCTTCTTCGCCAGGGCCTTCTCGCGATCCTTCGCCAGCCCGGGCTCGGCCTTCGCAAAGGCTTCGGCCCTGGCGGCGCGATAGCCGTCCATTTCGCGCGCCGTCGGGACACGCAGGAAGACCGGCTCGAACTTCGGCGCTCCCTTGGGCTTGTGGACGCGCAGGATCAGATAGGCGCGGTCCGGCCGGATGGTGATCGGCGCACCGGCCTCGATCTCCACCATCTCGTCGACGGGCGTCTGGGCGATGGCGGGCGTGGCGGACAGCAGCGCGATCGCGACGAACAGGCGCAGCATCAGCGATCCTCCGGAAGCGGCAGGCCATCGGGCGCCGGGCCCGACGCGGCCTTGGCCTGCATCGCGATCGATGCCGGCGAGAAATTGTCGGTGAGCTGCTCCCAGCGGCGCTCCTGCAGGGGATAGCGCTGATACCCGCGCGGCTCCATGCAGCGGCGCAGCCGCGACTGGTGGGCACGGCGGACGAGCGGACCCGCCACGATCTCGCCGATCACCGCGCCGACCAGGCCATAGGGCTGGATGCCCCGCGTCACGATCTCGGTCGCCGGCTTGTCCTCCCACGGCGCGAACATCGGCACGCCCGGGCTGGAATTCGCCACCGGCATGAAGCGGTAGCATTCGGAGAAATCCGCGAACGCCGCGGCAAAGCTGGTATCCGCCCGCCAGTAATAGAAATATTTCCAGCCATTGCTGACGACCGCCGGATCCCGCCCGCCCGACAGATCGGGAATCGGGATCGCGCCTGGATCAGGCAGGCCGCCCATGTCCTGCGCGCGGGCGGGCGCGGGCGCCTGCACCAGCAGCGCCGCGAGCGACAAAGCCAACAAGGATGTCCGCATGATCCCCTCCCCCTGGCGCAGACTATGATCCGCGCGCAGGGGGATGGCAACGGCCTCAGCCCGCCAGCGCCTTCTTCAGCAGCTCATTGACCACGGCCGGATTGGCCTTGCCGCCCATCGCCTTCATCGTCTGGCCGACGAAGAAGCCGAACAGGGCTTCCTTGCCGCCGCGATACTGCTCGAGCTGGCCGGGATTCTTGGCCAGCACCTCGGCGATCACTGCCTCGATCGCGCCGGTGTCGCTGGTCTGCTTGAGCCCGCGCTCCTCGACGATCCTGCCGGCCGGATCGCCCGTCTCGAGCATGATCTCGAACACCTGCTTGGCCAGCGGCCCGGAAAGCGTGCCGTCGGCGGCGAGCGCGAGCAGCTCGGCGCCCCGTTCGGGGCTGACCGGGCTCGCGTCCAGATCCTTGCCGAGCCGGTTGAGCGCACCGTACAGGTCAGAGAGCAGCCAGTTGGCCGCGGCGCGGGCAACTTCGTTCTCGCCCTTCTTCTGCACCCGCGCGCTCTCGGCCAGCAACGCCTCGAACCAGCGCGCGGTGTCCGCGTCGGCGGTCAGCGTCGCGGCATTATACGCGCTCAGCCCCAGCGCCTGCTCATAGCGGCGGCGCTTGGCGTCGGGCAGCTCGGGCAGGCTCGCCCGGCATTCCGCGAGAAAGGCTTCGTCCAGCTCCAGCGGCAGCAGGTCGGGATCCGGGAAATAGCGATAGTCGTGCGCATCTTCCTTCGAGCGCATCGACCGGGTCTCGCCCTTGTCCGGATCGAACAGCCGGGTCTCCTGGATGATCCGGCCGCCGCTCTCCAGCACCTCGACCTGGCGGCGCGCCTCGACTTCCACCGTCTGCATGACGAAGCGGACCGAGTTGACGTTCTTGGTCTCGGTGCGCGTGCCGAACTCGGCGCCCGGCTTGCGGACCGAGACGTTCACGTCGGCGCGCATCGAGCCCTGGTCCATGTTGCCGTCGCACGAACCCACATAGCGCAGGATCGCGCGCAGCTTGCTCAGGTACGCACCGGCTTCCTGCGGCGAGCGCATGTCGGGCTTGGACACGATCTCCATCAGCGCCACGCCGGCGCGGTTGAGATCGACATAGGAGCGCGACGGGTGCTGGTCGTGCATCAGCTTGCCGGCGTCCTGCTCGACATGGATGCGCTCGATGCCGATCGTCTTGACGTTGGCCTCGGGATCCTTGTCGTCCAGGCTGATCTCGATCTGCCCCTCGCCCACCAGCGGGTGGAAGAGCTGGCTGATCTGATAGCCCTGCGGCAGATCGGCGTAGAAATAATTCTTGCGGTCGAAGCGCGACCATTTGTTGATCACCGCGCCGATCGCCATGCCGGTGCGCACCGCCTGGCGGATGCACTCGCGGTTCGGCGTGGGCAGCATGCCCGGCATCGCCGCGTCGATCAGGCTCACCTGGCTGTTCGGCTCCGCCCCGAAACTGGTGGCCGCGCCCGAAAAGAGCTTGGCGTTCGAGGTGACCTGCGCATGGACCTCGAGGCCGATCACGACCTCCCATTCGCCGGTTTCGCCCTGGATGCGGTAGGTGGATTCAGTCATTCCGTGTCTTTCCAGACGGAGCGTTTCTCAACTGCTCCCTTTCGCGTTCCTTGCGCATGCGCCGACGCTCCAGCACAGGCGCGGCAAACTCGATCACCCTACCCATCAATTCGGCCAGGGGATCGAGCGCGCTCATTTCACCACCATTGCCCCGGCCGCGCGACGAAGCCCGCGCGCTGCTCGATCGCCAGGCCGGCATTCAGCACGCCCTGCTCGTCGAGCGGACGGCCGATGATCTGCAGGCCGAGCGGCAGGCCGCCGGCGTCCAGCCCCGCGGGCACGCTCATTGCCGGCAGGCCGGCCAGGCTCGAAGGCACGGTGAACACGTCGTTGAGATACATGGCGATCGGATCGGCCGATTTCTCGCCCAGCGCGAACGCGGCGCTCGGCGCGGTCGGCGTCAGCAGCAGGTCGCACATCGAGAAGGCATTCTCGAAGTCGCGCGCGATCAGGCTGCGCACCTTCGATGCCTGCGTGAAATAGGCGTCGTAGAAGCCCGCCGACAGCACATAGGTGCCGATCAGGATGCGGCGCTTTACTTCGTCGCCGAACCCGGCCGCGCGCGTCGCCGCGTACATTTCCTGCAGGTTCTGCCCCTCGGCCAGCTCGCGCAGGCCATAGCGCACGCCGTCATAGCGGGCGAGGTTCGACGAAGCCTCGGCCGGCGCGATGATGTAATAGGCCGGCAGCGCGTATTTGGTGTGGGGCAGCGAGACCTCCACCACTTCGGCGCCGGCATCCTTCACCCAGGCGATGCCGGCTTCCCACAGCTTGGCGATCTCGGTCGGGATGCCGTCGATCAGATATTCGGCGGGGATACCGATCTTCTTGCCGGTCAGGTCGCCCGAAAGCGCCTCTTCCCACTTCGGCACCGGCAGGTTGAGCGACGTCGAGTCCTTCGGATCGAAGCCCGCCATGTTCTCGAGCAGGATCGCGCAGTCGCGCACGTCGCGCGCCATCGGCCCGGCCTGGTCGAGGCTGGAGGCGAAGGCGACCACGCCGTAGCGCGAGCAGCGGCCATAGGTCGGCTTGATGCCGGCGATGCCGGTGAACGCCGCGGGCTGGCGGATCGAGCCGCCGGTATCGGTGCCGGTCGCGCCCGGCACGAGCCGCGCCGAGATCGCCGCCGAGCTGCCGCCCGACGAGCCGCCCGGTGCCAGCGGGGCATTGTCGCCGCCGCCACGCCGCCAGGGCGAGATGACGTTGCCGAAATAGCTCGTCTCGTTCGACGAGCCCATGGCGAACTGGTCCATGTTGAGCTTGCCGAGCATGCCGGCGCCCGCGTCCCACAGCCGCTGCGAGACCGTCGATTCATAGACCGGCTCGAAGCCTTCGAGGATATGGCTGGCCGCCGTGGTCTGCACGCCCTTGGTGGCGAACAGGTCCTTCATGCCCAGCGGCACGCCCGAAAGCGGCTTGAGCGGCTCGCCCCTGGCGATCGCTTCATCGGCTGCCTTGGCGGCGGCGAGCGCGTGCTCGGGGGTTTCCACGATGAAGGCGTTGAGCGCCTTGCCCTTGCTCACCTTGACGATGAACGCATCGGCGACTTCGCGCGCGGAGAACTTGCCGCCGCGGACGCCGTCGCGAAGGCTCGCGACGCCCAGATCGGTGATGTCGCTCATTATTCGACCACCTTCGGCACGGTGAAGAAGCCGTGCTCGCCCTGCGGCGCGTTCTGCAGCACGGCGTCGCGCTGATTGCCCTCGGTCACCACGTCCTCGCGCAGGCGCAGCGCATTGGGGATGACGGCGGTCATCGGCTCGACCGACGAGGTATCGACCTCGCCGAGCTGCTCGATCCAGCCCAGGATGTTGTTGAGCTCGGGCGCGAGGCGCTCGGCATCGGCATCGCTGATCGCGATGCGTGCGAGGCTCGCCACCTTCTTCACGGTTGCGGTATCGACGGACATGGGAGGCGCCTAACAGCCACGCCTCCCGCCTTCAAGCGCCGCTTATTCGAAGGGCTCGCCCACGGGCACGCCCCCGACGAAGACCTGCCGCCGCGCGACGGGGCGAATCTCCACCTTCCCCGCCGGATAGCCGGCCGCGATCTGCGCACGCTGCTCCGCGCTCGGCACGAAGCGATCGCCGGCATCCGTCCATGCGCCGTCCGCCAGCACGAAACGATCGCCGCCGCCGCAATAGGTGACGATTCTGCGGGCCTTGCCGTCCTTGTCCAGCATTCCCGCATAACAACTGTCCTCGAACACCACCGCCTCCGCCGGGTTTGCGAGGAATATCGTGCACAGATTGCCCTGGCGGCATTGATATTTGCCGGCGAGCAGGTCGATCAGCCCCTTGGGCGCGCTCGCCCCCTCCGGCAGGACGCGGGCATTGTCGAGTACGCCGGATTTCGGGCCCGAACGCTGGGGGGTCTTCGCGGCGCCCGCGAGATCCCAGCGGCTCTCCGCCTTGGCGGCTTCCTCCGCCTTGCCCCGGATCGCGGCATTCCTCGACCGGCGCAGCCGTTCCACCGCATCGCGCCCCGGCTTGCCGAAGTCGAAGGCAAGCGCGGCCCAGTCGAACTTCCCGGCCGCGATCCTGCCCGATTCGAGCCGCCCGACCTGATCATCGGTCGAAATCCGGTTGAAGTTGACCAGCGGGGTGGCGAGCAGCAGCCCGAGGCTGCAGAGCAGGAAGGCAAGCGCCAGGTTCGCCGGGCGCACGCGCGTGGTCCAGGCGAGCCGCCCCAGCACCAGCGATCCCAGATAGGCCGCGCCATAGAGGATCGCGATCCCCACGAACACGATCGCCCAGAGCCGCTCGGGCGTATAGCCATATTGGCCGACGCGCAGTCCCGTCGCGATCGCCGCCAGCACCGCGAGCGGCAGGATCACCACCGCCAGCAGCATCGCGCCGTAGCGGAGCAGCAGGTTGCGCCGCTCCTCCTCCAGCCGGTTGCCGATCACCGCGTTGGCGAGGATCAGCGCCCCCACCGCGCAGCTCAGCAGCAGCGGCGTGGTCGCCGAAGTCGCGTCCCACAGCGCCTGGAGGCCGGTGAACGGCAGCGCGAGCAGGAACAGCCCCAGCCCGATCGCCAGCACCGGCGCCAGCACCGCGAGCACCGTGGCGACGACACGCTGGAGCAGCCGCACCACGGTGTCATGCTCGCGCAACAGCCCCAGCGCCGCTCCGAACGCCAGGCCGATCAGCGCGCGGACGAACCAGTTCTTCATCAGCAGCTCGTGAAGCAGCTCGATCTTGATGAGCTGGAACAGGCTGGCGAGCAGCCAGGCCATGATCCACACGATCAGCACGAACAGCCAGCAGGCGAACCACAGCACCACATTCTGCCAGGCATAGTCATGGACCGCGGCATAGGGGGTGCGCGGCGCGCCTTCGTCGCGCGCGGCCTGGAACAGCGGCGCGGCGATGGCCACGGCGAGCAACAGGCTCACCATGCGCCAGCCCTCGCCCGCGCTCCACCCGCCCGGCGCGCCGTTCCACCAGGTGACGAACCCCGCCGCCACGCCGACCACCGCGCCGAACGCGATCGAGGCCCACCACAGCCGCCGCTCGATCGTGAAGCCGATCATCGCGGCGAACAGCGTCACGCCCATCAGCGACGCGGCCTGCAGCGCGCTCCACCCCATGCGATAATTCAGGCTGTCGCCCAGGATCAGCTGCGCCGCGACCCCGGTCGCCAGCCCCAGTCCGGCCAGCAGCAGCGGCCGAAGCGCCCAGCCTCCCGCCGCCACGGCAGCCTCGTCCGCCGCCTGCATCTCGATTTCGTCCATCCGCCCTCTCCCCTCGCGGGCGATGCTCTCGCATCCGGCCAGGGCGGTAAAGTGGATTTCCGGTGCAGAATGGCGGCATCGCGCATGTATGGTTGCATCCCCGGCAATCGTGCCCCACGGGAATGCGATTGCAACAAATCGGCTCTATGCTGCATTGCACAATGGAGATGGGCTTGGCCCGGAAATTTCTCTATCTCGTAGTAGGACTCATCGTGTTCGCACTGGCCGCCACCTTCGCCTATCGTTTCTGGGGCATCGAGCTGCTTCGCCAGGCAATGGTGCCGAGCGCGGACGTGGCGCGGCTCTCCGCGCCCGGCGACTATGGCAAGGCCGATCTCTGGCTCGCCCGCCCGGACAAGCCCGGCAATCCGGCGCTATGGGCCCCGGAGGGTTTCCAGCCCGCGGAGAACCCGCCCGCCGCGGTGTTCTTCGTTCACCCGACCTCGTTCCTCGATCGCACCCAGTGGAACGCCCCGCTCAACGACGTCGCCGCCAATGCCCGGGCCGAGCTGTTCCTGCGCGGCCAGGCGAGCGCCTTCAATTCCTCCGGCCTGGTCTGGGCGCCGCGGTACCGCCAGGCGACTTTCGGCGCGTTCCTCACCAGCAAGACCCAGGCACAGCAGGCGCTCGACTTCGCCTATCGCGACGTGCTGGCGGCGTTCGACCAGTTCCTCAAGGAAGCCGGCAACCGCCCGATCATCCTTGCCGGCCACAGCCAGGGCGCGCTCCACCTCAGCCGCCTGCTCGTCGACCGCGTCGCCGGCAAGCCGCTCGCGAAGCGAATCGTCGCGGCCTATGTGGTCGGCTGGCCGGTCTCGATCACCGCCGACCTGCCGAAAATGGGCCTTCCCGCCTGTTCGGGGCCCGACGAAACCGGCTGCATCCTTTCCTGGCAGAGCTTCGCCGAACCCGCCGATCCCTCGCTGATCGTCGACACCTTCGACCAGACGAACGGCTTCACCGGCCAGCCGCGCAAGGGCACGCCGATGGTCTGCACCAATCCGCTCACCGGCAAGCCTAACGACGGCGCGCCCGTGGAGGCCAATCTCGGCGGCCTGCTGCCGAGCAGGGATCTGAGCAGCGCCGTGCTCCAGAAGAACCTCGTCCCCGCGCGCTGCGACGGGCGCGGTTTCCTGATGATCGGCAACAGCCCGCCGGACCTCGGCCCCTATGTGCTGCCGGGCAACAATTATCATGTGTTCGACTACAGCCTGTTCTGGGCCAATGTCCGCGCCGATGCCGAGCGGCGATTGAAGGCCCGGCGCAAGTTCTGGCCGTTCTAGGGACCGCGCCCACCATCCCGTCATCGCCGCGAAGGCGGGGGTCCGGAGCCAAGCAGGACATCGCTCCATTACCCTGGATCCCCCGCCTTCGCGGGGATGACGATTTTGGTTAGAAACGCCCGATGATCACCACTGCCCCCGCCGACTTCCGCGCCGCCCTGCCCGCCGGCGGCCGCCTGATCGGGCTCGACGTCGGCACCAAGACGATCGGCACCGCCCTGTGCGACGCCGGCTGGAGCTTCGCGAGCCCGGCCGAACTGGTCCGCCGCACCAAATTCTCCAAGGACAAGGCCGCGCTTCAGGCGCTGATCGCCGCGCAGCAGGTGAAGGGCATCGTCATCGGCCTGCCCCTCAACCTCGACGGCACGGACAGCCCCCGCACCCAGTCCACTCGCGCCTTTGCCCGCAACATGGACGATCTGGGCTTCCCGATCCTGCTCTGGGACGAGCGCTGGTCCACCGTCGCGGTGGAACGCACGCTGATCGAGCAGGACTTCAGCCGCGCCCGCCGCGCCGGGATGCTCGACAACATGGCCGCCGCCCATATCCTCCAGGCAGCGATCGACGCGCTGGTGAACGCCTGACCGGCACGCTCCGCCCCGAAAGGGCGGCGGCTCAGCCCCGATCGAACCGCGCGATCAACCCGTCCAGCGTGCGCCCGCCGCGCTCGCCGCGCTCGCGCGTCTTGTAGGTCGGGTCCCCGGCATCCGCCGCCTGCAGCTTCCCGCAGAACCGGCGCACATCGGCGCCCAGCATCGCCACGTCCGCGCCGATCCGGCCCAGCTCGTCCCGCGCTGCCTTGCGCCCCCGGCGCCCGAGCACCGTTTCCACCCGCGCGCGATGCTCCGCCGCCGCATCGGCGAAGCCGTCCGCCAGCGCCGCCATCTCGGCGACATAGGAGAGCGAGACGAGCTGCGCTGGCGCATAGCCGAGCTGATCGTCGCCGTGCACGGCATTGGCCCCTACCCGCACCATCGCCTGCCCGAGATAGAGCCGGGTTAGTCCCGCAAGCGTGCGCTCGGCCAGTTCGGTCAGCGCCGCGGTGTCGGCGAGCAGCGCGGCGTGGCGCGCATCCACCGCCGGCGCATAAACGGAGACCAGCCGGGCGAAGTGCGCGCCGTCCGATTGCTGCCGCTCGATCGCCCGCCGCGCCCGCATCAGCCGCTCGAGCGGCGCGCCGGCATTCTCGCGGAAGAACTGGCGGGACAGCGCGACGACATTCTCGCCGCAATCGCGGTGCGCCTGCAGCGCGGCCAGCGCCAGCATCCGCCGCAGCGGCCGCCAGCGCGCGCGCTCCACCCGGGCCAGCCACCAGGGCAGCAGCGCGAGGACCAGTCCCAGTCCCAGCGCGAAGAAGAACGCTCCAACCTGGAACGCCGCCAGCCACGCGGGATCGCGCGTCATCCAACCAACAAAGACAGCCCACCAGCCCTGCACGAACGCTCCCCCCGAAACGCAACGCGGCGGACTTCCTATCCGGCATTTGCGGCAGATGCGAGACTCCCCCCGCCTCGCGGCTTGCCTCGCCGGCCCGGCGGGTCTAGGCGACGGCTTTAATGCAAGCCTCTGATCATCGCCCCGCAGCCCAGATACCGGGCCGCGCCGTCTTCCCGCACCGGCACCTCACCGGCATTGCGGGCCTTCAGCCGCATGAGATCATGTTCCTGCTCGACGAGGCCGAGCAGTGGATCGAGGCGAACCGCACCCGCGCCCGCAGCGACCGGCGGCTCGAGGGCATCACCCAGATCAACGCCTTCTTCGAGAACTCGACCCGCACGCTCCTCTCCTTCGAGATCGCCGGCAAGCGGCTGGGGGCGGACGTGGTGAACATGCATGCCGCCCAGTCGAGCGTGAAGAAGGGTGAGACCCTGATCGACACCGCCGTCACTCTCAATGCCATGCGCGCCGACGTGATCGTGATCCGCCACATGGCCTCCGGCGCGGTGCAGCTGATCGCCGACAAGGTCGATTGCCCGGTGCTCAACGCCGGCGACGGCTGGCACGAGCACCCGACCCAGGCGCTGCTCGACGCGCTCACCATCCGCCGCCGCCGCGGCGCGGTCGCCGGCCAGCGCGTGGTGATCTGCGGCGACCTGCTCCACAGCCGCGTCGCCCGCTCGAACATGCTGGCGCTGACCGCGCTCGGCGCCGAGGTCCGCGTGGTCGCGCCCTCCACGCTGATGCCTCCGGCGATTGAGGGGCTCTACGTCACGCCCTTCACCGATTTCGATGCCGCGCTGGAAGGCGCCGATGTCGTGATGATGCTCCGCGTCCAGAACGAGCGCATGGCCGGCGGCTTCATCCCCTCCACGCGCGAGTTCCACGCCCGCTACGGCCTCACGCCCGAGCGACTGGCCCTTGCCGCACCCGACGCTCTCGTCATGCACCCCGGCCCGATGAACCGCGGCGTCGAGATCGACAGCGCCATCGCCGACCATCCGGAGCGCAGCGCGATCACCGAACAGGTCGAGATGGGCGTCGCCGTCCGCATGGCCTGCCTCGATGTCCTCACCAGGGCGGAGCGCGGCGTGGAGGGCTGGGCATGAGCTATTCGCACCCGTCACCCCGCTTTCCCGTCATCCCGGCGAAAGCCGGGATCTCAGGCGATGGCACGGGGAAAGAGCCGCATGAGATCCCGGCTTTCGCCGGGATGACGGGAGTTGTCGCATGAGCCGCGTGTTTGAAAACATCAAAGTGCTCGGCGGCGGCACCAGCTTCGCGTTCGACGGCGAAACCATCACCGCCGGAACCGGCGCTGCGGAGACCATCGACGGCAAGGGCCTCACCCTCGCCCCCGGCATCGTCGACCTGGGCGTCTTCGCGGTCGACCGCGCCGCCTGCCGCGCCGGCGGCATCACGCGCGTCGGCCTGATGCCGGATCAGTCGCCGATCCTTGACGATCCCGGCATCATCCGCCGCGCCGCGTTGATGGGGAAGCCCGACCTGTGGGTCCATCCCCTCGCCGCCGCCACGCGCGGCCTCCACGGCACCGATCTTGCCGAGATGGCGATCAACGCCAGCGCCGGAGCAAAGGCAGTCGCAACGGGCCGCCGCTGGATTGCCGACGCCGGCGTGATGCGCAAGGTGCTCGCCTATGCCCGCGATTGCGGCCTCACCGTGATCGCCCATGCTGAGGATGGCGGGCTCGCGGGCGACGCAGTCGCAACCGAGGGCCTCACCGCCACGCTGCTCGGCCTCGCCGCCGCCCCCGCCATTGCCGAGGCACTGGCGATCGCGCGCGACACGTTGCTCGCCGAGGATACCGGCGCCCGCATCCATTTCCGCCAGGTCACCACCGCCGCCGGGCTCGACCTGGTCCGCCAAGCCAAGCGCCGCGGCGTGCAGGTCACCTGCGGCGTCACTCCGGCGCACTGGCTGCTCTCGGACATCGACGTCAGCGACTATCGCACCTATGCCCGCCTCTCGCCGCCGCTGCGCAGCGACGCCGACCGCCAGGCCGTCCGCGCCGCGCTCGCCGACGGCACGATCGACGTGATCGCCTCGGGCCATGATCCGCGCGGGCCCGAGGGCAAACGCCTGCCCTTCGCCGATGCCGAGGAAGGCATGTCGGGCGCCGAGACGCTGCTCGCGCTGTCGCTCGGCCTGGTCCGCGATGAAGTGCTGACGCTGGAGCGCCTGTTCGAGCTGCTCGCCGCCAACCCGGCGCGCATCCTCGGCCTCGACGCCGGCACGCTGGAGCCCGGCAGGCCCGCCGACTTCATCCTGTTCGATCCCGACGCGCCCTGGGCGATCGACGGCGCCAGGATGAAGGCGCGCGCCGGCAACACGCCGTTCGACGGGTTGCCGGTGCAGGGCAAGGTCCACCGCGTCTTCAAGGGCGGACGGGAGATCGATCGCGCATGATCCTGCGGCAGCTTCGCCGCTTCGGGATATCGGTGCTGATGGGAACGGTAACCGCCGCAGCCCTGCCCGCCTGCTTCACGATCGCGCTGGCCATTCCGAGCCTGTTCGCGCCCGGCAGCTGGGAGGAGCGGTTCGTCATGCTGCGCTTTGCGGCCGCGCCGTTCCTGTTGAGCTTCCCGCCGGTCCTCGCGGGCATGCTCCTCATCGGACTGCCCGCCACTGCGATCCTGCGGCACTTCGACCGGGAGAGCGATCGCGCCTATGTTATGACCGGCGCGGTCGGCGGCTTGCTGATGCCGCTCCCGGCCCTGGTCATGATCGGCATCGACCTTGGCGTCGCGCCGCTTTTCTGCGCGCTCGGCCTCGTCAGTGGGGCAGCGGCCGGGCACAGCTGGTGGATCGAGCGGCCGGGCCGGGCCTGAACCGGAATGGAAACAGGCGGCTCCCGCCCCGCGCCGGCCCATCGCGTCATCCCGGCACAAGGCCGGGGTGACGGTTCGAAAGAATTCCGCCCTACCTCTTCCCCCGCGCCGGCTTGGCCAGGTTCGCCGCCACTGCCGCGCGGATCAGCGCCTTCAGCGCCTCGGCATCGATCGCCTCGCCTTCATGGATGTCGATCGCCCGGCGGACATTCCCGTCCAGGCTCGCATTGAACAATCCCTTGGGATCGGCCAGCGCCGCGCCCTTGGCGAAAGTGAGCTTCACCGCCGCCTGGTAGGTCTCGCCGGTGCAGAGGATGCCGGCATGTTCCCACACCGGCACGCCGCGCCACTTCCACGCCTCCTCCACCTCGGGATCGGCTTCGCGGATGAGCGCCCGCACCTGGGCGAGCGTCGCGCCGCGCCAATCGTCCAGCGCGGCGATGCGGGCGTCGATCTGCTCGGCGGCGGTCTTGTCTGCGCTCATGCGTTCCTCGCCGGATAGGGCCGGGCGAACATGTAGAGCCCCGTCGGCAACAACACCAGCAACGGGATCACCGCGACCAGCCCCAGCCACATCGCGTTGCTCCCGAGGAGCACCGCGACGATGTTCACGATCGCTGCGATGCTGAAGACGATTCCGGTCCAACGATGAATCTGGCGGATCATGGCTGCCTCTCCCTCAAATACATAACCCAATGGCTATGCATTTTCCATAACCAAATAGTTATAAGTTCGTCAAGCGCAGGAAAAAGGCCGAGGCGTCGCCGCCCCGGCCTCTCTTTTCCCGATGGGAGAGGGAAACTTGTTCAGCGCGAAGCCAGGCGCACGCCGGGCTTGGCCCAGGCCGCCAGCGCGTCGCCCGCGCCGGCGCGCACGAAGCAGGTCTGGCCGCTGGCCTTCACCTGGCGGCACAGCGCATCGGCGTCGCCGCGGCCATAACCGCCGACCGACAGACGATAGAAGCTGCCCGCCCGGGTCGAGACCTTGGCGCCATGGGGGGTCTGGCCCGAAAGCGCCGGCACCCGGTGCCCGAAGCGGTTCCACGCGTCCCGGGCCACCGCCGGGCTCGCATAAGCGCCGAGCTGGACATAGAAATTGCCGCGCGACGGCTTGGCCGCCGCAACCTTCTCGATCGCCGGCGCGCGCACGCCCGGCGATGCGGTGGCGACGGACGCGCGAACCGCGGCGGCGGGAACCGCCTGCACCAC